>JAEEGL010325633.1_pt1 | contig 10154 bp, 7 predicted proteins | sample 9134231 | NCBI WGS metagenome assembly JAEEGL01 (sample SAMN16246548, study PRJNA631951) | gut metagenome | biome: gut microbiome; feature: rumen; material: fiber-attached | host: Bos | place: Iran: Karaj | collected 2018-10
AGATAGGATGTCGGATTACATCTTGGAAATGAATCATATTACGAAGGAATTCTCCGGAGTAAAGGCTCTTGATGATGTTAATCTTAAGGTTAAGAAGGGCGAGATCCACGCAATATGCGGTGAGAACGGAGCCGGCAAATCCACTCTGATGAATGTCTTATCGGGCGTATATCCTTTCGGAACGTACGAAGGAGATATTCTGTACAAGGGTGAGCATTGCAAATTCCATAACCTCAGGGATTCCGAAGCCAAGGGCATCGTTATTATCCATCAGGAGCTTGCTCTTTCTCCGTTGCTTTCTGTAGCAGAGAACGTGTTCTTAGGAAACGAGCAGACAAAAAGAAAGGGTATCATCGATTGGACTACTACAAGGAGCCATGCACAGGAAATGCTTGCAAAAGTAGGACTTGAGCATGAAGATGTCAACGTTCCTATCAATACCCTCGGTGTCGGTAAGCAGCAGCTTATAGAGATCGCCAAGGCGATGGCCAAGAAAGTTGAACTGTTGATCTTGGATGAGCCTACGGCGGCTCTTAACGATGAAGAGAGTAAGAAACTCCTTGATATCATGCTTCAACTTAAGGAGCAGGGTATCACATGTATCATCATCTCACATAAGCTGAATGAGATCGAATACGTTTCCGATTCGGTTACGATCATCAGAGACGGTAAGACCATTGAGACTCTTGTCAAAGGTGTGGATGACTATTCCGAGGACAGAGTTATCAAGGCCATGGTAGGTCGTGAGATGACAAACCGTTATCCCATAAGAGAAGGTATAGAACTCGGCGATGTGATATTTGAGGTTAAGAACTGGAACGTTTATCATCCCGATGATGAGCACAGGCAGGTACTTAAGGATATCAATATCAAGGTCCGTGCAGGCGAAGTAGTAGGACTTGCAGGCCTTATGGGAGCCGGAAGAACAGAACTTGCGATGAGTATCTTCGGACGCAGTTACGGACAGAAGATCTCGGGAAGTGTTCTGATCAATGGTAAGGAAGTACATCTTAAGACGGTTAAGGATGCCGTAAAGAATAAGCTGGCTTATATCTCTGAAGACAGAAAGACATATGGTCTGAATCTGATCGGAGATATCAAGGAGAATATGACGATCGCGGCAAGACCGTTCTTCTTCTCGAAAAACGGTGTCATCAATGCCAATGAAGAAATAGTTGCAGCTCAGGAATATAAAGAGCGTATCAACGTCAAAGCCAATTCCATCAATCAGGTAGTCGGATCATTATCCGGTGGTAACCAGCAGAAGGTTGTCGTTGCAAAATGGATGCTGACACAGCCGGACGTTCTGATCATGGATGAGCCTACAAGAGGTATAGACGTAGGTGCGAAATATGAGATCTACTGTGTTATCAATGAACTTGCCAAGGCAGGTAAAGCGATCATAGTTATATCTTCGGAAATGCCCGAGATAATAGGATCTTGTGACAGATTATATGTCATAAATGAGGGCGAGATAGCCGGAGAACTTAACAAAGACGAATTTTCACAGGAAAAGATCATGCAGCTGATCATGGCTCATCAGAGAAAGGGAGATGGAAATGAATAATAAAAAAGTTGTCAAAATGGACATGAAACAGTATGGAATGTTTTTTGCCCTTATAGCCATTTATCTTGTTTTTGCGTTTTTAACAAAGGGCGCCAACTTAACTCCCATGAATATCAACAACCTGATAATGCAGAACGGGTATGTTGTCATTCTGGCGATCGGTATGTTGCTCTGTGTACTTACAGGTAACATCGATCTTGGCGTCGGTTCCGTTGTAGCCGTTACCGGTTCCATAGCCGGTATCATAATGATGGATATGAAGATGAACATGTGGGTTGCCATAGCAGCTGCACTTGCAGTCGGTATCTTAACAGGTCTGTTTGCCGGCTTCTTCATCGCTTATCTCGGAATACCGCCTTTTGTAACAACGCTTGCAACGATGCTCATGGGAAGAGGACTTACCTATACATTGCTTCAGGCACAGACCAAGGGTCCCTTCTCGGAATCATATAACTTTATCGGCGCAGGTTTCCTTCCTTCGGTCAAGGTTCCTTTCGGCGACGGAACTCTCGATATAGTCAGCATAGTTGTTGCCATTGCAGCATCGGCTCTTCTGATATTCTCTGAGTTTAAGAGCAATGCCACCAAGAAGAAATATAATTTTGCGGTTAATCCTTTATGGCAGATAATCCTTAAGTTGGCCATTATGCTCTTCATCATCTGGTTCTTCTTCTATAAGCTTGCCAGATATAAGGGTCTTCCCTTCGTACTCCTTATAATGGTGATCCTTATAGTGGTATACGGATTCATTACCACACAGACGGTTGCAGGAAGACAGATATATGCCCTCGGTGGTAACAGGAAGGCAGCTAATCTGTCAGGTATCGATACCAATAAAGTGTTCTTCTGGGTATATGTGAACATGGGATTCCTCTCATCTATAGCAGGTATCGTGCTGGCAGCGAGAAACGGTTCCGCAACACCTAAGGCCGGAGACGGTTTCGAGATGGATGCGATCGCATCATGTTATATCGGTGGTGCTGCTGTTGCCGGTGGTGCCGGTTCCATAGTCGGAGCAGTTGTCGGTGCGTTCATCATGGGTATACTGAACAACGGAATGTCACTCTTCGGATGGTCTACGGATATTCAGAAGATCGTTAAAGGTGCCGTTCTTTTGGGTGCCGTTACACTTGACGTTCTTTCAAAGAGAAAGAAAAACTGATGTAGTTAAGTTACGTAAATGCTTTTTGCAGGGTTGCGGATTTTTCTGCAACCCTGTTGTTTATTTATTTTCCCGATGTTAGAATTATTAGCGGGAACAGGGAATACTGTGCAACAGGGAGAGATTCATGGATCTTTATAAAGTGATCCTCGTGGATGACGAGGAAGAAGCCAGAGAAGCGATAAGAAGAAGGATCAATTGGGAAGAGATAGGTTTTACCGTAGTCGGTACAGCGGAGAACGGCGAAGAAGCATTAGAGATTGCCGAGAACTGCGAACCTGACGTGGTAATGACAGATATACAGATGCCGTTTATGGACGGACTCACTTTGCTTCGCAAGCTCAAGGAGAGATTTCCGGATCTGAGGAGCGTCATCTTTTCGGGATATGATGATTTTGAATATGCCAAGGAAGCAATCAAGCTTGAATCTGAAGAATATATATTAAAGCCTGTTGATGCGGAAGAATTAAGAAAGGTATTTATACGGATCAAAGACAGGCTGGATGAGCAGATTAAGCAGAGACGTAACGTGGAGCAGTTGTCGAAATACTATGAAGACAGCCGTCCCATGATGAAGGAGCAGCTGATCATAGGTCTTCTGGAAGGAAGGGAATTGCAGTTTGATCTTGAGAGGTATCAGCAGGACTTTGATATACAGATAGAATCCGCATTTTATTGTGCCGCAGCATTCAGGATAACCCCTGTTTCGGAAGATAAAGAGAATCTGGATAAGAGACTTATGAATCTTTCGCTTAAACAGATAGTATTGGAGAGGTTCAAGGGTATCCTTCCGGTGGAAGCGTTTGTCTATCTTGATACCGTTTGTATCCTTGCAAGATTAAAGAGCACTGATCAGTACGGGCCGTTTGTTGAAGAGATGGACAGGATATGCAGGATCGCTCATAAGTCACTCGGTGCAAATATCTGTGCCGGGATAGGACGAGTATACGGGAATGCGGAGAGTATACACACTTCTTTCCTAGAATCCAAGGATGCTTTCCATCACAGGATATTTGTCGGTGAAAACCAGGCGATATGCATAAATGATGTGGATCCGACTTCCAATATCGAAGATTATGTAAGTGAGAAACAGATCAGGCATATCATCAGACAGGTTAAGACGGGAACTGCGGAAAGCCTTGAAAAAGAGATACGTGATTTCACGGACAAGATCAAGAAGACGGAGTTCGGAGTCAACCAGCTGCAGATCTTTTATGCGGAATTCATAGTCGAACTGCTGCGCCTTATGAGAGGTCACAATATCAATATCTCTGAGACGGGTCTCGGCAATATCAATACCAATGAAGAAATGGACGGCTTCGCATCTTTAGATGAATTTGCTGACAGACTGATCGAACTTGCCGAGAATATCAGAGAGAAGATCAGCAGTGTGAGACTGGATACTACCAAGAAACTTGCGGAAGATGCAAAACAGTATATATCGGATCATTATAATGAGAGCAATCTTTCGGTAGATGATATCTGTGCACATCTGGGTGTAGGCACATCATATTTCTCTTCTGTTTTTAAGAAAGAGACGGGAGTGAGTTTTGTCACTTATCTTACGAATGTCCGCATGAACGAGGCTCAGAGACTCCTGGATACTACAGACGAGAAGAGTTATATAATCGCAGGACTGGTGGGCTACGAGGAGCCGAACTATTTCAGTTATGTTTTTAAAAAGCACTTTGGAACATCTCCTTCAAAATACAGACAGGTATAAAAAGAGAAGTCTTCAGTGGACGATATCTTTGTCATATACGGCAATCTCCGTTGTTAGTATTGCTTCAATGGCGATTGCTTTCTATACTCATTCGATCAATACCATCAGACAGAATACGATCAAGGAGAACCAGCAGATCGTGGATCAGGTCAGCTGGAATCTGAATTCGTACATAAGAAATATGATGGGTATCTCGGATTCCATGTATTACAGTGTCATTAAAAACAGAAACCTTACCTATGAGAAGATCAACAAGGAGATGAACCTTCTCTATGAGGCGAACAAGGACAATCTTACGGGTATCGTATGTGCTTCGGAAGACGGAGCGATCGTTGCTTCATCTCCCATATCTGCAAGAAAGGCCGGTGTGGATCTCAGAAAACAGGAGTGGTTTCAAAAAGCCTCCGATGAGATCGAGAATATCCATTTTTCAACTCCCCACGTTCAGAATATATTTGACAACAGTAACTACAGATACTTCTGGGTGGTCTCTCTATCAAGAAGCGTGGAACTGACTTATTTCGGAAGTGTCAGAAACGGTGTGCTCCTTGTTGACATGAACTACAGCGGGATAGAGCAGATGTTTGAGAAGGTCAATGACGGAGGAGTGGGCTTCGTATATCTGTGTGATTCTGACGGCAAGATCATTTATCATCCCATGCAAAAAGCCATATATGCAGGCCTGGTAAAAGAGAACAATATCGAACATGCCGCACACAGTGACGGATCATTCTCGGAGAGATTCGACGGTCAGGAAAGGGATGTTGTTGTCAAGACGGTGGGTTATACCGGTTGGAAGATCATAAGCGTTACGCCTACAAGTGAGCTTGCCATGGATATGGGACAGATGCGAAATTATCTTATCATGGTAGCGATAGTCATGCTCATCCTCATCATATTCGGCAACTATATGATCTCTTATGTCGTTACCGATCCCATAAGAAAACTTGAAGAATCCATCGCTTATCTTGAGGAAGGCGTTCTGAATGAAGATGTCATGAATGAGGATGATATCTTTATAGGAGGCTCTCATGAGATAAGACATCTGGGCCGAACGATCAAATCAATGATCCGTCAGATGAGAAAACTGACTGATGATATGGTAAGGGAACAGAAGGCAAAGCGTAAGAGTGAGCTTGATGCCCTGCAGAGTCAGATCAATCCTCATTTCCTGTATAACACACTGGATTCCGTTGTATGGATGATCGAGGGAGAGCAATACAGAGATGCCATTTCCATGGTAACGGCACTGGCACAGTTATTCAGGATATCGTTGAGTAAAGGTAATAACATCATAACCATACATGATGAGATAGTTCATGCCAGAAACTATCTCAACATTCAGATGGTTAGATACAAGAACAAGTTTACTGCAGACATAGATATAGATCCTGCGATAGAGAACTGCGCAACGATCAAACTCATCGTACAGCCTCTGTTGGAGAACGCCATCTACTATGGGGTTGAACATATGGACGGCGAAGGTGAGATCAAGGTACGCGGTTATGAGAAGGACGGCGATGTATATATCTCTGTTTCGGATAACGGTATGGGAATACCGGAGGAGACACTTGCCACACTTCTTACTGACAAAGCAAGAAGCAGAGGAAAAGGGTCCGGTATCGGTCTTTGGAATGTGGACCAGAGGATCAAGATATACTTCAAGGGTGATTACGGTTTGCTCATAGACAGTGAACTTGATGAAGGAACTACAGTGACGATCCATCTTCCCAAGGTTCCGATAGAAGAATATCAAAAGGAGGGTGGCAAATGAGAAGTCTTAACGGCAAAAGAAGCCTTATCATAGTCCTGATCCTGTTAGTCATCTTCCTTCTTATAGCGGCATATCAGATCACTTCAGGGATCACTGATAATAAGCCGACCGGGCATGTATCAATGATAGTATACGGGGATGATTCCGAGCGCTGGGAAAACATGAGAGAAGGCGCATATCTTGTCTGTAAGGATATGAATGCGGATCTCAGTCTGCTGACCATGCTTTCTGAAAATGATGTTGTTGAACAGGAAGAGATCATAGAGCGCGAGATAGAAGACGGAGCGGATGCCCTTATAATCGCACCCTGCGACAGCAATGAGATCAAGGAATTTGTTGAAAAAAAGCGGCTCAGGATTCCGGTTGTCTATCTTGAATCGACGGATAATGATTTCCTCGGTAACGTTAATATCTCTGTCGATGATTATAATATGGGTTATTCTCTCGGAGAAGAACTGATCTCGCAGGAAAGTGATATAGTGACCGTTGCCATAATAAGTGAGAACACTAACAGAGAGAGTGTATCATTAAGGGAAAAAGGATTCAGGGATGCTATAGACGGAAAGGTCGGCAAGCTGATCACCTGGTCAAGGGAAGGGACTGCTGTCAACGCCAACACAAGGACATTTATCCAGAGAAAGATCGTGTCAGAGGCAACGGATGTCATGGTCTCTCTTGATAATACCACGACAGATGCCCTGCTTGATGCACTGACTAACCTTAACAAGACCAGCAAGGTTTATTCGATATCCACCTCCAATAAGGCTGTGTATAATCTCTATAACGAAGAGATTAAAGCATTGGTGTATCCGGATGAATTCAGCATGGGATATCTTGCGGCCATGAACGCCCTCGATCCGACGGGTGCCGGTACCAAATATCCTTCGGGTAATATAGAATACAGAATGGTAAAAAAGGAGAATATGTATGATGAAGAGAATCAGACATTACTGTTCCCGTTCGTTGACTGATCTGATGATCGTCCTTATTCTCTTAAGCTTTTTCCTGGGAGGATGCGGGACAAAAACGAATGATCCGGTAAAAGAAGTCAAGATAGCCGTTCTTACCTATGATGAATATGATACCTTTGTCAATTCCGTGACTAAGAACATGACAAAGTGGTGCAGACAGAAGGAGAAGGAAGACGGTATAAGGATAACTGTCGATATAGTCGGAGCCAAGAAGAATCAGCTTACACAGAACGATCAGGCGAGAAAGTTCATCGCTGAAAAATATGATGTTCTGTGTGTCAATCTTGTAGACAGAACTGATGCAACGGGAATAATCGATAAGGCAATGGCAAGTGATACACCTGTCATATTCTTTAACAGAGAACCCGTTGAAGAAGATCTGTCCAGATGGGACAAGCTTTATTATGTCGGAGCAATAGCCCGTCAGTCGGGAGAACTTCAGGCCAAGATCATAACGGATGCCCTTTTGGATCCGGCTATGTTCAGTAAGATCGATGTTAATAATAACGGAACGATCCAGTACGTGATACTTGAAGGAGAAGCAGGTCATCAGGACACACTCGTCCGTACGAGCGTGTGTGCATCTACTGTCGTGGATCAGGGTTTTTCCCTTGAAAAGCTCGGAGACGAATATGCCAACTGGGACAGGGACCAGGCCAGGGCAAAGATGAGGGAACTGACAGATCGATACCCCTTTCAGATAGAGATGGTCATAGCGAACAATGATGACATGGCGTTGGGAGCATTGGATGCACTTGAGGAATGCGATTATCCGCTTGATCCGTTCATTGTGGGGATAAACGGGACTGAGGATGCTCTTGAAGCGATCAGAACGATGAAACTTGACGGGAGCGTATATAATGATGCCAAAGGTCAGGGTGAGACCATAATGGAGATGGCCTATGATCTCGGACTTAATAAACCGTTCCCCGAGACCATAGAAGTAACATTTGATAAATATGTCTTTACTCCGTACAGTATCATAACCTATGACAATGTACAGCAATACCTGAGTATGGACAACTGACTCCGTTGTAAGCCGGATAAGGATAAGCGGTTTGAATTTCGGCTTGAAAGATGGAGTATCTTCCTATATAATGTGGTGTAATGAGAAAGGAGCAATCCGGTCGGAGGGGTACCGTCGGATCATATGAGGAGTGTTATGATCAATAAGGAAATCACTATTAAGCTGGAGAACGGCTTGGAAGCAAGACCCGTAGCTATGCTGGTTCAGGTTGCCAGTCAGTATGATTCAAGTATCTATCTTGAGACTAACGGTAAGAAGGTCAATGCCAAGAGCATCATGGGTATGATGAGCTTAGGCCTTGATGCAGGCGAGAAGCTTACCGCTATCGTTGATGGTCCTGATGAGGAAGCAGCAATAGAGGGAATAGACAATTACTTAAGCGGAAGATGAACTTATGAAAGAGAATTCCGACAGGGAGAGATTACTCTTTATCTATAATCCCAGATCAGGGAGAGGTCAGGTAAGAGGTAATCTCCTGGATATGATCGATACATTTGTCAGGTCAGGATACAGAGTTGAAGCCTACCCGACACAATACAGTGGAGATGCAAAGAGAGCCGTGATCGAGAGAGATGACGGCTTTTCTCTAATTGTATGCAGCGGTGGTGACGGGACACTGGATGAGGTGGTCACCGGCATGATGGAGTGTGAGAAGAGGATCCCGATAGGATATGTTCCGGCAGGAAGCACCAATGATTTCGCGAGGAGCCTGGGAATCCCCACATCTATGAAGAAAGCTGCGCAGGTAGCTATGTCAGGCAGAGTGTTCCCCTGTGATATAGGGCGCTTTAATGATGATGTATTCGTATATGTGGCTGCGTTCGGCATGTTCACTGATGTATCTTATGATACGGATCAGCATATGAAGAATCTTTTAGGTCATATGGCCTATATCATAGAAGGTGCCAAGAGACTTCCGACAGTTACGACCTATCAGTATTCGATAGAATATACGGATGAAGCGGGAGAGGCTCATGAACTGGAAGATGATTATCTGTTCGGAATGATCACCAATTCACGATCCGTCGGAGGTTTTAAGAATATCACGGGCAAGAAGATACTCTTAGATGATGGAGTTTTTGAAGTGACTCTTGTGAGGAAGCCTTTAAGTCCCATAGAATACATGGTGCTCTCGGATGCGATAGCAAAAAAGGAGATCGATGCAGGCCTGATCAGTTCATTCAAGGCAAGGAGTATCACTCTTGTAAGTGACAGACCTGTGGCCTGGACTTTGGACGGAGAGTTTGGCGGAGAACATGAGACCGTGAAGATAGAATGTATGAAGCAGGCATTGCAGATATTGGTTCCATAAGGTATAATATTTTCGTTCGGCTTAAACTATTTTATACGGAGGTATTTATATGTCATTAGTTACAACAACAGAAATGTTTAAGAAGGCATATGACGGCGGTTACGCAGTAGGTGCTTTCAACGTTAACAACATGGAGATCGTTCAGGGTATCACAGAGGCAGCAGGCGAGCTTAACAGCCCTGTTATCCTTCAGGTTTCCAAGGGTGCACGTGCTTATGCCAACCACACATATCTTGTGAAGTTAGTAGAGGCAGCAGTTGAGGAGAATCCTCAGATCCCTATAGCACTTCACCTCGATCACGGTGATACATTTGAATTATGTAAGAGCTGTATCGACGGCGGATTCACATCTGTCATGATCGATGCTTCATCTAAGTCTTTCGAAGACAATATCGCTCTTACCAAGCAGGTAGTTGAATATGCTCACGCTAACGGCGTAGTTGTAGAGGCTGAGCTCGGAACACTTGCAGGTATTGAGGACGAGGTAGTTGTAGAAGCAGGTAAGGAAGCTTATACACGTCCTGAAGAAGTTGAGGAGTTCGTTGACAAGACAGGTTGTGATTCACTTGCTATAGCTATCGGTACATCACACGGTGCATACAAGTTCACAGCAGCTCA
>JAEEGL010482304.1_pt1 | contig 10154 bp, 8 predicted proteins | sample 9134231 | NCBI WGS metagenome assembly JAEEGL01 (sample SAMN16246548, study PRJNA631951) | gut metagenome | biome: gut microbiome; feature: rumen; material: fiber-attached | host: Bos | place: Iran: Karaj | collected 2018-10
GGCTGCGAGCAGCGATTGTGCGCCACGGTTTGGGCTTTCTCTACACCCATTTCATACATCATCTCGGAGATAATCTTGTCGTAGCCAACGGTTGGCAGGGGTTTGTCGGGGGCTTTCAGTTGCTCGATGTCGATGGCAATGCGCTGCGTGGGCACAGCCACAGTGTCGGTGGTGTCATCCTCCTTGCTACTTCCATTGTTGGAACACGCCACCAACAAGATGGGCAGCAATGACACTAAAAAGAATATACAGGTTCTGCGTCTCGTAATTGTCAGGTAAAAAGTTTATGACTAATAAGATTGTTTCGTAAGTGAAACTATGTCTGTAATAGCCATGCTCCCATCATTCTGGAGATGATATTTGTTACTCTATATTTTGGCGGAGCACTGTGCGACCGTCTTTCTCTACGATGAGGTGATTCTCTTCTTCCGTAGTGGTGACACGATAATAATAGCCGTCGTTCTCGAACAAGTAGCAACCCTTCTTTTTATCGTATTTACCATTCGTTATGACAAGGTCGGGCAAATCATCTGTTTGTTTGTTGCGCCGCCAAGATGCGTAGCGGTATGTGTTGTCTTCCATACGGTCGATGCGAACGCGGTAGTCTTTTGTAACGTAGTTGCCCTCTAATGAGACATAGTTTCTGAGACTGGTATGTAGATGACGGTTGCCCACTTCTCCCATCAGGTCGAAATGGTCGCCCTTCCAACGGTAAAGGTTGTATCTGTCATTAATGGATTGGTCAATTTCGTCAATGATAATGTAAAGGTTTCGTCCTACAAGTTCGTATATCGAACTCCAATATTCATACTTTTGGACGGGATAGTAACCGCCCAAAATAGGGGATTCCAGTCCCACTTCACATTCTTCATTAGGGAAGACAGGAGCTTTGGCGAGGCTGTCGCCCTGTATGTACCAGGCAGTGACCCAAGCCGCCCCCATACTGCCATATTCGAGAAAGTAGTCGAAAGTTAGATAAAGAGTGTTGTTTTTGTTATCTTGCAGTTGTTGGATGTCTAAGACGATGGCTTCATCGTGGTTGCTGCCTTGGCTGTGGATGCGTCCATTGTTGTCTTTAAACAGGGTGTATCGAGCATTGTCAGGGCAGGAACCTCCCATGCCGGTGTTCCATGTGATGATGCGTATTCGGCCGTCGGGTGAGCGGTGGTCGATGATGTCAAGCCTTTTGACCGCCTCCTTAAAGGGATAGTCCATTGCCTTTTCGGGGAGGCAACTCAGCACATCGGTAATGAAGACATGCAGTTTTTGTCCATCGGGAGTGACAACCTTGCCGTCGTGGCGGCATAGTAGACGTTCAATAGAGTCCATGCTGACAGTCTGCAGCCATGCTGCCACTTGGTCAGACGTGGTGTCCTTTACTTCATCATATTCATACTCATCGTTCTCTTCGTCTACCTTGATTACAGTGTCCACCGTTGTCTCTATTTCTGGAGCCTTTTTCTCGTGGCATGCTGTCATTATCAAGGCTAAAACAATGATATAGGCATATTTGATTCTGTTACTTATTGTTTTCATTACCTTTGGTCCTTAATACTTGTTTTACCTTTTCCAAATCGCTACAGGAGAGTATCGGCATCAGCTCTTCAATCTCCACAATGTCCTTATCCCACCATTTGAACTTGAGCAGGAGGTCTATCAACTCTTCATCAAAGCGTTTCCTTACCACATGGCAGGGGTTGCCCACGGCAATGGAGTATGGCGGGATGTCCTTTGCCACCACCGAATGTGCTCCGATAATAGCCCCGTCGCCGATATGCACACCTGGCATCACTGTCACATGCTGTCCTATCCAAACATCGTTGCCGATGACGGTATCACCTTTCTGGGGTAACTCCTCTTTTATTGGAGCCATGGCACTGCCCCAGTCACCGCCCATGATATAGAATGGATAGGTGGTCACGCAGTTCATCCGATGATTCGCACCGTTCATTACGAATTCCACTCCGCGAGCAATGGCGCAGAACTTGCCTATGATAAGGCGGTCGCCGATAAACCCATAGTGGTGAGTCACGTGTTTTTCAAACTGGTCGGCTCCGTCCACATCGTCGTAATAGGTGTAGTCGCCTACGATGATATTGGGATTTTTCACCACATTCTTGATATAACAGAGGCTGGGGATATTAGGATTTGGGAAAGCCTCGTTGGGATTGGGTCTTTTTGTGAATTTCATGCTTTGTCATTTTATTGTCCCCAGCTGTCGCGGTCGAGGCTGCGGTAGGTGATGGCTTCCTGCAGGTGATATGGCAGAATAGATGGACTGCCCTCAAGGTCGGCGATAGTGCGGCTGACGCGCAGGATGCGGTCGTAGGCACGTGCCGAGAGACCTAAGCGGTTCATGGCTGCCTCTATTATCGTGCGACATTCATTATTCAGTTGACAATGTTCGCGGGTGAGCTTGCTGGTCATTTGTGCGTTGCAATGCACACCGGGATGGCCGGCAAAACGGGCTGTCTGGATGGCACGGGCGGCAAGCACCCGCTCGCGGATGGTCGCACTGCTTTCGCCTTGTTTCATGTCGTTCAGCTGGCTGACGGGGACGGGTGTCACCTCAATATGCAGGTCTATCCTGTCCATCAACGGTCCGCTGACTTTGTTGAGGTATTTTTTCACAGCTCCCGGGGGACAAGTACATTCTATTGTCGGATGGTTATAGTAGCCACAGGGACACGGATTCATGGCGGCAATCAACATAAAGGAGGCGGGGTAATCAACCGTCATCTTGGCACGCGAAACGGTGACACGCCTCTCTTCCATTGGCTGGCGCAATACTTCCAGTACCTGTCGGCGGAACTCGGGAAGTTCGTCAAGAAAAAGTACCCCGTTATGTGCTAAGCTTATTTCGCCCGGCTGCGGGTTACTGCCACCGCCAACCAAAGCAACATCGGAAATAGTGTGGTGTGGCGCGCGGAACGGACGGATGGCAATGAGAGAATCCTCCTTCTTCATCTTCCCCGCCACACTGTGTATCTGGGTGGTCTCTAACGACTCCTCCAGACTCAAAGGGGGCAGGATGGAGGGCATACGCTTGGCCAACATGGTTTTGCCAGAGCCTGGAGGGCCAATCATGATGACATTGTGGCCACCGGCGGCGGCAATCTCCAAAGCTCTTTTGATGCCTTCCTGACCTTTTACATCGGCAAAGTCGTATTCGTATTGATTGAGGTGGTTAGCAAATTCAGCACGGGTGTCGACGATGGTCTGTTCAAGCGATTTGTCACCGTTGAGATGGTCAATCACTTGTTTGACGTTGTCAGCACCATAGACCTCGAGATTGTTGACTATGGCAGCTTCGCGGGCATTCTCTTTGGGAACAATTATGCCTTTGAATTTTTGTCTCCGCGCTTCAATGGCTATGGGCAAGGCTCCTTTGATAGGCCGAAGGCTGCCATCGAGCGAGAGTTCTCCCATTATCACATATCTGCCCAACTCATCGGCTCGCATGTCGCCTGCTGCTGCCAGGATGCCAATGGCGATGGTGAGGTCGTAGGCGGCTCCTTCTTTTTTCAGGTCGGCAGGGGCCATGTTAACCACCACTTTCTTGCCAGGGATGTGGTATCCGTATTGGCTGATGGCTGTGGCAATACGCTGCTGGCTCTCTTTCACGGCACTGTCGGGCAACCCCACAAGTGTAAAGTTGACACCTATTCCTACATTGACTTCTACGGTAACCATCATCGCCTTGACCCCGCAGATGGCACTGCCAAACGTCTTTACTAACATACCTTATCCTATTTAAAAAAAGCCGACATCTGTTTCAGGTGTCGGCATAGGTGCATAATCTATGAATTATCGGCTTAACCGATCATCTGGTCATCTGAATATTCACAAAAGTGATATACCTTATTTTAAACCAAGTTTTTTCTTTACAAGGGGCATGATGTCATCGCTGTCCTGCGAGTAGAGGACAGTGCCGATTCCGGAGTCGAAGATATAGGTGTAGCCGTTCTCTTTGCCAACCTCTTCAATAGCCTTCTTGGCGCGGTCGACAATGGGCTTGAGCAGGGCTTCCTGACGCTCCTCAAGCATCTTTTGGGCGTTGGTCTGAGACTCCTCAATACGAGCTCTCATGCTTTGGAGGTCGCTCTCCTTGGTCTTGCGAATCAACTCTGACAGTTGGTCTCTTTTGGCAAGATAGTCGTTGTACTTGGTCTCAAATTCTTTGTTCATCGTTTCCAATTCGGCTTGCAAGGCTTCCACCTCTTTTTGCAAGGCAGCCTGCGCTGAGTCGCGTCCAGGCATTATCTGCATAAGGTCGTTAGAATTGATGTGGCCAAGTTTAATGTTTTTCTGAGCCATGGCGTTGCCTCCGAAAGCCAGCAAAGCCAATACTACTACAATAAGTCCTTTTTTCATCTTAATTATATCAGTTTTTGTTTGTTATTATTTAATTTGTTGAATGTTACTGCATTTATTTTTTGTCGATACGTTTTTGGTCATTGCCTTGAGCCGAGCCGTTTCTGTTGGACTGGCTTGATGAGACCCCTGCACCGTCGGGCGAGGCAGAGCTACCGGGCTTTACTCCCAGCATCTCCAGCACTTGGTTGCTGATGTCGTACTTTTCGGCCACATATAACACAGTGGCGGATGTGGCCCGATCAAACACAAATGCATAGTTCTTTTCCCTTGCCACGCGTTCGATAGCATTATATACACGGTCTTGGACAGGCTTGAGAAGTTCAGCGCGTTTCTGATCCAAGTCTCCTCCCGGAGCGAAGCGTTGTTGTTGTAGGCTTCGGAGGTCGGCTTCTTTTGTCCGTATTTCGTCTTGTCGCCTTTGTTTCAAGTTTTCGGGCAACAGGTATGACTCCTGTTGGTATTGTTGTCGTAGTTCGTCCACTTCTGCTTGTCTTGTCTCAAGTTCGCTACGCCATTCTTCCACATACTTGTTGACCTTGTTTAAGGCTTGGTTGTATTCTGGCACATTGCTCATGATATACTCGGTATTGACACAAGCATATTTCTGCGCCCCGGCGGGCAGGGCTAATATCGTCAGCAATAGTATAGGTATCAGTTTCCGCATGTGCTATTTGATATTAGTAGTTTTTTCTATACGTTAGTCAATACTTTGTCCTATACTAAGGTGGATGTGTGAGCCACCAATATTACCCCCGTCAAAACCGTAGCCCCAGTCAACACCAATCAATCCAAACATGGGCATAAATACCCTCACACCCAGTCCTGCAGAGTTATAGATGTTGAATGGTTGGAAATCTTTTACGCTGTACCAACTGTTGCCCCCTTCGAGAAAACCGAGTAACCAGATGGTGGCACTGGCACTTTCAATGATAGGCTGGTGTATTTCAAGTGTGTATCGGGTGAAGATGGAGGCACCTTCCTGTGGGCTCAGTTTGCTGTTTTCATAACCTCTCAGCGGAATGATTTCACGTCCATCGTATGCGTAAGCCTGCAGACCGTCGCCTCCTACAAAATAGCGGCCAAAGGGTGACAGTCCGATATTTTTGTTGTAAAAGCCCATCCAGCCGAAGCGCGCTTTGGCATTGAGCACCAAGTCCCCAACTAAGTTCAGCATCCAGGAACCTCGCATGTTGATTTTGAAATACTCAGTCCAGCGGAATTTGTCCTGTTCTGTAACATTTGTCACATTTCTGCCACTGATGGCAGTGTAGGGAGGTGTGGCGGAGCATGAAATGGAGACTTCTGAGCCACTGCGTGCAAAGATAGGTGAGTCAAGTGAATTTCGGCTGATGGTAATGCCGTATGACAAATCGTTGGCTTTCCCTTCGGTAAAAGATGTGCCAGAGAACAGGGAATAATTATGCAGATTATAGTGTTTGTATGAAAGGGTATGGGAAATGATAAAGTAGTCATCAGGCCATTTCAGGCGCTTGGTAAGGGATATTGCAGCACCGCTGATTCGGAGATTACCGTATTTGCTGTTGTCCGTCTTATACCAAAAACCATTGCTAAGGTAGTGGTGGTATATCGACGCGCTAAGCGACTGCGGTCTGCGTCCCCCAAGCCAAGGTTCGGTGAATGAGCCGCTGAAGGAATAGTAATAAGTGCCGTTGGTGATGGCGTTGATAGATAATTTCTGTCCATCACCGGCAGGTAGAGGTTTCCATGCTTTTTTGTTGAAAATGTTGCGGACAGAGAAATTACTCAATGTCAGTCCTATTTGACCGATGAGCATTCCGCTACCGTAACCACCTTGAAGTTGTATTTGGCTTGTGTTGCCTTCCTCCACTTTGTACACGATGTCCACGGTGCCGTCCTTTTCATTGGGTTTGGCATCAGGCATAATCGATTCCTCTTTAAAATAACCCAGTGTGGCCAGTTCGCGGCGGCTGCGCAGGATGGCGTCACGGCTGAAGAGGTCGCCCGGACGGGTGTGCAACTCTCGCATAATGACGCGGTCGTTAGTCAACGTGTTGCCTTCCACTATTACATTCCGTATACGAGCTTGTTTCCCTTCAAAAATACGGACTTCAATGTCTATAGAATCGTTCTCCACACCCACTTCTACCGGCGTGGCTTTAAAGAACAAATAGCCGTTGTCCATATACATGGAACTGATATCTGTACCCGACGGATTATAGCGCAGGTTGGTCTCAAGCAGTGTACGGTTGTAGGGGTCGCCCTTGGCTATTCGCAGGTGTTTCGACAGCAAGTCGGAAGGATAGATAGTATTGCCCGTAAAAGAGATGTTGCGGAAAACAAACTTATTGCCTTCATAAATCTTGATTCTTATCATCAAGCGGTCTTGTTTCGACTCCTTTGTTATCGTGTCGTGTTTCACAAGGTATATGGTGTCCCACAAGATGCGTGCGTCGCGGTAGCCATTTTCGTTATAGTAAGTGATAATACTTTCCAAATCCTCACGGTATTTTGACTCCTGATACTTGGATGTTTTCCAAAATCCCGATGTCCAGAAGTACATCTTCTTGAAATAGTTCACATCGTGGGTATTCTTCATCTGCTGCATCAGCTTGTTGGAACTCACCTCCTTGTTCCCTTCGAAAACAATGGAATCTATTTTCACCCGTTTGCCAGGATCTACTTCAAAAATGACATTCACCTTATTCTCCTTGCCGGTAGACACAATGGTGTCCACTTCGGTGAATGAGGAAACTGCAACATTGGTGTACCCTTTCTCCAGATAATAGGCACGAATTCGGTTGCGTGCTGTGGTCAAAAGGTTCTCTGTCACCACGTCGCCCGATACAATCTTTACCTCCTCTTTCAATTTCGTCTCATCACTGCGTTTTACCCCTCTAATCTTGAACATACTGAGTTTAGGGCGGCTGCGCAGTTCTATTTCAAAGAATATCTTGTCTCCTTGTATGCGTGTGACATATATCTGCACATCCTCGAATAGACCTTGTTTCCATAGGCGGTCTACTGCTGTTGCAAGCTTGTCTCCCGGCACTCGAATCTGGTCTCCGACCTGCAGTCCTGCTATCAACAGAATCATGCGGGTATCGTAATTTTCGGCACCCTGAAAGGTGATTCCGCCTATCTCATAAGTCTTGGGAGTGAGATAGTCAATGTCGTATTCCTGATTCCCAACAACGATTTGTGCTTTGCATGGCAACGACAATCCAAGTAGGGCAACTATCGGCAGGATAAACAATATCTTTTTCATCAAGTTTATATCTACTGTTCTTAACAATTATGTCTTATCATTAAAAGCAATGGAAGATTCTTCTGCTTTTAGAAAATTAATAACTCCATTTGGCATATTTTATTATGTTTCGCAGTAAAAAAAGTCATTTTTTTGTATTCTGGCGAAACGAAATGAATCGGTGTGGCTTTTCCACATCTTTTTTAAAAAGAAACCACAGGCCAATCCTATCCCTTAGCTGCTATGCCGTCAATATGTCCACACTTTCACTTTATTCCATTCACTTATGAAATAAAGAATAGAATTGCACCCTCCGATACGCCATAGTCACTGTTCCCTCGAGGCTGTGTCAATTCAGTTTAGCCTTCGTTAGGTGTAGTGCTGATAATACCTTGTTCCTGGTATTTCTTATAGGTCTTCTCTGCTGCCAATTGCTCAGCGGCTTTGATAGAATATTCTATGGCATGTTCTGCTGGGGTATTGTCCACTTTCACTCTCACATCATATTGCCGGCGGCTCTCCTTTCCCTGATACATCACCCGCTCCACCTCAAAGCTGATTTTACGGTGATTCTTCTGTCCCCAGTCAATCAGTTTGCTTTTAAAATTCCAATCGGTCTGTGCCATGGCATCAACATCCACATGGATGTTGATTATTTTGTCAATGACAACGTGACGGGTGAATTTATAGCCCTTTTCCAGGTAAATGGCCCCGACAAGTGCTTCGAAAGTATCCCCGTCAATCGATTTAAACACCCCCTGCGACATGCGGTTGTATTGTATTAGTTGGGAGAGCCCTATCTTCTGTGCCAACTTGTTCAGGTTGGCGCGGCTCACTAATTTCGAACGCATCTCGGTCAAATAGCCCTCACCCTGATTGGGGTATTTCTTGTACAGATAATCGGCCACAATGGCACTCAACACGGCATCGCCTAAATACTCCAGCCGTTCATTGTTCACCCGGTGTCCCTTCCCCATATCCAGGGATTTGGACTTATGGATGAAAGCTATCTGATACAATTGAATATTGCGGGGGGTAAACCCCAGCAGGTTCTTAAAAAAAAGGTAAAACTCCTTATTCTCTCCCCTCTTGTTGCGAAAGAAACTCAGCATCTTTAATATTTTCGGAATGCCAGGCAGACATTGTGTCCACCAAAGCCGAAGGCATTGCTGAGGGCGAAATCCACACGACGGTCCGTGGCTTTATTGAAGGAAAAGTCAAGTGGGGCAATGTCTGGGTCGTCGGTAAAATGATTGATGGTGGGTGGCACCACATTGTTTTTCACCGTCAAAACGGTGGCGATAGCCTCTACTGCTCCCGCGGCTCCAAGCAGGTGTCCTGTCATTGATTTGGTGGAGTTGAGAGTGATTTTCTCGGCATGTTCGCCAAAAAGTGATACTACTGCACGTGGTTCAGAAATATCACCGATGGGTGTGGACGTACCATGAGTATTAATATGGTCAACATCCGTCAATTGCATGTCCGAACTCTCAACAGCCTGCTGCATTGCAAGCATTGCTCCAGCCCCTTCGGGGTGTGAAGCCGCTATATGGTAGGCATCGGCTGAAAGTCCGCATCCGGTGATTTCGGCATATATCTTGGCTCCGCGTGCCTTGGCGTGCTCCAGCTCCTCGAGTATCAAGGCTCCAGCACCCTCGCCCAACACAAATCCATCACGATCTTTGTCAAAAGGACGCGAGGCAGTGGCAGGATCGTCGTTACGGAGCGACAATGCACGCATCGACGAGAATCCCCCTATTCCGCTTGGGATTATCGCCGCTTCGCTGCCGCCGGTAACCATTATGTCCGCTTTCCCAAGTTGTATCAGCATCAACGCATCGGCAATGGATATTGCCGACGACGCACACGCCGCCGTTGTGCAGTAATTTGGTCCGCGGAACCCATATTTGATAGATATCTGCCCTGCGCAGATATCTCCAATAGTCTTGGTAATAAAAAATGGACTGAAACGGGGCACATAATGCCCTTCGACAAATGAAAACAATTCGTCTTGGAACGATTGGCACCCTCCCATCCCTGTGCCGAATACTACTCCTACACGGTCACGATTCAACTTCTCCACATCAAGCCCAGAGTCTTTGATGGCTTCATCCACCACCACCAACCCGTATTGTGTGAATAAGTCCAGTACTCGTACCTCTTTCCTGTCGAAGTAGTCTGCAGCATCGTAACCTTTTACCTCTGCCGCTATTTGGCATTTTAGGTTACTGGCATCGAAATGTGTAATCAGGCCGGCACCACTTACCCCTCGCAATAATGAATCCCAAAATTGTGATACGTTATTTCCTACAGGAGTAAGTGTGCCGAGACCAGTGACTACAACACGTTTCAGATTCATTGTACTGAAGCGGGCGAAATTAATTATTTCTGAGCGTTTTCAATGAATGAGACAGCGTCACCAACGGTAACAATCTTTTCAGCCTCTTCATCGGGAATCTGGATGTCAAATTCCTTCTCAAGTTCCATAATCAATTCAACAGTGTCCAAAGAGTCAGCGCCGAGATCATTTGTGAAGCTGGCTTCCAGCGTA
>JAEEGL011014579.1_pt1 | contig 10154 bp, 10 predicted proteins | sample 9134231 | NCBI WGS metagenome assembly JAEEGL01 (sample SAMN16246548, study PRJNA631951) | gut metagenome | biome: gut microbiome; feature: rumen; material: fiber-attached | host: Bos | place: Iran: Karaj | collected 2018-10
AAATAACGTCATAAGTAAATAATGATGACAAAAAAAGATAGTATTAATTACTATCTTTATTAGTTATTTCAACATTTTTAATTACACTAATCTTCTTATCAATCTTTCTTATAGAGAATACGGAGATAAAATCTATAATTATGAAGATGGTAGCTACTATTATTTTAATATTAAGTTTGAATTTTCTAGGGACTATTAAAAAGGTTAATATCATATATATAATACCTATTCCACAGTATATTAATATTAAATATAATCTAGGTATTGTCCCTAGTTTTCTTAAATATATACATAACAATAACATAATGGCAATAGATACTAAAGTAACAAGCCTAAAGATGATATTGTATATTACTTTTTTCTTGCGATTAAGTAGTTTTTGTTGCATAAATACCTCGACGCCTATAGATTTTACCATTATTATTGTAATAATTCAAATAAAAAAAGAGATTACTCTCTTTTTTAGTTAATTTCTATGACTTTAGCTTCATTATCTTCTTTAGTAAGACGAGCTATTTCTTCATCAAGTTCTCGAGATAATTTTTCCATACTATCTGTTAGATTATCACTTAATTTATTTTCTCCCATTTCATAGATATCGTCGAAATTATGACTATTTAAGAAATCTAAGAATTCATTTCTTGTTGTTTCAGCTTCTTCTTTAACACTTTCTTCTCTTTCTAGTCTTTCAATCTCTTCATCTATTCTTCTTATGATATCATCATATTCTTTTTTATTATCATTATTAACTTTGTTATCTAATAGTTCAATTTCTTTATCGATAGCTTCTAATAATTGTTCAAATGAATCTTCTTCATCTTCAATTAATTCACCAGTTTCTTCATAAGTATTATCTTCTAAGAATTTTTCAAAATCATTCTTATCTCCACTTACTTTTTCTTGTTCTAGTCTTTCTATTTCTTCATCAATACTCTTTATAATACTTTCAATATCAAAAGTTTTCTTACTTTCATATTCATTCTTTGTTTCGATAAAGATATCATCAAAATTATGAGTATTTATAAATTCATTGAAATCAATAATACCTTGTGATTCTTTTAAAGGTTCTTTTAAGAAGGAATAGTCATATGGACTATTATTTTCATAATTATATATTTGAATCTCAGAACATTCTAACTGAGGATATTTAACTACTTGATTTAGATCTATTCTTTCATAATCATTATTAGCTTCATTATCTTCTTTATTAATTGTTACTTTGATACTCTCTTCTGTTGATTCTACTCTTTCACATACATTATCTAAGTAATCTAAGTTTTCACTAGTACCAATAATTGTTCTAACTTTTCTAGATGGACCAGAATATAATAGAATATCTAAATTCTTATAATCATCTATTATTGTTTCATAGTTATCTAAGATAAAGTTAAATGGTAAATTGTAGTTACTCTTTTGTAAGTAATCATAGAATTGATCAATAAAGATTGCAGATAAACTATTAAAGTATAAATCTTCATCACGATTGATTAATAGGATAGCAAACTTCTTATTCAAATCTATTCTTTTCATTGGTGTTGCAAGTAACTTAGATAAATTAGGATAATTTGTATATTTATTTAATTCTTGACGAACAATAGAAATAACAGATCTTCTTGTTTCTTGAGGAGCCTTAGTAATTGATGTAAGTAATCTACAAGAACGAGTATTACCTCTAAACATATCTTCTTTATCAGCAAATAAATCTAATAGTTCAACAATACTATTAAAGTTAATTTCTTCTTCTTTTGCTCTTTCAAATAAGAACCATACGATACCTAAGAATAAGTTCTTAGCAGAAACCGCCCAGAAGCGATCAGAATCTTCATCACTAAATAATACATCAGCAATCTTTTCAATACTTCTTGTGGCTTCATCTATATGGTCGCTACAGTATAGAGAGTAAGCATATGTTAAAGGATTCCATCCATCACTAGCTAGTGAATTACGTAGGTTAACAATAATTGTTTCATAACCTTTAACTTTTAATTCATTATAATAGTTCTTAAAGAATTCTTCCTTAGAATCTAATACAAAGAAACTCTCTCCATTCTCAATAATAATGTCCATTAAAGGAAACATTACACCATAAGTTTTTCTTGAATTAATACGACCATTAACGATAATATTGTTCTTAGAATTATATACTTTTTTTAATAAATCCCTTTTATTCATATCTACACTCCTTATTATCCTAATATAATTATACAATAAAATTTTAATTTTACAATAAAAAAACAAACTTTCGTTTGTTTAATTATTATCTATATAATCTTTTACTAGTTTAAGCATGTTTTGGGTATTACTAATGTATTCCTTTGGCTTAAAGTTTTTAAGTTTCTTTAAAACTTTATCCAAATCATCAAAGTTATCAAGAGATAGTATATAACCTTCTCTACTAAAGTTTTCTATTATTTGTAATTGATGATCATTATAATGTTCTTTATACTTACTTAGTCTTGCGGCTGCAATTACTTTTTTATGATTCTTAAGACCAGTTATAATTGAACCTACACCACCATGAGTAATTAAGATATCACATGATTTAATCAAGTCATCAAACTTTTCTATAGGGATAAAGTCTATTATTTCCATATCTTTTGACTCGTACTTAGTAAGACCTGCTTGAACTACTACTTTATCTTTTATATTACCAAGTTTTATTTGTTTATCAATAGCTTCTAATAGTCTATTAAAGGGTTTATCTTGGGTTCCTAGTGTAACTAATATCATACATTACCTCCTAATAAATCCATCCACCATATACTGCCTTTGGATATAGTTTTAACATACTCTTCCATTGAACAATAAATAGATCGGTATACTTATATACAATATCACCAGAATGAGTTTTAGAGTTACTGTTTGCAAATGTTTCTATAAAGATAACCTTGGTTTTCTTCTTATGAAAAATTTTGGCATAAAGAATAATTGGTACTGCTGTATGTGTACCTGTAGTAACAATAAACTCTGGTTTTATTTTGTGGTAATAGTATACTGACTTTAATGAATTAAATAATAGTTTAAAAGGATATGAAAAGAAATGAGCTTTAGTACCAAAAACTAAGTAATTAACTTTTCCTTTATACATCTCTTTTAAAGATAATGTGGACTTTGTTTTCTCTGTAATAATATGATAATCATAATAATTTAATAATTCTTTTAACTGCATTAACTCAGATAAATGACCACCAGTACTTGCAATAAATAAAACTTTTTTCATAGATTTCTCCTTATAGTTCATCATATTCTTTATCAAAACTTAAGATAATATTTTTAGATTCAGCTCCATGTCCATGACGATCTTTTTTTGGTGGTGGAGTCATATAGTCACCATATAACTCAGTTAAAATCTTATCATAGCCTGCTGGGGCCGTGTATTTCCTATCTTCAAAAGGAACTGTTATTACATCAAAACAGTTTTTATCAAAACCTTTTTTATAAGTGACCCTATATTCATTAAATTCACCCTTATAATTAAGTAGTTTATTCATTTTTCTTATTAATACTTTATTAGTTAGACTTCTAGGGACTAAATGAAGAAAGACATTAATATATTTTTTCTTAGATTTTTCTTGTTTATAGTCTCTAGTTAATAATACATTAATAACTTGTAAACGATATTTAAATAAGAATTGTTTAAACTTACTAGTAGGATATTTAAATAATGGGAAGACATCAATATTAATACCTTTTTTAAATGGTAAAAAGTTAGATTCTTCATCTATTCTAGTTGTATGGTATTTACGAACCTTAGAGAATGGGAAGATATAATACTTAGTATTATAAATGTTTTGTAGATAATATTTATCACTGTTTTCATTTTCCATTACTTCCATAAATTTCTTATAGTCATCTGGTAACATTGCAATATCAATATCATCATCCCATGGTATAAAACCTTTATGTCTAATGGCTCCTAATAATGAACCCCAAAAAATATAATATTTAATATCATACTTTTTACATATTTTATCGATATAATCCATTATTTCTAATTGAATAACTTTTATTTTTTCTAAGTTTTTATCTTTCATGCTTATACTCCTTGTTTTTTCATATATTTTCTTAGTACTAGTTTAGCTAGTTTAATTCTATTACGATAGAATAGATTACATACTATTTTATATCTAATATTACGTTTTTTATAATACTTATTACTTCGCCAATTAGGGAATTTCTCTTTAATTATTTCTCCAATTCTTTTAATAGGTTTCTCACCTTCTTTATAAGGAAGTAAAAATAGACAATGAGTATGTAATAAATGATTAATATAAATATATTCTATCTCATCATGAAATTCAGTAAGTCCATTTCTTTTTTCAATAATAGTATACAAATTATTAATTGAATAGAAGATATCTTCCATATTACTTCGATACTGTTTATGATTCATTATAGATCCTTCACGAACTAAATAATAGTATAGATACTCATCAAGGAATATAATCTTATCAGTAAATAAAGAAATTGATGGAATAATAGCTAAGTCTTCATAGATTCTACCTTTTGGAAAAGTTAGTTCCTTATGGTTTAGAATACTTTTTCTAAATAACTTACAAGTTGCTGAAGGACGATTTAGGATATAACGTTTTCTTACTTCTAAGTCAGTATTTACTGGGTAATCTAGTGGACTAATGACATCATCATTTATCTGGTTAGCAAGACAAACAACAACATCAGCATCATTTTTAGTGATAGCGTTATACATCTTTTCAATGATATCCTCTGATACATAATCATCACTATCAACATACATAATAAAGTCTGTTGTTGTCTTATCAAAAGCAAAATTTCGAGCATCAGATAAGCCGCCATTTTCTTTATCGTATATTCTTATTCTTTTATCATTAAAACTTTCTTTAATAATCTCTATTGAACGATCTTTAGTACCATCATTAACTACAAGTATTTCAATATCTTTAAATGTTTGTTTAACTAGACTATCAATACATTTATAAATATATTCTTCAACACCATAAACAGGTACTATTATTGATACTTTTGCCATTTAATTCATCCTTTCTTCTTCCATAGTTTATCTGTTAATAGTTTCATTATGTATGATAAGATAATTGTTATTATAAAACAGATAACTAAGTATAAATAATTATTAAACTTATCTTTTAATAACATCATTGGTATTCTTTGTAAGATATATATCCAAAAAGTATATGTTCCTAAGAAATACATTATTTTACTTTTAAACTTAAATTTCATTGAAATAAAGACAAGTAACAGTATAAAACTTATAGCATATATATTACTTATATAAACATTAGAATAATTCTTGTTAATAAAGTACATACCTATAAAGAATAATACTGAGATTATTAAATATAAATAATATTTCTTAGATACAATCTTTTCAATCTTATCTTTGTAATAAGAATATAACATTCCTATTGGAAAACATAAGATAGTATCTGCATAGTATAGATCTTTAAATCTTGTAATTACATAAATATAAATACAAGTTAGTATTGTAATAATTACTATCTTATAAATATTCTTTATTTTTATTTTTTCATTAAAGAGAATCATTATAAAGATATATAGTATAAAGATAGCAAGCATATACCAGTTAGAGTTACCAATTGAAGTATAACCTGTAAAAGATAATAAGATGGTAGCAATACTATATTTATTACCTAATACTATGTTTACGAAGATAAATAAACATATTGCCAACATAAAGTTTACTAACGTTGGAATAAATCTCTTTATAAAGAAAGATTTCATATAATCTTTTTTATTTTTTATAGATTCATAAATACCATAACCTGAATAGAATAAGAAACTAGTTACCATTAATTGACCTAAAAAGTTAAGAATGGTAATTAGATAGTTATCATAGGTATTTAAGTTAGTAATATATGTTCTAAAATGACTAAAAAAGATTGTTATTACAAATAAACCATTGATAATGGTAGTACTTTCTTTACTAAGGTAATCCTTATTATCCTTAGATAATCTAATACCAATAATAAATAATAATATAAATATTAGATAGAAAAATATCATTAATTCTTTCTCCTTAGTAATTTATTCTTTAGTTTATTAATATATGTTTTCTCTTCTTCATTCATAAAGAAGTATGCATATATTAAATATAATAGTGTATAAAGTATAGCAGCAGCTCCTAATGTAGGGAAAGTAAACTTAATATCTTTTATTAAGTATGCAATAGCTAGGGATATAATCCCTAGAGGCGTAACAAAAGTAATAAATCTTTTCCAATAAGTAGGAATATCTATCTTTATTACTTTCCAGTAATAGAAATTCATAATTGTTATTTGACCTATGATATTAGCAATCATGGTACCAATAGCTGCACCTACTCCACCATATTTTCTAGCAAGTGGGATACTTATTAAAATATTTAAGATGGCAATACAAATATATACTACTGATCTAAATTTATGTTTATTCTTAGCTTGTAAGATTGATATACCAATATTCTGAGTAAGTGGAATAATGGCAGGAATGATTAATAGTAAAATAATATAGAATGCAGATATATATTCCTCTCCAACCCATAGTACTATGAATCTTTTACCAAATACAATGAATCCAAACATTATTAAAGTCATTATATATAGTTGTATTCTTGATACTTTAATAAATAAGTCTGATACTTTCTTATCACCATCTTCTTGTTCCAAGGTCTTATTAATTCTTGGGAAAAATAGTCCACTAATGGTCGTTGAGAAATTGGTATTAATAGTTGATATCTTAGCACCTACAGCATATATTGATATTGCTATAGTACCAGCAACATTACCAAGTATTACTTGATCAGTATTAGTATAAATATTATCAACAACAATGTTTAAAAAGATAAAGAATGAATAAACAAATATTTCTTTTAAGAATACTTTATCAATATTTTTAAAGTTAAAACTAATCTTCATCTTTAATTTCTTAAGGCAATAGTAAACTGTTATGGCATGGAAGGCCAAAGAATAAAAACTTGTTACAATTACCATGGTAATAGCCTTATAACCTAATAGTAATAAAGGTAACATAGTAAGAGGTACAGCCAAGATCTTTATTAAATGTAAGATTCTTGCATACTTAAATTTTTCACATGATATAACATAAGAATCAAAGATACTAAGTGGGAATGATATTGATACCGTAGTAACTAGGATAATCATAATGATACGAGCTTTACTTATCTCAAGAGGAGTTAAAGCCTTAAAGATACTACTTACATTCATTATTAATATTGAACCAATAATAAATGATACAACACCAATAATCATGTATAAAAATAAGAACATTCCATTTATTTTATTTTCATTGTATTTCTCAGGATTAGCTTTTGATCTTGATACATATCTAATCATAGCATTACCAAATCCCATATCAAGGACTGATAAATAACCTATAACAGATGCAACAAGAGCATACAAACCATATTCTGATTGACCCAAATGTTTTAATAATATTGGCGTATATACAAAAGATACTAATAAATTAACAGCCATTGTAATATAGCCAATAATTGCAGCTACTTGTAGTTCTCTTTTCATTTTATTATCCTTTCTTTATTATTTCTATTAATCTATCTGATGAATTATTATCATCATACTTATGGAATCTTTTAATAGCTTCCATACGTTTTTCATAAGAAACATCATTATTATTTGCAACATTATTAACAAAAGTTAATAAATCTTTAAATGTATAAATATATTCACCCATTACATTATTTTCAAAATCATCAAAAATAAGCTTTGTTGTTTTTTTGTATTCAGAGATATCACCAATTGCTAAACCAATAGGTTTCTTAGTTAATAGAAAATCATAATAAACTGAAGAATAATCAGTTATTAAGGCATCTACATTAGATAAATAATGATATAGAGATGAATGATCTATATCAAAAACACTATCTTCTATTAATTTAATGTAATCTAGGTTTAATTTCTTTAAGATTGTTGTATCCTCTGCAGGATGTAATTTAATTACTAATAATACTTTATTTTTCTTTAATAGTTCATTTAGTTCTTGTAAATCTTGTTCACTATTAATAGATGGGATACCATAAGGTAAAGTATTTTTACCACTAGAATGGTTTATATGATTACGATATGTTGGAAACCAACAGATAGTCTTCTCTCTTTTTATTTCAGGATAGAATATTTGACTATTGTTTCTTAGTAAAATATCATTACGAGGAAAACCTGTAGTTAATACTTTTTCCCTAGGTATATTAAATAAGTCCATTGTAATATTAGTGAAATAATCTGAGATTTGAGTAACATAATCAAGTCGACCACATTCCTTACAGTAATCACCTGCGTACTTTAGTGGTGTTCCATGAGTAAGATGAATTCTTAATTGATATTTATTCTTTTTATAAATAAAACGATTACAGTCTAGTATGTATTTAGCAGTTCTTTGATAATGTTTAACAGTCTTTTTATCATTCCAGTCTACAAAGATAACATTAGGGATAACAATATCATTAAACTTATCTTTATTAGTTACAAACCATACTAATTTATATTCTTTATTTAAACCAAGTTCTAATAATCTATCATAGATCCCACGAGGATTATCACAGAAATCAGGATTACTTTCAAAGATAATAATCTTTTTAAGTAAAAAACTTATGGGTAAATAATAATATATTTTCGATAATATTCTTTTTAAGATATTCATCTTAATACACATCCTTTTTATATATTTCTTATTTTATTAATTACTTTGTATACTAATATCAGTCTATGTGATATTAAAGTATAATCTAGTTTTCTAGGGGGATATTTAATAGTATTTAGTCTTTCTATTAAATCTTTTTCTTTTAATATCTTTTTGGTATTACTTAGTCTCTTAGTAAAAGAAACTTTCTTATTCTTGAATTCATTGTGTACTATTAACATAACAATACCAAAACGATAAGAGTCATATAATATATATTGTTCTTTATTACTTATTTTATCTTTAAAGTAATTAGTGAAAGTATCAAATAGTCTTAGTTGAATAGACTTCATATTAGGTTCATAAGAACTACTTAAAGTATTAGTTTCACTTCTTCTATAAAAATATAAGTCTTTATCAATAATATTTATTTTATCAATATAATTAAAATAATCTAAGTTAAATAGTAAATCTTCTCCTAGTGATAAACTAGTATCAAAAGTTATATTATTTTCTTTTAATATCTTAGTACTAAATAGTTTACAACATGGGGTATTAATAAGACCATACTTACAGATAGTAATAAAGTTATCTTTTGATAACTCTATAATATCTCCTTCACTATCTCTTTTAGTTATTTCCTTATCGAATAAACTTAGTGTACATATGTTTAAGGTGTTTTCACTAATATCTTTTAATAATAGTTCAACATAATTTTCACTAATTATATCATCAGCATCAATAAACGTTAAATATTCACCAGTTGATTTCTTTAAACCATTATTTCTTGTTTTACTAACACCTTGGTTTTCTTGATGAATAACCGTTATTCTATTATCTTTTTTACCATACTCATCACAGATAGAACCACTATTATCAGTACTACCATCATTAACAAGGATTATCTCTAGATTTTTGTATGTTTGATTAATAATACTATCTAAACAAAAAGATAGATACTTAGAGGCATTATAAACTGGTACTACTATTGAAACTTTAATATCTTTCATACTCTATTCCCTTTTAATCTATATAATAGTTTAGCAACTGTTTTATTAAACAGTAATAAATATATACCTTTTAAACTCTTATAGAAGTAACTGTTTCTACGATAATGTGGAAAATGTTCTTTTACTTCTTTAATAGCCATGTTAACAGCTTTCATATATTCATTCTTATCGTATCTAGACATACTCTTAATAAAAGTTGCATATAAGTATCTTACGTAAGCAAACTCTATTTCTTTTTTATATTCGGGATAGAATCCCTTTTCTTTATAGAATTCAATAATTCCATTCATATTACCAATATAGTCATAGATCTTTCTGTTAACGGTTTTCATTACAGAACCTTCTCTTTGAACATATTGATTTAATGGTTCATGGATTACACCAATACTATTAACATAAGGGAATATTCGATATAAGAACTCTACATCTTCAAACCATACTCCTGTTTTAAATAAAACATCTTTCTTGAATAATTCTTTTTTAAATAGTTTATTC
>JAEEGL011071837.1_pt1 | contig 10154 bp, 10 predicted proteins | sample 9134231 | NCBI WGS metagenome assembly JAEEGL01 (sample SAMN16246548, study PRJNA631951) | gut metagenome | biome: gut microbiome; feature: rumen; material: fiber-attached | host: Bos | place: Iran: Karaj | collected 2018-10
AGGATCGATGACAAATTTGGGTATCTCCGGATGTGCGTAGTCAATGAGACCGGCAGCAGGATAAACATTGAGCGAGGTCCCGACAACAACGAAGACGTCAGCTTGCCTCACGAGTTTAATGGCAGCATTAAAACTGTCCACCGTTTCGCCAAACATCACGATGTATGGTCGCAGCTGCGATCCGTCCTCAGCCTTGTCGCCGACCTGGATAGGAGTGGTCAAGGGGTATTCCTTCACACACTTATTGCGGTTATTCATCGAGCATACCTTGCTGAGTTCTCCATGAATATGAATGACATGAGTGGAGCCAGCACGTTCATGCAGGTTATCGACGTTCTGAGTGATAATCGTTACATCATGCTCCTTCTCCAAGGCAGCGATCATACGATGAGCCTCGTTTGGTTCCACTTCAGCCAGCTGTTTTCGTCGGAAGTTGTAGAAGTCAAGGCACTTTTGCGTGTCGTTATAAAGAGCTTCAGTACTGGCCAGATAGACCCATTCCTCATTCGTCCATAGGCCATCCTTGCCACGGAAGGTGCTCAATCCACTCTCTACGCTGATGCCAGCTCCAGTCAAAAATACGATGTGTTGTCTTGTCATAATCTAATAAATTATTCGATAATAGAAGGAGATGGGGAGGAGAGTTTACTATTCCATTGCGGATAGGTAAAATCTTCATATTTTCACTCCAAAGAATTTCAATCCTTTTTCAGAACAAGAGTTCATTATGGGGAATTCCTCAGGGAAACGCCATGCGATAAGTTCGCTTACACTTGAATCACCAAATCGTTTTATGGCATTTTTGCAGATAATTACTTTTTCTGTTGTTATCGGTCCATGATTTAAAAGTTCATCCCAATTCTTGAGAATTACACTCAGTTTATTCAAAGATAGTATCCTTTGCTTGTTCCCGTGTGAATTAAGACAATTGAACTCATTTAAAACACTTTCGACATCACTTTTACTTAATTTCATTATTCTCGATGGTGATGTTAGTTTCTTCACATTCCTCGTGCCTCGTAATCGTCTTTTAACATCATCATACTCTGATTTATAAAACTTGCTCATCATTTTGAAATACATCAAAATGCGTTCTTCTATAGATTCAGAAAACACAGCTGGCATTTTTAGAGATTTTGAAACTCCAATTACATGTTCGAGGTAATTGAACATGAAATCAACCTCCTGCAGCAAAGTGAAGCCGTCTTTCACCATTTGGTTGTTCCTGCCAGTAACTTCTTGGTATTTATGAGCGAACTTGATAAAAATACTGCATTTTGCCTCAAACTTTTCTTGCTTCCTAAATTCTGAGGAATAATTGGGCAATTCCCATTTCTTCTTAAAGGCCTGTTTATTGTCCTCATAGTATTTATGGTTCAATTCATCACCCATGATCCACTCGTCCATCTCCCAGGCATCTTCATGATCCCAAAGTGTATTATAGTAATCGACCACAGAATCAATATTTTCCTCTTCTGTGCCAATTTCAAAGCGACATGAAAAAGCAGTCCCTGTAAGATTTGCAGAGGTTAATAAACACCAGTCGTCAACTATAAAAATCTTGGCATGAAGGCTGTGAAGAGAACGAACACATCCATCACGAAGAGATGTAAATTCAAAATATGTATCTTCTCTGATAAAACCGGATTCAGCATCTGTCAAAATACGGAAGTCTATGCCCGTATTTCTCCATTTGCCGCCTAAGATTCTCTCCACTTCTTTTAGTTTCCCGATAAATGGCGTAGCAATCCAAATCCTTACCTTTGCGTTATCACAGTGTTCTCGAAGAGTTTTCACTAAATCTTGACCATAAAGTATCATAATCGTATAATTGAGCGTTTTATATTGATCAGTATGGTATACTTGACGCGGCAAAGATATGAAAAAAGTTTCATATCTCCAAACATAATGACAAAAGATGAGCATCTAAAAACGGGAAATACTGGAATTGGTCAATTTTAGAGTGAAAATGAGGTAATAAATAAAAAAGAGTGGCTGATTTTTTTGGTCTGCCACTCTTTAATATGTTCGTTAGGAGAGAATCGGACAACTTGTTTTGGGGAGGGGGATATTCTTGTGTCCTTTAATTAACTATAAGAAGCAATTACCTCCTCTAAGTTTTTTATCCAATATGCGCCTCTTTGTTCTTGTTGGCTCAGCAGTTTGTCCTTCTCGAAATGCTTATCTTTGATTTCCTCTATATCGCAATCCACCATATGTATTACCCAATATGAATTGTCGCGACTTGGTGAATATTGGTCTTTTGCCATACTTCGGATTTGCTCCTTGGTCTTGATTTGAGGTTTCATCTTACTAACATGGTATAACCTGGCATTTCTTGAATCATTGCCTCTAAATGCCAAGACATATTCTGCACTGAGAAGTTTTGGAGTTGAGAGTATCATACTAATTGGAAGATTATAGCATTTGGATGAGAGCATCCAGTTCCATTGCTCTATCGAACCGACTCTACCGACAAGTACGCGATTAGGATTTGCTTTTGCTTCTGCGGTTTGACAAGCCTCTAAAACTTTCTTTCTATAAGAAAGGGCGACATCTTCGTCCTCTAACTCTTGCCATCTTCGTTTTGTAAGTTCTAAAAACCCTTCATCTTGATCAATGCCCAGGAAGCGTCTTTCGAGCAATTGTGCTGCTATCCCTGTAGTTCCACTACCATTGAATGGATCAAGAATCCAATCGTTCTTATTGGTCGATGCAAGTATTATTCGAGCAAGCAAAGGCAAAGGCTTCTGGGTGGGATGTTTGCCGCAGGACTTCTCCCATTTCGCAACAGCTGGCATATACCACACATCAGTCATCTGCTTATCATCATTCAACTGCTTCATCAATTCGTAGTTGTATTTGTGATAAGCTTGTTTCGTTTTCTTTGCCCAGATTATAAACTCAGAAGAGTGCGTCAGCATCCGATGGGAAAGATTGTCTGGTGGATTTGTTTTCGCCCATGTTACGACATTGAGAATTTTGAATCCAAGTTCAGATAATTGATCAGCAACGGAAAAAATGTTATGATGAGTTCCACTTACCCAAATCGTTCCATTATCCTTTAATTTGGACTTGCATGCCGTGAGCCATTTCTTATTGAATTCCTGAATGTATTCAGGTGTGCCTCCCTTATCCCATTCTCCCTTGTCAACACATACTTTTTTCCCATTGTTGATACTGATGCCGCCATTACTAAGAAAGTAGGGAGGGTCAGCAAAGATCATGTCAAATTTGTGCTCAAACTGAGGTAAGAGCACACTGCAATCTCCACACAATAAAGCAAACTCTTTATTAGGAAAAAAATATGGCGCAACCATTATTTATAACTATCCGTTATGCCATCATAATACCCTTTGGCATATGCAGCCTGAGGACTTTTATGCCTTTGTGCACCAGCTTGACTATGGTCAAGTTCCTTCATGATTTTTTCCAGATCAATCTGCTCTACATGATTCAAGCCATCTTGATAGCCCTTCTCATATGCACATGCAGCACACTTGTGCCTACCCCATCCTCCTTGATCAATTGGAAGATGCTCCATAATTGACTGGATTCGAGAATGATCTTTTTTGCAACTCATAATAATAATGAATTGTTTATATATCCAACGACTTCATTACACCAAGAAACAAAGGATTGAGCTCTCCTGTGATAAGTCTCACATCCATATCCACTATTGTCATTAGCTATTAATAGTTTTTCAGCAAATCGAATCGGATCTTGATCCTTATTAAAAATTATTGTTGCAATGATTTTGCTACAATACGGCTCGAGGAAAACCAATTTATATATGCTTTCTAAGGCTTTTTCTGGGTGATTCATAACCTCTCTGCCAAGATCTGTGCAACGGCCGTAAGCATCTACTAAACCAAGATAATAACAAGCGTTAAGATAGTAAGCCGATTGTCTTATTTTACCATCTTTAAAACCTAAACATACAGCTATTTCTTCCTGAGTGAAATCTGGTTTATTATATGCAAAAGTAAGTACTCTAACAACCTTTTCTAAGCTATTTGCCTGAGGAAGTACTTTTTTCATTGGTTGATTTAGCATATTCTTTTCATATTAAAGTTTGTAATCATTCGTCAAAAGAAATATGAAATATTTCCTAAGTATTTCTAACCTGTCGTTTTTCGTTTTGTCAACGACATCAATTCCTAATTTTTGAATGAGAATTTTAAATCCTCCATTAGCATAGTCTTCAAAAATATGAAATTTCTCTTCGTCATTACTTGTAAGTATAGCTTGCTCCTTTTTATGAGCATATGCTATAAAATCAATAAGATCTCTAGATCTTTCAGAAAAGAACTGAAGCTGTACAGTTTCAGCAGACTTATCAAAAGGAATACAATATTCAGGACCATTCAAATATCCGATAATAGATGAGATGGTGATTAGCTGCGGGTAATTTTGAAAGACATTTAAGTCTTGGATTAAATACTTATAGAGCGCATCATGTTCCAAATTACGACGAACACGATATTTTTCGAATTTTTCGTAAGATATTGCCATAACTATTCAATATATGAGAAATTACCAATTTCGTCTTTTTTCAAATAAACAGTTTTCGCCACATATGGACGGACATATTTTTCGACATGTGATAAGCTAATAGCATCAGTCATCATAATAATCTGATGTGAGAAGGTGTTAATATTTTTGGCCACCATGTCCAAGCTTCCTTCAGTATCGCTGTCAGAATTACCTCTTCCCCCGTTACTTATTTCAGAAAAAGGAGAATCTATAAGGAATGGATAGTCTTTTGTTATCTCAATAGAATCATCTGTTCTCAAGTCATTAGCATAGTCAATGATGGCTTTAGCAAATGCCAAGGTATTCACTTTACTTTGTCCTGTTGAGCTACCTACAACTGTTGAAATGATAATTTTTTCCTTTATTTGTTCTTCTGATTCATGATTCACGGTTTTCCACATAATACGATCGGATTCGCGCTTATCATAAGATTTCTTAAAAGCATTTTCATTGTATGAAAGCATGCTATATTTTCGCTTATTATCATACTGTATAATACATAATCTTATGCCCCTTTCGTAATCCTCGCTTAATAAAGCATACGCTTCATTAATTTTACTATTAATAATACTTAATGATATTTGTTTATTTAGTTGATCAATCTTGTCCAACGCGATCTTGAACTTTTCAACTATATTTTTCTTTTTCAGTAATTTTTGAATTATTTCATTAGATGCAGAAACCTCAACTAATTCGTCATTTAACTGTCGGATCTGTTGATCAAAATCTGCTATTTGTTTGGGAAGACTTTTTTGTTCTAATTGCAATTCTGCTAACGTATTTCTTAATTTTTGGTTTTGTTCTTCCAGTTTTTTTAATTCTTCTGGAGAATTAGCAATAATTTGTGCTGAGATAGCAGAATATTTATCCTTTAATTCAATGATTTCATTTTGATATTCTTGAATCCGAGCATAACTTCTCTTGAGTTTTTCTTGGTATTCATCAGAGGATACCCTAGTCTGACGTACCATTTCTTTAATTGTGCTCTCTATATTGTCAGGAGGGAGTGTTGTAATTAATGCCTTTAGTTTATGGCGTTCATCTGCACATAATGGATTGCCGCAGATACAATGAGTTCTTTTTAATATACTCATGACGGCTTCCACAGTAAGCCCTGCTGGAACATCATAGTTATCCAACAAGTCTTCTACATTATCGAGTAATTCTTTATTAATAAAAAGAAATGCCTCATTAAGATCCTTATAAAAAACATCTATTTGAGAATCAAGTTTTTCTTGACCCTTTTTTAATGAGCTTTTAATCTCCTGTCTTTCCTTTTCAAGTTTTTTCGAATCAGCATGAAGCATTAGTTGCTGAGTTATTGTTTTTATTGTAGCATCTATTTCATCTATTTTTGTTTTATTAGTTTCGTACTTTCCTTTAAGGGTGTTCCTACTGGCTTCAAGGGAAGTAATCTGAGACTGAATAGAGGTAATATTTGAGTTATTATGACGACCTCCTTCTCTTTGAATTCCTTTTTTTATTGACTTATAAATTTCATCTAGTTCAAGTTTACAACTTACAAACAATTGTTCATTTGTGATTTGATTAATGACCCCTTGAATGGCTCTAATTGCAGCTTCGTCGTGACTATTAATGGCATTCATTCTTTCACCGTCAAAAATGATACCATAAAGAATATTTTGAGGAATTATCCTTGATAGTATATTATGAATTTCTTTATCGTCTCTAATAGGCAATGATTTTACACCATTAGCGTTCTTATAAGATAATTCAATTTCTTGATGAGAAACTACATTGATGTCTTTTTTCTCGTATTTTTCGGTCCTTTTTACAATATATGTCAGCCCATCTTCTTCAAATGTTAACGTAACAGAACAACTATCTGTGTCACCAGACTTACCATTCTGTAATGCATAATAACAAGATGCATTAATTGCCCATGGCATTGCCCCTTTGGCCCTTAATTTTCTAAAATCAAAACCATAAAGCACCCAATGAAAAGAGAAAAGCATCTCCGTTTTGCCACCACCGATGGCACCGACAATTAAAGTGATGTTTTTTTCGTCATGTGTCTCAAAAGACAAATCAACGTCTTGAAAACATCTATAATTATGATACTGAATTCTGCTAAATTTCATATTACAATAATGTTTCTATTTTATTATCTATGTATTTTCTCAGATTTGTGTCAGTGGTGCCTTTTTGACAAGCTTTGGCATACTTTAATATTTCTAAAAAAGCTTCCTGTTCTTGTTTACTTAGTGACATCTGTCCTAAGATTTGATCAATTGGATTCTGTATCATCTTTAATATCTTTTATAGTTAATGAATAATTATCTAATATTGTTTCGAAGAAAGTATTAACATCTTCTTTATTTTCTGCTAACCTATTATATTCAATAGCTCTTTGAAATTCTGTCCTCACAAGACTTTTCGCTGCGTTTGAGTAACTATCTGAATTGTAAGGAGGAAGAGTTATCATATCATAGATATGAGCTATTTGTTTATTGGTTTCTTTACATTTTCGCAGTACGCGACCTCTTCTTTGAACTGTCTGTCTAAGAGATGCATCGCTGGCCATGATATAGATCTTATCTAGTTTGGGCACATCTACACCTTCGTCAAAACACTTAATTGCTGCCAGAACATCATAATAGCCATTCTCAAATTCGTATAAAACACGATGTCTATCTTGTGTTCTGCTTGTAAAGTTAGACACACTTAGTCCAGAATCATTCAAAATGGTTGTTACTGTATCAATTATTCTTTCTTCGTCTTCATCATTGCCCTGACCACAATATACTACAGAGTTTTTGAAATTATAAGACTCTGTCATTTCCTTTAACTTCTCGGTTTTTAACTCAGCTTGTTTAACTATTAAGCTTCTTTCAATACTCCAATTATTAATTTTTTGCATGTCGGGGTCTTCTTTGTTCGCTTCGTTCGCAATTAAGACTGATAGATATTTGTATTCCTCAAACTCATCCTCTGTCAGATTGACAAGAATAGGATGATATTGATACTTAGAAAGGAATCCATTTGCTATTGCATCTTCGATCCCAAAATAATAAGGAGCGATTGTATCATTAGTAAAATACTTTACAATTTGCTTGGATTCTGTTTCGTCATAGCGTATTATCGTAGCACTTAACCCTAATCTATATCTAGCATTAACAGGTAGTTTCGCTAATCTGTTCGGATTTAGATTATGTGCTTCATCTGCAATGATAAATAAGTTTTTAATCTTTGATAATTGATTATATATTTTGTCAAAGAAGGTATCGTAAATCGAGACGCAAATGATCAACTCTTTTTTCGTAAAGTAATCGATGACTGCATTTTGAATGTTAGTTTTTGTTTGGGATGTATTTGCAACACCTCCAAGCAATCTTACATTATTTAATCCATCTTCCTCTAAAGAGTCTTTCCATTGAGTCTGTAAATCTTTAAGAGGAACAAGAATTACTGTAAACAGTTCCTCCCTTATTTCAGAATATAATCTTTCTATAGTTCGAACAGAAGTAAAGGTTTTTCCCGTTCCTGTTGCCATTTCATAGAAATGCATATATCCATTATTAATGAATTCTTCAATGGCTTTTTCCTGGAATGGGTAAAGCTTTTTTCTTTTAGTAGTTAGCGATCTAATATATTTATCTACAGCTTCTGCTAATGTTTCACTTTTCTTGTACTTCGAAAAGAGCTCTCTTTTTACGGCTTCAGGGAAATCAATAACTTCGACACTATTCTGGCGATTTTCCCATAATTTATAAAAGTGGTCAGTCCAAGTCTGAATCTTTCTACAATCCTTTGGACCTTCCCAATTTTGACTAATTTCAAAAGACTCACTATTATGAATCTTAGCGCTTAAGGTTTCATTGTTAGAACCAGAATATGCTACCTTATTCCCAGCATTGTCTGAAAACACTCCAAATTTCTCATGAAATATACCTTTAGGCATATAAGCGATTCGAATTATTAGACGGCCTTCAGATATCATATTGCATATAATATCTAATTTCTCTAAAGGAATTTCATCATCTTCTTTGCTCAAAGTTTCTAATAATCGCTTAACGACAGTATCTCCATCTAAACTAGCATTAATCAGTTCGACATCTTGTTCGCTTAATATAGGGCTACAAACAAGTTTTAACACCCCTCCATTATTTACGAACTTTACAAGTCCATCAAATGAAAGTACCAATGAACTTAACGTAAAGAACCCGGAAGCCCTTAGACAATCATTACTTTCAGAATAACAAGGGATCAGGAAATCTGCATCGAAGTTATCTTCGAGGCTATAATATATGTCTTTATAGTTTAGATCGGATAGCATATGGGCCTTAATTATTTGTATGATAATTGGTTATCAGAACTTCAGATTGGGGTATTCTTCCAGCTCCAAATGCATTGATAACTCTTGGAGCCATAACACGATGGAACTCATATCCATCATAAATTTCTTCAAAGAAGTTTATGCCAGGGACTCGTTCACTATCTGAATTGCTGAGCATAAACAGAGATCCTAACTCGTGCACCTGATTGCAAAAATCACGAAGTTCAACTTGTTGTTGATCTCCAAACTTAAATTTTGTGTAATCCTTAAAGTTTTTTGTCCCAAGCAGTGGCCTATATGGAGGATCAAAATAAAAGAAAGTATACTCTCCTTCATTTATTTGATTCAGCGTATTATGATAATCTCCATTCATCAATTCTACTCCTTGCAAAGCATTGTGAGCTTGCTTTATTACTTCTTCATTGCATATTATGGGATGAACATATTTTCCAAAAGGAACATTAAAATTGCCAGAACTACTCTCTCTATATAAACCATTAAAGCAGGTTCTGTTTAGGAAAATGAAAAACGAAACCTTCTGAATTATTTCAAACATTCCATTTGCATTAGGATCGAGATGCAATTGATTATAAGCTTCTCTAATGCCCATATAATACGCTAATCGAGCTTCTTGAGTATCATTTTCATAGTATTCTTGTTCAATGTTTCTTAATTCTTCAATCAAATTCACGTGATTATTTTGAACTGCGTCATAGCATAACATCAGTTCCGGGTTGATATCATTAATAATTACGTGTTTTATATTAGGATAGGTTTCCAACATATGAAAAAGCATAGCTCCACCCCCTACAAAAGGTTCGATGTAGGTGATAGATTCCTGTTTTTCAAAGTCTGAAGGAAGGTATTTCTCTAAAGTCTTGAGCAGCTTTCCTTTGCCGCCGGCCCATTTTACAAAAGGTTTCGCCATTTACTTAATTCCATTCATTAGTCCAAAATAAAAAGATCGAGCCTCAAACAGGCAGATCTATGATCTAAAACCTGTTTGAGGCTCGATGTATCTTGTTTCTCGTTTGATCGGATCAAGATCATTGAGTAGTTGGACAATGTCATCTACTCGATAATCCAGATAGCGTAGTGCCACCATGGCACAATGTGTTTCAATATACATAGGTCGATGGTTCATCTATTATGTAATTCTAACAAAAGCATCAACCTTATTACATGTTCTTCAAGGACTAAGAAATACATAGTATCGATGGAATAGCTCTAATATGGGCATAATAAAAGTGAAGCATGAATCTCCAACTTTTTATTCGCCCACCCAGGCAGCCTAGGACGGAACCCTTCGTTGCAATAAAAA
>JAEEGL011099180.1_pt1 | contig 10154 bp, 12 predicted proteins | sample 9134231 | NCBI WGS metagenome assembly JAEEGL01 (sample SAMN16246548, study PRJNA631951) | gut metagenome | biome: gut microbiome; feature: rumen; material: fiber-attached | host: Bos | place: Iran: Karaj | collected 2018-10
AGGCTCGCAGTGGCCGCGCCGAGCGTCACAGGCTGGCCGTAGCTTTTGAGCGTGCATTCGAGCGCGAGGGTGTCGCCGCGCCAGGCGTCGAGCGCGATCGGCTGCACGCGGCTCGTCTCGGCGGTCCAGCGTACCGGCACGCCGGCGAGGGCAGAGATGGAGGTGCCGCACAGGGAGGCGCACAGCAAGCGGACAACAGCAAGATGGATGTGGTTTTTCATGGGTGGTCCTTTCGGCTACCAGCCGTTAAACTTCGTTGACGGAGTGATTTTGTATATGAGCACGATGCCCTTTAGTTCTGCTTCCCAATAATGCTCCTCGTTCATCGGTGGCTCGTAGTTGCTTCCAGGCGGCTGTGGAGCGCCAGATGCCGCTGCCGCCAGGTTTGCGACGCCTTGCATGTCCAGGTAGACGCTGGCGAGAGCGTCAGGGCCGTCAAGGTCGAGCGTCGCGCCGCCGACAAGAGGTACGACAACCATGTTTGCGATATTGACTTCGTTCGTGAAGTCAGGGTATGGAGGTGGCGCATGGTCTACCCGTTTCATGTATGTAAATTCGACCCATGCGAACGCGGCCTCTATCGCCACCCGATGGAATTCCCCGGTTGTTACGACATCAGACTTGAAACGTGTAATCACGATTGCATTTCCAGGGAGCGTCTTATCCATACTAACAGAGAACCCATAATACAAGTCGTAACTTCCCTTTTCTTGATTCCATTCGTAAGAGTAATTTGAAGATCCGTCAATAGAGTATTCCAAAGTAGATGAAGTATTCGTCGTTGTCTGTGTAGAGATGGTGGATCCGTATCTGTCAGCGGATTTTATGCGGGAATAATGGACATACTCCAAAATGTTCGTTTGAGAGCGAGAGTCTGCCAGTCGCACATCTCCGCGAAGCGCCTCATACAGCCATTCGAACGCGCCTGGCTCGAAGCCGACGTATTCGGTCTGCTTGCGATCGTAGCCGACGACATAACCTGGGAATCGGCCATCGCCTTCGTGGCAGTAGTCAGTGGGATCCGCCTGATCCACGTTTGTCACGACGGTCCCTTCTCCGAGCCGGTATATCGTCGTCGACCACGAGTTTGTGAACACGCCTGACACTCCGTTTGTGGTCGGGAGCGTTATCACCGAGAATTCGTTCGTGGGCACGCTTTCCACATTTGGGAGGAGATATACGTTTGTAATCGCTGGAGCGTGCGCCGAAACTGGATATGCTACGCGAGCCGATTCCTGGAGCGCCACGGATCCGTCCAGGGGACCGGATGGGGAATTATATATATTCCAGATGGCGTGCGTATCGTATAACCAAGTGTTTAGTTTTTGATAAGCGCTTCTGGTATTCGAGGTGTTTATTTCAAGAGACGAAGCGTTGTTCGTGACGATGGTATATCCGACTACAATGTTTGTGACGCCTTCGGCGTCGACGGCCGTGGAGCATTTTACGAAACGGTTTGACTCCGAAAGCGGCCACGTTCCGAAGATCGGGATGAGTGACGTGCCAGGTGGGGGCATGCTGCCACCCACCAGTGCGCTTCGTTCGGCGACGGCCTCCTCGATCCAGTCGATGTCCTCGCTGCGGATCACGAGGTATGCCGGAGGCGTGCCCATGACCTCGCCGCGTATGGTCCAGGGGTAGAGCGGCTGTGAGAAGATGTAGCCGGCTGCGGTGGACGGCGTGACGGATGCTGCGCCGGCGGAAAGTGCGGCGCACGACAAGAAAAAGGCGAGTATGAGAAATCTTTTCATCAAGCGTGGAAGAGCTGCACGTTCGCGAGCGACTGAGATCGGTTGTCGATCGTGACCGTGTTGTATTTCATGTTGTAGAGGAGAAGCCAGACCGCGTAAGCCTCCGGGCTGCTTATTCCGTCGGGATCCTTCATCACCTGAACGACACCGTTGCCGGTGTTGAGATGTGTGGCGTTGATAAGGGCGTATACGGTGGTTGCGTTCGTCACGTCGGTCATCTGGTCGCCGGTGATCGTGATTCCGGCGGCGGAAGCGACTTGGCGGAGGCAAAAGACATGCTCGACCTTCAGCGCGCCGGCGTTTGTAAGCGAGAAGTACCAGACGAGCCCGAAACCGCTGACCGTCTCGCCGTTGTCGGCTACGTCAATGGGCGTAGTTCGGAGCTGCTTGATATTGCGCGCGGGATCACCTCCATCACCGCCCTCCATGATGCGGACGCGCGCCACGTATGCCGAGAAGGCGTCGCCTGGCGTGTTGGCATAGCGTTCTTCATCCGTGATGTCGGCCGACGGCTTGTTGAGATCTACGGCGCACGCCCAGACGAGCCGTCTGGCCGGAGTGTTCGGCCCGTCCTGACCGTACATCTTCGCGGACGGCTTGACGTGTATCTGCACATACCACTCGCGGTAGTTGTTTCCGTCGTCGTCCTCTACCGTAGTGCCGGCGGCCTCGTCCAGGTGAAAGATGCGCCACGCCGGGTCGTCGTTCTCGTGTTCACCTTCGGAGGACGACGCGGCGGCGTTGATCGGCGAGCAGGTTCCTCCATAGTTGCAGCAGCCGTCCGGGAGGTAGATTTCCCATTGGTCGATGTGGTAGCGCACTGTGAACGGAACGAGTTCATAGACGCCATTTCCGCCAGGCGTTCCGTTTATGATCGTGCCTCCGGGCGTGACTTTCGTCCTGATGTTCAAGCCTGCTATCGGCCGGAACATCCTCAGGCAGTCGATGATCTGACGGATGAGTTCGGCTCGGATGGGCTGCCCCTTATTTGGAGGCTCGGGGAACGTCACGAGAGCCCCCCTTCCGCCGGAGATCCCATCAAATACAGTTTATCCTCCACCTCGTTGACGCGCATGAACTGGACGACTCGCGTGCAGCTGCCGTCGCCGTTTGGGGTTGACTTGTCAGATATGCACAGCCATTTGAAAGTTACAGTCCCGACGCCTCCCGAGCCGTCGGTGTGAAATGACCTTAGATCGTTGAGCTGGGTATGTATTTCCGCGCCGCCAAGCTCTTTCCAGCCTCCTGGGCCAGAAGGAAGGTTTTCGAGATACTTGTCGAGAAGCGCTCCGGTACCCGTGATCTCGTCGTAGTAGCGCATGGTCATCGTGGGCACGGGCGTGTGAATGGTGTAGCTCTCGATCCCTCTGCGTATCATCTTCGCGAGCTCAAGCGTTGCGTCCTCAAGGGCTTTGCCGTCGGCTGTCTTGTAGTTGTCGTAATCTTCATAGTCCTGGACCTCCTTCGCGCGCTCCCACTGCGCGAGCTCTGACAGATCTGGTATGTCAGGACTCGGCTCATCTCCACCTGCCGTTTGGTAATCCTGCCTCCACGTTCTGATGTCTTTCTGGATTTCCGCGTAGTCGAGGGTCCACAGGACGCATTTCCGGAGCTGGACGACCGTGACCTGCATGGTCCACGTATTCCCGGCCCGGCGCGGCGCCTGGACGCCGCCGATGAAGGGCGTGCCCCATTCTCCGTCCGACTTTATAAACTTCAAGTTATTTGCAGCAGCGCCGACGGCCAACTCGGCGAATGTTCTGACTATCGCATCTTCTTCGCCCTCCCACGTCTGGACCTCGCCTCGGCGCATTGGCTCGGCGAACAGCTGTGCGGTATAGGTTAGGTGAATTCCGGAGAACGAGTTGCCCCCGCCCCCGCCTCCGCTTACGCCGCCGAGGCCGCCGATGCCGCCGAGGCCGCCGATGCCGCCGAGACTGGACAATCCTTCTCCGAAATCCGCCATGCGCAATTCCTCCTTATTCGAAGACGGCCTTCTGCATGTTGCGGATGTCGATGCTGCCGTCGTTCGTCATGTTGGCAATCTTTTCCAGAAGCGACCGGCAGTTCTGCACCTCGCCCATGATCCGCTCGTTGACCTGCGCCACGTCCACCTGCGCGCCGACCTGCACGCCGCGCTTCGCCCAGCTGTCCGCAACGCTTCCGGGATCAAGCCGGCCCGGCGCACTTGCAAGCCCCTCCTGGAGGAGCTGCTGGTCGAGTGCGGCCACTCGGCTGCGCTGCATTTCGATGTTCGCCGCCACGGCCTTACTTGTGTCGCTCTCGGGGTTCAAGGTCTTCAATGCCTTTTCTAGGCTCTTTATGCTCCACGACCCGTTTCCGCTTTCGATCTCGTCCCGCCGTGCGCGTATCATCTCCGCGCGCTGTCGGCTTCCTCCAGCCATATCGAGCGCCTGGCTGAATGCGGAATCGCTCGCGCTCATCGCTGTGTTGACGTTGGTCCGATAACTGCTCAACCTCATCGCGTTGTCGCGTGCCTCCACGGCCTTGTCCTGCCGCTGGCGCTCTTGGTACACGCCCATGAACGCTCCGCCGATTCCTCCGATGATTGCGCCGAGAGGTCCGCCCAGCATCGCGCCCATCGTGCCATATTTTAGCGCGCCGCCCACGCCGGCCTCGGCCTGTTCGACCTTGCTGTTGTCGCCGCCGGGCGTCTTGAGCCCGTTGAAGATCGTGGTCGAAACCTCGTGCGCGAGGAATCCTGCAACGGCCTTGCCAATAGCTTTCCCGGCAACGTCTCCGGCCTTCTTCCCGAAGTCGTCAGGGGTGTTGTCAAGTTTCGGCTTGTAGGTCGGGTCGAGTCGCCACTTGCGCACGCGGTCAGCAGCCTCCTGCGCCGCCGGCGTGTGCACGGGCGGCGTATTGGGAGCAGGCTGCGGCAGCGACGGGGCGCGGCTCTCCCCAGATGGGGTTGGCGCGGGGGGCTGCGGACGCGGCGCGGGCTGGGCGCGCTCGGGAGACGGTGCCACGGAGTCGCGCACGCGCTGCGCGGCCTCCTGGACTTCTGGCGACGACTTCGCGGCGGCCAGCTCGTCGAGCTTCCGCTGCGCTTCCGTCGTGTCCGCGTCCACGACCAGCTTCAGATCGTAATTCGTCGCCATTTGCTACCAGCCCTTTTCATCCGCGATCTCATCCATTTCAAGCGTGGCGCTCTTCAGACCTCCTGCCGTATGCTGCCAGCAGCGGTAGACGAGCGCCACCTGGACGGCAGGAACCTCATAAAGAACGTGGCGAAGCGTCCAGCCGTAGATTCGGCAGACGAACTCCGCGATTTCCGCGAGGTCGCCGTTTCCGCGCCTGCGGACTTTTTTTTTAGGCCTTTTACGTCGTCGTCGTCTTCGTCGACGTATTCCGCCTTCGGCAGCATTCCGTTGAAACACGCGATCGCGTTGAGCGCCTTCACGAGGCGGTCGTTGTATTCGCCTACACCGATCGCTTCCGCCCAAACAAACGCCTTCTCCGGGAAGTGCGCCTCCGCGACGGCCTGCTCGAGCGGCATCGACAAGAGCCACACCGCAAACACCGTCGCGGACAGGTCGTCGATATTGCCTTCGAGGATCGGCAGCTTGTAGAGGTCCAGGAGCGCCACCTGCCCCAGAGTGAGCGGAGCAGGCGCGACCATCGCCTCAAGGGCCTTTGCGGGCGTGTGCATCTGTTAGAGGCTCCCGGCGATGTCGTCTACGGTCTTGCAGTTCGGGTAGGCCTCGACCGTGATGTTGAACGCGCGGTAGCGCTGGTTGCTCTCCACAACGCGGCTGCGCGTGACGTATCCCTGGACGCCGGCGATGGTGATCGCGGTGCCGGATTTCGGCTTCGCGGTGCCGGCGGCGACCTCCACAGTCACGTTCACCTCGCCCCGGCGGTCGTAAAGCGTCTGCTTGATGACGGCGCCGGCCTCGTTGCGCTGGGGCTCCATCAGCGGGTCTTCGCCCGCGTCGATGTCGGTGATCACGCCCTGCACTTGCGTGATGGACGTGCCGTCGCTGATGCCCCAGCTCGCGTTTCCTTGAGTTGTTCTAGCCATTTGCTGACTCCTCGCTTTCGTTTTCGTTGTACATGACGCGGGCGGCGAACCTCGCCTCCGCCTCCAAAATCCCTCGCGCCGGCGTGGTGTGCTTCACCGGGTCGGCCGTCTGGTGGATGCCCTGCTGCGGGTCGTCGAGCACCTCGCACGCCACAAACGCCACATCGAGCGCCGTGAGGAACGCCGGGCGCTCGCGGTTGAGCGGCACGTTCTCCGTGACCATCACGCTGCATTCAAGCTCCCACTCGGCCGGCTGCGTGTGGCGCTTGCGCGCCTTGTCGCACGTCACGACCACGACCGGCGCGTCGATCTGCGACATGGGTTTCTTCAGCAGGAACGCGAGCTCCTGGCTGTTCTGCTCGAGAACCGTCACGCCCGCCTCGCGCATCGTCTCATTCGCGCGCAGGGCGTCCGCCATGAGCTTCTGGATGTAGTGGTGCGGCCTCATGACGCGAACCTCTCCATTTCAATCGCCATTTTCACGCCGTACGCCAGCGCCTCTCCCATTTCCTCATCGCTCGGCATGAGGCCGCGGTCCTGCGGGATGTCCGCCGAGGTGCGCAGCAGGTAGAGGGCCACGGCGGACGGCATGCCGTCCTTCCGCCCGAAAAGGATCCCCGCGCCTGGCCCCTGCCGAGACGGCAGAGTGAAAAGATGCCATCCGCTGTCCGCGAGCTCCGGCGCGCGCACGCCGTAGGCGGCCGCGTTGATCGGGATCGTGAGCGCCTTCTTGTTCGTGGGCCGGATGTGGAGATCGCCGAACGCGCGCGTGATGCCGGGAATCGGAACAACGACAACGGCCCGCGAGCCTTCCTTCTCCATGCGGATGTTCGCAGCGCCTTCGGATAGATGGCCGGTCGGCATTGCGCCCAGACGCGACGCCGTTCGGTGGCGCGCGCCGGCTGCAGCCAGCACATGGTCCTGGACAACTCCAGCAAGAGACTCGCCGGCCGCGCTTGCCGCGCCGTCCGGCTGAATCTTACGCTCGATGTCGAGGTAAGACGGCATTTTCTGGACCGTCCACCTCATTGCAAGCCTCCTGCAAGGTCCATTCCAGCACGCTGTGAAGCCTCTGAAATCTCCTCTTCAGTGGGCGCCACGCTCACCTTCTGAGGTACGGGCGGCCGCTCGTGCTCGCCGATGAGGCCGAGCGCGATGCACCTGTCGCGGCGGACGCGCCGCCACGCCATGCCGCTCGAAAAAGCGAACGGCGGATAGGGGTTTCCGAGCGTGTCACGGTATCCGCCCGCGCCGCGCCCGAGCGCGTCCCAGATCGGCGACGCCTTGAGCGCCACCATGTTGCCGAAGTCAGGGCTTGCGCCCTCCCAGCCTACTGAATCCCCAGCCGCCTTCCAGCGCGCGGCCCAGTCGCGCGGCACGCGGCGCTGGCCGTAGCGCACAAGCTCCCAGGCGGGCACGGCATACACGCTGTAATCATCCTGCGCATTTACGGCCGCAGCGTTTGAGGCCATGGCCGAGCGCGTCTTGACGATGAGATCGAGACGGCGCCGGCTCGCCGGGTCCGTGATGCCGCGCGCGTTGGCCGTGTCGTGGCCCATGTTGCGCAAGGTTCGCTTCAGGACCATCCGCGCGTCGGCGACGTTCATGCCGCCGCCGGCCACCTGCGCGCACACGTTCCGCACCTGGGCGAGATAGCGCGCGTTCTCCATGCGCGCCGAAAAAACGCTCTGCCGAAGAATGTCCGCCGCGATAGACGAGCGCAGCTCTTCCGACCCCAGGGCGGTCGGGAGAAGCGCCTTGATCATCTCTAGCTGTTCGGCGGTCATGTTCGCGGTTCGCGGTTCGTGGTTCGCGGTTCGTGGTTAGAAGCCTTCGAGGCCGCGCGGGGTGACGCGCTGGGGCGAGCTGGAAATCAGCTGCGCGGCGCTGTGGCCGGTGTCCTGCGTTTCCGGCTCGTCCCAGCCTTCGGGCGTGATGTCGCCGCGCTCGATCTTGTCGAAGAAGTCAATGGCCTGCTGGCGCGCGCGCCGGCGGTCCTCGCCCACCTCCACGTCGATGCGCTTCAGGATGTCGAAAATCATGTAGTCGCACGCGGGGGAAATGACGGAGACCGGCACCGTGGTGGCGTCCGGGCTCATGCGCACGCGCCCGTTCGAGCGGATTGCGAGCCGCGCGTACGCGGTCGTGCGCTCGATGAGGATGGGCAGCGGGTCGTCGCCGAAATCCACCGAGCGCTGGTAGCTCTCTGTTTCCTTCAGCGTGAGCGAGGCCGTCACGTCGGCCCTGGTTATCGCGCGCCAGTTTGCCATGTCTACCTCGTGAAGATCACCGTGACCGGGTCGCCCGTCACCAGGAAGCGCGCGGGGCTGACAATCCAGCGGTTCACGCCGTTTGTCTCCGCGTAGCCGCCGGAGAGGGAGAAGAGGTCGTTCGTGTACGCCACGGTGCCGGCCACGCCGATGAGGTTGTTCGTGACGGTCGTCACAAACGGCGTATTGACCATTACCGGCTGGGCGTTCGTCCACACGCGGAAGTAGTTGGTCGCGGCGAAGTAGTAGTTCGTCGCGCCGACTGCGTCAACGGTGTAGATGTCCGTCACGCTCTGCGTGGGGTTCGAGACAACCGTGTAGAGGTCCGTCACCTCCAGCGTGGAGTTTGTGCCGATGACGTAGTTCGTCCCAGGGACAAAATAGTCGTTCGTCACCACGCTCACGCTCTGCACCGTGTCGTACACGGGCAGCTCGTACACTGACTTCACCGTGCACGAGGCCGCCGCGTTGGTGGAGGCGAGCACGGCCGCCTCCAGCCGCGCGCCGTCCGCGATGTCCGGGGCGGAAAGCCCCGGCGAGAGGCGGACCGCAATGGCTGCCGCCATTGCGGCCGCAGCGAATAGTGAAGAGGTAATAGTGAATAGCTTTTTCATGTCGTTTCCTTTCGGATAGCGAATAGCGAACAGAAAAAACTATTCACTATTCACTATCACCTATTCGTTTCTCCTCACGCCAGGCCGTTCGTCACCGTGAGCTTCTGGACGCCCAGCGAGCTCGTGAGGATGATGTTCGACTTGTGGCTGACCGTGATCCACTTCAGGTGGCTGGACTTGTCCTGCACCCAGACGGCCCACTCGTCGCCGCCGAACTCGGGCGACCAGAAGCGCTTGATGTTGGACGGATCCTCCGGCGTCGCGCCCGCGAAGGCGTTGAACGCCAGCACCGTGTTCGCCGGAACGAGCGCGGTCTTGCCGCTGCCGCTCTGGTAGCGGAGGCGCGAGACCTCCACGCGGTCGATGCCGAGCCACGACGCCAGCTGCTCGGGCGTCATGCCGTAGCCCTGGAACCCGCCGGCCGTGTTCACGGACGCGAGCGCGTTCAAGCGGACCTGCCACGCCTGGCCGCCGATGATGATGCGGTTCGGGTCCATGCCGCTGGCGTTGCCGCCCGCGAGCACGAGGCCGTTGAGGTCGATGTCGGGGTTCGTGCCGCCGGAGCCGCCCCACGTCACCGCCGTGTTCGTGGCGGCGCCGTTGAGGAGGGCCATGGCGCGGATGACCTCGGCGCGGAGCAGCATGTCCATGAGCCACGCCACCTTCTGCTGGACGATCTGCGGGTTCTCCTGCTCGTCGTCCTTGTCGATGATGGTGGTGAGGCCCTTGGAGAGCGTGCGGCCGTTCTGGATGGTGCCGATGGCCTCGACAAGGGCGAACTCGCCGTAGAGGGCGCGGATGTCCTTGTCGTTCTCGGCGGCGGCGAACGCCTTGGCGTTGTTCGCCACGCGGTACTCGAACCGGCGCGTGGTGCGCACGCCCGGCGCGAGGAAGTCGAGAAGGTCGCGGATCCACCGCTGCTGAGAGGCCCAGCCCACGGCGTAGTCCGTCATCGGCTGGGAGAAGAACGTGTCGGCGAACACGTCCTCGTTCGCCAGGGCCACCTGGCCCGGCTGGATGGCCGCGCCGGCCGGCATGATGCCGAGCGGACGGAGATCGTAAGTTGCAGTCTTGCTCATGTTTTTCCTTTCGGTTAGTTTGATAGTTTGATGGTTTGATAGTTTGATGGTTGGTTCGCTTGATCGTAGTGGACTATCAAACTATTCAACTATCAAACTATCAAACCCAGCCGCCTTTAGGCGGCGGTGCCGGGCGCGTGGTGGGCCACCTCGATGAGTTCGCCTTCCGCCGTCGCGGCGTCAAGCGCCATGCCGATGGTGGTGTTGCCGCTCGCGGCGGTTGCGCCGGTGGCGCCGAGCTGCGCGCCGCGCGACACCGCGCCGCCGGCGAGCACTTCAACCGTGCCGGTATAGTTCCCGAGGATCGCCACGGGCACGTTTTCGCCCGCGTTGGCCGGTTCGATCGCGACGCCGATCGCCGCGTCGGTCGCCGCCGTGCAGGGCGTGACCGTGGG
>JAEEGL011655316.1_pt1 | contig 10154 bp, 9 predicted proteins | sample 9134231 | NCBI WGS metagenome assembly JAEEGL01 (sample SAMN16246548, study PRJNA631951) | gut metagenome | biome: gut microbiome; feature: rumen; material: fiber-attached | host: Bos | place: Iran: Karaj | collected 2018-10
TCGATTGAACGTATCTTTTCATCCATGATGCTTTGCATCTGATACTTGAATTCATCACTGACAGAACGTTCTCTTAGGTGCTCGATGTAATATCTATAACCTTTAGAAGAAGGAACGCGTCCGCTTGAAGTGTGTGTTTTTTCCAAGAATCCTTCTTGCTCAAGCGAATTCATCTCTGCACGAATAGTCGCACCGGAATAATTTAAATGATATTCTTCGATTAATGTACGACTTCCTACTGGTTCTGCAGTCTTAATGAAGTGTTCGACGATTAACTTTAGAACTCGTTCTCTACGATTCATAGCCTTTCTCCTTTCTTGGCACTCGTTAACCTGGAGTGCTAACACCATTATTATATGGGACAAGTTGGCACTGTCAAGCGATAAGTGCTAAATTTGTGAAAAATAAAAAAATACCTACATAGTAGGTAAGTTTTAGCACTATTTGAGTGAGAGTGCCAAATAGATGCATTATTTTTTTATTTAACTGCTATATTTTGGTTGTTCTTGTATTTATTCTGGTAAATCCTAAAAATTAAACAACCAATTCCAAATAAGACTAATAAAAGTGAAATCCATTGTGATGTTGAGAAAAATAGAAAACTTCTTCTTGCTTCGTCGCCTCTGAAAAATTCTAGAATGAATCTGAAAATACCATAACTAAGAATGTAAATTAAGGTTAAAATACCTGATTTAATGTCTTTAAATTTAATTCTTACAATTAAAATTGTAATGAATAACAATAAACAAAATCCAGCTTCAAATAATTGTGTTGGAAGAATTTTAACTCCAACAGGACAATAAGGATCTGCTGGATGAGTAAATACAACACCCAAAAACGAATTTGTTTCTTTTCCATAACAACATCCAGCACAGAAACAGCCTATTCTTCCAAAACAATGTCCTAAAGGTACAGACTGAACAGCGTTATCTGTCATATCAAAAAACGGGATTTTATATACTTTAGCGTAAATAAAATACCCTAATGCACCACCCAATAACCCGCCATAGAAGACAAAGCCATTTTTAATCACATCAATGAATGAAATATGATATTCAATAATAATATCGATACTCGTCAAAATTGAAAGAAGCTTTGCACCCAAAATCCCTCCAACTAGAGCAAAACAAGCGCCATAAAGTAAATCTTCTTTTTTAACTTTGGACTTCTTAGAAGCAACCAAAAAAGAAAATAATAGTGACACTGTTATTCCGAGCATGAACATAATTCCATACATCGGCAAATGCTCGTTGTTAAAAAGATATGGATACATGCAAAGCTTCTTAAAGAAATTATGCTCCTTGACTTGCTGCAGCACCTGCAGCGCAAAGAACACAAAGGCCACAAGTGAAGAATGTAATTGCGGTGAAAACGACAGCAATAATAGATAAAACTAATGCAGCGATACCTAAACCACTTGAACCTTTCTTTTGTCCTACACAGGATAAAACTAAACCGGTAATTGACATTGGTAAACCAAGAACTGCAAGAATTGGTACTGCAAAACCAATAAATGCACTAATGATACCTAAGATGCCTAAAATCAAACCGGCAATTTTTAAGCCTTTACCCATATGAACCCTCCTTTATTAATTAATTATAAAGAGAGAGAGAGAGAGAGTCAAGCACTTGCACTCATAGAGTGCCAATCATAACAATTTTAGTAGGATAAAGTCCATCAAAATTAGGCCTTCATCTGTGAGCCTAACTCGATTATTTGAAAAATCAAAATATTTAGAAAGAGAAAAATTATAAATTTTTAAGTTATATTTTTCTTCAAAATCAATCCCAAATTGTGCTTTATAATCTGCTTTTAAAAAGCCGTTTTCGAGTCGTAAATTTGTTAATAAAAAATATTCTTCAAGTTCTTTTTCGCCGACAATTTCTTTGGAGGAAATATAATTTCCTTTTAAGTATTCAGGAAGAGATTTCGTGTTCTCGTAACGAACTCCACTAACGTATCCGGAAGCCCCTAATCCACATCCATAGTATTCTTCGTTATGCCAATAAGTGAGGTTGTGTCTTGAGTATTTATGGTTTCTAGCAAAATTAGATATTTCATATCTTTCATAACCGTGCTCTCTAAGGAAAGAAACGATAAATTCATAGAATTTCCTAGATTCACTTTCTTCTTGTTCTTTGTACTTTTGGTTATAAAGGATTGAACCTTTCTCAACGATAAGTGAATAAATGGAAATGTGATCAATATCAAGTTTGATGAATTCCTCTAAATCTTTTTTTAGGTCATTTAGAGCCTCGTTTTTAAATCCATAGATCAAATCTATATTAATGTTGCTAAAGCCTTTGGATTTGGCTAAAAACACGATTTTCTGGGCTTCTTCGAATGTATGATGACGTCCGATTTCCTTTAAAAGAGTGTTGCAAGTGGATTGAACACCGATAGAAAGGCGGTTTACACCACACTTCTTCATGATGTCTAGCTTACTTTCGGTTAAGTTTTCAACGTTTGCTTCCACCGTGAATTCATAACTAGAGCTGAGATATTGCTCAGCAAAAGTAAGAATTCTTTCAAATCCTTTATCACTTAAAGCAGTTGGGGTTCCGCCTCCAAAATATAATGTACTAACTTTGTTAGATACTTTTGATTTAATCTCGTTTTCTAAAGAATCTAAATATGGTTTTTCGTATTTTTGGTTATAAAAAAGTTTTGTGAAGTCACAATAACTGCAGACATGCTCACAAAACGGGATGTGTATGTATAAAGAATTTGGTTTATTCGCCATTTTTCTTGGCGGCTTCGTCCATTTGTTTCTTGATTTCTTCGTCTTCAACTGGAACAAGAATTCTATCAAGTTCTTCTTGGATAAAATCTTCTTCCTTAGTTTCAGGTTTCTTAATTTGAAGAGGTTTTACAAACTTCTTCACGATAATAACAGCTGCCACTATTAGACCAAAGAAGGCAACGAAAATGAGAATATAGGACCAAACTGGTAATTTGTCGTAGATAATCATATCCATAATCTTACTCCTTGTTTATTGGTGTGTAAACAAACTTATTTTTAATAGAATCTTTTCTGTAATAACCGTTCTTTGCTAGCAAATCCATTGATGTTCTAGCGGTTTCATAGACGCATCCAGTGAATTTAACATATTGTTGAAGGGTATAATATCTTCCTGGTGTGCAATGGTGAACGTAGAAGTTTGCTTGGTGTTTACTTAAGTAAGGATCTATTTCCATCAAACTATTTGCTTTTGCTCTAAGTTCTTTTTCACTTAAGTTTTCAGTTTCTAAATGCAAAGCATTTTGTTCTAATTTGGCTTGGATTTGGGCCTTAGTTTCATTTGTTTTTGGTTGCACTACTTTTGTTTCAGGCTTAAATCCAAATTCTTGTTCAATCTTTCTTTCATCTGATCCAACTTTTACTTCTGTATCAAGCGTATGAGATTGAACTTCTTTAATTCTTGTGATCGCTTCATCTAAAGATGCATTCACTAAATCAGCACCTCTTAAGAAAGCATATGTGAAGTCATGAGTTCTATTAACTTCTTTAGAAATTTCTCCAAAGAAATCATTTGCATTTACGAATGACTCGACTGGAATGTAAATGCTTGCAGTGCCTGCGTTTGTACCTGCAATAACACGTTTAGCGAGTAAACTTGCGAGTTCCATATTAAATAAATCAAATGGCTTAACATAGTTAAACATGAAGAATATTGATGCAAGTCTAGTAGCTAAAGAAACACTATTATTTGAAATGTTGTCTAGTAAGACAGGCATTATTTCATCAATTAAACGAGATGGAATGCCTTTATCGTATTCTCTGGCAACAAGAACCTTTGAAGATAGAGTTTCGACATCCGTTTCTCTATAGAAACAAAGCAATTCTGTTTCGCCTCTAAGGATCGCATAATACTTTGCTAAGAATTCTTCAGTGATTGGCTCATTAATTGTTCTTTTGAGCATTTGAAGAGCGAAATGATATCTTTCCAATATTTTATATTGAGGTCCAACTTGTTGACCATCAAGAATGTTGTTAAGAACAATTTCGCTAACGTCTAAATTATTAAGTTTGGCAATTGAACGAAGTGAATTTTTGAGCATATCGCGTGTAAATGTGTAATAGGCAGTTGTGCCAACTTGTAATTTCGCATATGCACTAACGAGTAATGTAATGTGGTCATTAATTTCAGCTGTTTTAACTTGAGTTGAATCAATATAAGTTAACTTATATCTAATTCTCATCGCATCAAAAATGGAAAGATCAATTGAATGATTCTTTCTAAAGTCATTAAGTTGATTCCAGATTGGTTCAACTATTTGAGTTCCAAAGATTTTTGCTAAATCAGCTTTAGAACAATACTTTTCAATCGTATATTTTTGGTTTAAATCACTTCCTGCCATATTTACTACCTCGCACACTAATTATAAAAAAAGTATTCCCTTATGTAAATAAGAAAATACTAATTTTTTACTAAATATCTATCAATCCTCATCAATTGAGAGAACTGTCATGAAGGCTTCTTGAGGAACTTCGACTGATCCGATTGCCTTCATTCTCTTCTTTCCTTCTTTCTGCTTTTCAAGCAACTTACGCTTACGCGTAATGTCACCACCATAACATTTAGCCAAGACATCTTTTCTAACGGCCTTAATATCCGCACGTGCGATAATCTTGCCATTTATGGCAGCCTGTACAGGAACTTCAAATTGCTGACGCGGAATGATTTCTTTGAGTTTACGTACAACTACGCTACCGCGCTCGTACGCTGATTCTCTATGCACAATAGTTGATAAAGCGTCAATAACTTCTCCATTAAGGAGAATATCCATCTTAGATAAGTTACCGGCTTTATAATCACTATATTCATAATCTAATGAGGCATAACCTTTGGTAAATGATTTAAGCTTATCAAAGAAATTGTAAACAATTTCTGCTAAAGGAAGTTCATAAGTTGCCACCATTCTTGTGTCATCAAAGTATTCAAGATTTACGTAAATGCCTCTACGCTTTTGACACAAGTCCATAACCGCGCCTACGTACTCCTTAGGAGTCATAATAGATGCTTTAACGTATGGTTCTTGTATTTCTTTAACTAAAGTTAAATCAGGAAGTTTTGATGGGTTATCAAGGTCTATAACTGTCCCATCTGTTTTATAGATTCTATAAATAACACTTGGTGCAGTTAAAATAAGATCAAGGTTATATTCTCGTTCAAGTCTTTCTTGGACTACGTCCATATGAAGCAAACCAAGGAAACCACATCTAAAACCAAAGCCTAAGGCTTGAGATGTTTCTGCTTCAAAGGTTAATGAAGCATCATTAAGAGTTAATTTCTCTAAAGCATCCTTTAAGTCTAAATATTTCTTTGAATCTACTGGATAAAGACCACAATAGACCATCGGATTCATCTTTCTATAGCCCGGTAAAGCCTCTTCTGCAGGGTTATTTACTAAAGTAACGGTCTCACCTGGGTGAACATCTCTAATGTCTTTTATTTGGGCCGCTAAATAGCCTACTTCACCACTAGATAGTTCGTTAACCTTAATTTCCTTTGGCGTTCTAATACCTACTTCTGTAACAAGGTATTCCTTGTTTGCGGCCATTAGTCTAATGGTATCGCCGACTTTCACTTTACCTTCTTTAACGCGAATCATAATAACAACACCGCGATATGAATCATAGTAAGAATCAAAAATTAACGCCTTTAAAGGACCATTATCATCTCCAATAGGAGATGGAATATAGTTAACAACTGCCTCTAAAACATCTTGAACACCTTCACCAGTTTTTGCTGAAACTAAACAAGCATTATCAGCAGGAATACCTATTCTACTTTCAATTTCTTGTTTTGCTAAATCTGGCATTGCACTTGGTAAATCAATTTTATTGATTACCGGAACAATTTCGAGGTTATTGTCCACCGCTAAATAAACGTTAGCTAGTGTCTGCGCCTCTACACCTTGTGATGCGTCTACGACTAAAAGACAGCCTTCACAGGCAGCAAGTGATCTACTTACTTCGTAAGAAAAGTCAACGTGACCCGGGGTGTCGATAAGATTAAATAAATAATCTTCACCATTTCTAGAATGGTATTTAATCGTTACAGCGTTAAGTTTAATGGTAATTCCTCTTTCTCTTTCAAGATCCATTGAATCGAGGAATTGTTCTTTCATTTCTCTTTGAGAAACAGTTTCAGTTAACTCTAAAATTCTATCGGCTAAGGTTGATTTACCGTGGTCGATATGAGCAATTATAGAGAAATTTCTGATGTGTTTCTTATCGTAAGACATACGCTTGATATTTTATTTATTAGACCAGAAGTTTTCAACTTGTTCTTTAATATCCTCTTTAGAGGTGACTACTTCATAGTTTGAATACATCCCTTTAAATATGACTTGGTAAGATTTAGTCATGTAGCGGTCATCAATAAGTAAAGCTACACCACGGTCAGTTTCGCTTCTAATAACCCTTCCTAAAGCTTGCATAACTTTGTTAATACCTGGAGAAACATAAGCATATTCGTATCCTTTTTTCTCAGTTTTATCAAAATAATTTCGAATTAAATCTCTTTCAAAACAAATTTGAGGTATTCCTACGCCTACAATTGTAACACCTATGATACGTTCGCCCACGAGGTCAATTCCTTCGCTAAAAGTGCCACCTAAAACAGCAATGCCAAGCATTGTCTTTTCTGGCTTTTCAACAAAACAAGAAAGGAACATTTCTTTTTCAATCTCACTCATATCCTTTTCTTGAACTAAAAGTTCATAGTCATCACTTTGTAGTAAAGGAACAAGCATTTCAAGGTATTCATAACTTGGAACATAAACAAAATAATTGCCAACTTTATGAGATACAAATTCTTTTATATAATCTGCTACATAAGTAGCAGTATCTTTTCTATTCTTGTACTTAACAGAGATTTTTGGGGCCACTAAAACCTTCATGTTTTTCTTATCAAATGGAGAAGGTAAATTTAATAGCGGTTTATTAACATCACCACCAATGACATCTAAATAATATTGAGCTGGCGACAAAGTCGCAGAGAAAATAACTCTACCTTTAACTTGGTTCATCGTACTTCTTATGTGTTTACTTGGATCAATACAATAAAGGTTAATTTTAAAGTCATACCCGTCTTTTTTAGAAACATATAAGGCGAATGTGTCATCATAATATTCTAACAACTTAATAAATTTATTAAGTTCAAGATAGAAATCGGTAAATTCTTCTGTAACTACATCATGATGGTTCTTATTAACGTTTGCGGCTGCTAAAAGGTAATTAGTCATTGCATTTATATCTGATGTTTCAAAAAAATCGATTGCTGTGTCACCAACTGGATAGTCTTTAAACTCTCCAAAAAATTTAGTCATTCTTGTCTGAGCTTTCTTATATGACTTATAGTCAAAATGCCTTAATGACCTCTTTACTTGCTCAAATCTAAAGGAACTAATTGAGGCGCTATACATATCTCGGCCTCTTTCAACTAAGTTATGGGCTTCGTCCACTAACACGACCATATTTGAAGCATCAGTGTCAAAGAATCGTTTTAAATAAACGATAGGATCAAAGAAATAGTTGTAATCACAAATGATGATGTCCATATAAAGTGAAAGGTCTAACGATAGTTCAAATGGACAAACTGAATTATGTGTTGCGATTTCTGAAATATCTTCTGTAGTAAATGTCTTTCTATTTTTAATAGAATCAACAATAATTTGTCTAATTTTGGTGTAATAGCCCTTCGCATATGGACACTCATCCGGGTTACATGCTTTACCTGGACAGAAACAAACTTTGTCTTTCGCTAGGATTTCAATAGCAGAAGCTTCAAGTCCCTTATCAATCAATAGATTGGCTGTATTAAACGCCATCTCTTTTCCAGAGTTTTTCGCAGTTAAATAAAAGATCTTTTCGTTTTCAGTAGAGGCGAAAGCCTTAACACAAGGGAACAACGTTGAAACAGTCTTTCCAATACCAGTCGGGGCTTCAGCGAATAAAGTTCCACCATTTTGAGCTATTCCAAAGGAATATTTAGCAAGTTCCTTTTGTCCTTCTCTAAATTTTCCATATGGAAACTTAATTTTTCCTGCTGATTCATTTCTTTTAAGTTTGCGTTCAAAAAGGACTTTGAAAAATTCAACATAGTCTTCTAAAAGAAGGTTAATATCTCTTTCAAGTTCACTTGTTAAGTAGTCAAAAGTTTTAATGATTTGTGTTTTATCAACTTGGTGAATATATGTTAAACGAATTGAAACTGAGTCGTAATTTTTAGCGTGCGCATACATTAATGCATAGCATTTAGCCTGTCCAAGGTGCCATTCACGTTGTTCTTGATAATATTCTTCTAGAGGCGCAACTGTTGATTTGATTTCATCAATAATTGCTGTACTACCTTTATCAATAATTCCGTCAGCACGCCCTTCAAGGGTAACTTTGAAGTCAAAAACGCTGAATGTTTCAACTAAGTTGTACTCAGAGATATAATTATCTCCTTGTCGAGCTTGATACATTGCATGGATCAAAGTGCCCTCTTGCATTGTGGCACTATTGTAGATCCTGTTATCGATATCACCAGTGCGTAACAAAAAGTCTACAAGTTGATGTACTGATAAAGTAAGATTCTTCTCCATATTATCATTTTAACAAAAAAAGACTATCAATGATAGTCTTTATTCAACAATTTTTCCATCAAGTTGTCTTGAACCGTTCGCGAAGCTCTTGCCATCCATTTTCTTTTTGCCAGCCATTTGCACTTCTTTTAGTTCAATTACACCATCTTTAAGTTTTAGATAAACATTTTTGTTTATTAGCAACGTTCCAGTAGGACCATTTATTGATTGATTTGCTTTTTCCGCTCTAAAGATTTTAAATTTTTGGCCTTCGAGTAAGACATATGCACCAGGCTCTTCACTCATGCCACGAACATAGTTTATGAATTGGTCCACTCCATACTCTATTGAGAGTTTTTCGGTTTCAGGTTTAATCTTATCGGCGAATGTAACTTTGCTTTCGTCTTGTTCTTCACCTTTTAACTCGCCGTTAATGTACATTGGAATGAATTTTCTAGCAGCTCTAACAGCGCATACTATAATCTTTTCACAAAGTGAAGTGTAGTTATCTTCTGGGAAAATATCGCATCTTTCAACGCCATACATTTTGCCCGCATCCATCTTATCGACCATTTCCATAAGAGTTACACCAGTTTCAGTTTCTCCATTCATAATTGCGCGTTGAATTGGAGCGGCTCCTCTATACTTTGGAAGAATGGATCCATGAAGATTTAAAGCACCTAATTTTGGAATGTCTAATAAACCTTGTGGGATAATTTGGCCATAAGCCATTGTAAGAATTAAGTCAGGATTAATTTCCTTTACAAATTCATAATCAAGACGAATTTTATGTGGTTGGTAAACTGGAATATTGAAAAATTTAGCAACTACTTTAGTAGGAACTTCAGTAATGATTGCTTTTCTTCCGACTGGTTGGTCTTCTTGAGCAACAACACCAACAATATTAAAACCCTCATGAATAAGTTCGTCCAAGACACGAGCGGACATTTCTGGGGTTCCCATATATAAAATTCTGACGTCTTTTACTGATTTCATGGTTATAAGTATATATTTACTCAAAATGATTATCAAATCATATTAAGCAAATGTATTAAATAAACTCTTTAAGCAATTTTTCATAAATTAATTTATGTTACTCAGATGTCAAAAATAGGCAAAAAATGAAAAAATTTTTGAAAAAATTTATTCGATGAATTCTAACAAAATTAAACATTTTATTCCAAAATTTTTGGACTCATTTATACTATTAGACGTTCAATGAAAGGACTAATCAAAAATGGCACAAATTAAATCACAAATTAAGAGAATCAAAACAAACGAAAAATCACGTCAACGTAACGTTTCATACAGAAGCCACATCGCAACCGAATCCAAGAAGGTTAGATTAGCTTGTGAAAAGAAAGACGTTGAAGGCGCACAAGCAGCATTAAAAGTTGCATTAAGATTAATCGACAAATCAGTTACAGCAGGTGTTTACACCAGAAATACAGCTGCACGTAAAAAATCAACTCTTAACAGAATGGTTAACGAATTATCCAAATAAGTTAATTTGGAAAGTTGATTAAAAATAGTTCTAAACCATATGAGCGGTCAATTTGACCGCTTTTAATTTGCA
>JAEEGL012312679.1_pt1 | contig 10154 bp, 1 predicted proteins | sample 9134231 | NCBI WGS metagenome assembly JAEEGL01 (sample SAMN16246548, study PRJNA631951) | gut metagenome | biome: gut microbiome; feature: rumen; material: fiber-attached | host: Bos | place: Iran: Karaj | collected 2018-10
GTGCAGCCATGATTTTCTGGAAACTGTTCTATACATTCTGCAAAATCGGCATCTTCAACTTCGGGGGCGGCTATGCCATGATCGCCCTCATCCAGAACGAGGTGGTGGAGAAGAACGGCTGGATGACAATGGCCGAATTTACCGACATTGTGGCTACCAGCCAAATCACGCCGGGACCCATCGGCATCAACGTGGCCACCTACGCGGGCTACACTTCTGTGGTTAACGCGGGTTACGACCCGATTTGGGGCGTGGCGGGCGCGTTCTTGGCCTCCTTCTCCGTGATTTTGCTGCCGTTCCTGCTGATGCTGATTGTCAGTCGTTTCCTGTTGAAATACAAGGACCATCCTGTGGTTAAGACCGTGATGTCGGTGCTGAAGCTGACGGTCATCGGACTGATTGCCGCTGCCGCCGTGTTGTTGGTCAATACGGAAACTTTTGGCTCCTATGCGGAGAGTCCGCTGCAGTTCTTCCTCAGTATCGGGCTGTTTGCCGCCGCTTTCCTCGCCTCCCTGAAATGGAAAACCAACCCCATCCTGCTGATTGTGCTCGCAGGTGTGGTTGGTTTTGTTGTGTATTACGGAATAGGATAGGATTCCTTCCGCTATCGGATTTTGATTACTTTCCGGATGACAACACCTTCGGGCAGCTCTATGCGCAGCGTATAGACTCCGTCGGCGAAAGCGCTGAGATCCACTTCATTGTCATTGCGTTGGATAGCTAACAGACGGCCGGTCTTGTCGAGCACCGCCACGGAAAGCACGTTTTCACGGTCGATGAACACCATGCCGTTCGTCGGGTTGGGATAGAGGGTCAGCTCCTCCACTTCGTAATCGCTGACGCCAGTCGTTACAACAACAGTTACGGTCGCGGTGGTGTAACAGCTGAATGTTCCGTCAGTATATACCACCACAGTATAGGTGGTCGTTACGGAAGGCGACACCTCAATGGAAGATCCCTCCATACCATTGTTCCACACATAAAACCAATTGGGATTTCCTCCTAAATGGTCATAAATATGCGCGGTTTCACCCTGTTGAATATGTATGCTGCCACCGAAATCAACCACCGGAGGCTCTGTAATGGTCAGATACAGCGTGTCAGTTTCCGTACAACCGTTGGCATCCTCATAACTGTGGGTATAGACACCGCTTTCAGTATAGGTTTGGGAATAGCCGTCAGCCCAAGTGGGGGTATAGCTCCCGCAGGCTTCCCGGACGAAGGACATGTTTTCAGGATGGAGAAGTGTCAGATGTAAGGTGACCACTGAATCATAGCCTAATTCGGAAACTAATGTTTGAACGTAGTTGCCGTTTTCTGTCAACACCTGCCCATTCCAGTCGTAGCTTTCGCACGCCGTAACGGATTCTTCCGCATAGACCGCTACGCCGTTATAGGCAATGTTAGAACGTACACCAGTGTGGGTGACATCGCGGGTGTGTTGCACGCAACTCTCCGCCATCACCGCCTCAATCTGGTAGAACAGGACATCGCTGCCAGGGTTGTTGTCGGTGAAGGATGTCAACGTGGCAGGCATCGTCTGGATAAGCTGGAGATTGTTGTTGGCTGTGCCCCGATAGATGTTGTAGCTGGCATATTCGAATCCTTCGTAAGGAGTCCAGATGAGGTTCCAACTGTTGCCAATTCCTTGGTTGATGGTGAGATGCACGGTCTTATGGTACGCACTCATCGGGGTTTCGCCGCCGCAGGAGTCAGAAGCGGTGATTTTGTAGCGCCAAGCCCTCACAGACGGGTCGGCGGTGACATCTTCGTAAGCGTTGGGGTCGCCCGCCGGGATTACGGCCAGCAACTCAAAGACATTAGCCTGGTCGTTCTCGCGATAAATCTGATAGCTTGCCACATCCGGGTCGGACAACTCCTCCCAAACCACGAGGTTGTGGTTGTTTTCCACACCTACCATGCAGATGGACGGAGTTTCGGTAATTAGCTCGCTGAGGCCGAGTTGCACGGGTTCAGACATGCCCTGGCAGCCGTTCGTGTCTGTGGCTGTCACCCAATAGGAGCCTGGGGTGGTAACGGTAATGATCGCCGTTGTCTCGTCATTTGACCAAAGATAGCCGCTATAGCTGCCATTTACCGTGAGGGTTGCGGAGCTGGTAACACACGGAGAAAGGGTTCCGGTTACAGTGATTTCGGGTGTGAAGGCCGGAACGACGGTCACGTGCAAAACAATCGTACTGTCGCAACCGTTTTGAGTTGATAATTGATAATTGATAATTGATAATGCGGGAGTCCCTTGTTCGAACAGGGTGTCTATCTGACCGTTGACATAATGATACGGCAACTCGTTTTCGCAGATGGAGACCTCAACAAGCTCGGACACCGAATGGTTGACGGTGAGATTCATTGTCACGGTGCTGTCGCAGACGTTTGCGGTGAGAAGCGTTTGCGTATAGACCCCGCTCTCGAAATATATAGAGTCGTTCCAGGCAAGGCTGTCACAAACGGCGGTTTCGACCTGCTCGGTCACCGAGGGGTTGACGGTGAGGTGGATGGTCACGATGCTGTCGCATCCATGTACGGTGGTGAAGGATTGCGTGTAGTCGCCGCTGGTCGAATAGACGGAATCGTTCCAAGTATAACTGTCGCAAGCGGAAATATTGACAACTTCAGAGAAAGAAGGATAGATGGTGAGGTGCAAGGTCACCACGCTGTCGCAGCCGGATGCTGTCGTGAAGGTCTGTACCTTGTCGCCGCCGGTCGTGTAGGTGATGTCGTTCCAGGTGTAGCTGTCGCAGGCCGTATCACTGAACTCGGAGGTAACGACATCCATGATGTGGAGATGCAGGGTCACCACGCTGTCGCAGTTATGAACGGTGGACAACGTAACAGGAATCGTGTCGTATTCAAGGGCGGTGGTGGGAATCATCATACCGTGGTAGTTATACGGCAGCGTATTTCGGCACAAGGTCAGATAGTCGTTAGAAGCGGTGGAAGGATTCACGGAGAGGTGCATCGTGACAATGCTGTCGCAGCCGGTGACGGCGGTGAAAGTCTGTGTGTAATCACCTGTCGTATAATACGTTGTCTGATTCCATGCAAACGAATCGCAGGCGGTTTTGTTGAAACTGTTATGGACAATAGGATTTACAATCAAGTGCAGCGTGACGGTGCTGTCGCAGCCATCGGCGGTCTGGAGATAAGCGGTGTAGAAACCAGTAGTGGTTCGGGGCTGGCCGTCGAACACGAACGTTTCGCCTTCGCAGATGGTCTCCTCCACATTTATGTTGTAGGTCTCATTCACCATCAGGTTGATGTAGGCGATGTAGTCGTTGCCCGCCTCGTTGTAGATGAGCGTGTCGCGGAACAGGCCGGGCGTTTCGGGAAAGACGAAGTAGTCATTGTAGAAGAAACTCTCGCCAAGACAGATGGTGTCATTGACGGTGAGGTAGTTGACATCACCGAACTCGTAAGCGCCGATGTCGATGTGATTCTGCTTGATACGCAGCGAACCGCTGAGGTCGTAGGTGGGCAGGTTCAGCGAGGTGGTGTTGAGGTTGCCCGCGTTGATGCAGGCCGAGCCGTCATCTAAACGGTAGTCCACACTATCCTGCGTGGTGACTCCGGCTGTGGCAGTGGGGTTGACGAATCTTACGTAGGCGGCGGAACTGTCTGTTCCATCGTTGTCTGCCGCCAAGTTGATGTTAGCAATGCCGTCGTGACCACCCTCAATGGCGCAATAGGAGAAAGTGCCGTCGCCGGAGATGTTGTTCTCATAATTGTTATCTAAGCGATTCCCCCAAATGATGCAGTTGGTATATTCATTGTCAGAGGTGTAATTGTAAACGCCACCATAAATTTCATCGAAGGAGCTATAACTTCCCCTTGATACGAAATTGTTCACAATATTGCAATTGATGAAACGGGCATGGTTTTGGGCACGAACCCCGCCAAAGTAAGTATAGACAGAGGTTCTCACAACACTGTTGTTTGAAATGTTCAAGTTCTCATAAAGACCACCGGATGCAGAAAGACCATTTGTCCGGTTGTTGATGATGTTGCTGTTTATGATTTGGGCATCACTGCTGCTAACGCTATAGTTGTCATGGAAGATATGTCCAAATCCTATACCATTTTCTTGTATCGTGCAGCCAACAGCCTTCCCACCACCAATAGATAATCCACTTCTGTTGTATTGCAGAACACAATTCTCAACAAGGCTGTTACCTCTGGCACGAATACCATAGTGGTTATTATGTTCGGCAATACAGTTGCGAACAGTCACACCGATGCCATAAAGTCCATAACCGTCATTGTCGGAAAAGGTACAATTGTCGAATATACATTCTTTTGCGTAAACAGCCACATTAGGTTGATATCCGTTTCCGGTATTGCTGAAAAGGCTGTTTTTGAAAATGCAATTCCGCATCTCAATATTGGCTAACAAAAAGGCAGCAGACGCACTGGAAATGTTGTTGTCTGAGGTGTTGGTAATGGAATAGCCGTTTGTGAAGGAGAAACCGTCAAAAAGGCTGCTGTCGGCGGCAGCAAACGGGCAGCTCATATTCAGCACGCAGTAGGCTGAATCACCGTCAAGAATGGTGGTGTTGGCGGTGAAATCGCGTTGGTTGAGGTCATACGTGTAGGGCTCAATGCCTTCAAAACCGCCATACACGGCCACATTGGGCTGTGCGATAAAGGTTTTGCCAGCCGAATAGGTGCCTTGGGCGACCCAAACAGTTGCCTTGGGCTCATGTCGCATCGCCATATCCATGGCATATTGCAGATTTGGGGTGGCATTGGCCCACGAAGAACCGTCCTGCGTACCCGCGCCCGTGGTGGTGACGTAGAGGATGTTGCTTTCTGCTTGAGGATGCAATGTAAACGCCATGTCGTATCCCGACTCGTAGGCTCCGATGTCAGCACACCCTTGCTGGATTCGGATATTTCCACCCAAATCTGTAGCAATATCCTCCACAAAGGAATTATTTCCCATATTAGCGCAGACAGAACCTTGTTGCAACGTCCAATCACCGATGGCGTTGTTCGCATCGACACCGGCTTCCGTCGTGGGATTGGCGAAGTTCGGATAACCGATGCCGGTACCAATATTTTCGGATTCAAGCGTTATTGCGCTGCTATAACCGCCTTGCACGGCAGAACTCTCCATGGTGAAATATTTGTTGTTGGCTGAAGCCAGCTGGTCATATGCGGATCCCTTTTTGTTGCCCCACACGATGCAGTTCTGTAAAGGGCAATCTGTTGCGGAATAAATACCGCCCCCGCCATTCACAGCGGAGTTGCGCACAATGTCACATGCCATTAATCGAATAATGGAATAGGCATTATATACCCCTCCGCCTTCGCCACCAGCCGCGTTATTGCCAAACAAACATTGCGTGAATACTGCTTTTACTTTGAAAGTGAATTGGTTGCTATTGCCTCCAACATATACACCGCCGCCGTCTGTAAGGGATGTGTTGTTGCTGATAATACAGTTCGTCACTCTTATTTCTGAAGTATCGTTGTAAGAGGAGTGGTATCCATAGTTATAAATACCGCCCCCTTGTGAAGCACTGTTCAGCGTGACTGTGGTATTGCGTATTTCACTGTTCTGGTAATCATATATGCCGCCGCCATAGACATTCCAGTTGTTGCCCACACCGTCATATACTGCCGTGTTGTGGTGGATGTTGCAGCCATCAATGATGCCATTGCTGTTATAAACTCCCACGCCATTGACAATGTATCCTGATCCGGAACCTGACAATGTGACAGTATTGTTATAGATTTCGCAGTTGCTGAGCGTGCCACCGTTGTTATAGACAGCCACACCGCTGCGTGTGATGTTGTTTTCAGATCCGGAAATGGTGGCATTGTTGGCCGTGATTTTGCAGTTCTGCAAGGTGCAGAATTTGCGGATGTAGGCAGCTCCGCCTTCCTCGACAGTGTTCACTGTGCCGCCTCGGATGGTGAAACCGTCGAACACGGTAGCCCTGGCCTTGGTGAAATCTGCGCTTTGGTACAGCACACGCCGTGCATTGGAGCCGAAGAGTATCGTCTGATCCATATTCTCCTGAGAACGGTTGTTGAGATCGTAAGTTGCTGGCTCGTTGCCGTTGAATCCGCCGTATGCCCGCACGTTGGCCTTAATCTCATAACTGTTCGATGAAGAGGTGTTGCCGAGGTAGGTGCCCTTCTTTACATAGAGATAGGTTGTCTTATTGGTATTTGTCGCCGCCGCGTTCATAGCCTCCTGCAACTCCATGGCATTGGCCCAGGAAGAGCCGTCATGCGAGCCGGCACCAGTGGTGGTGACAAAGATAATATTGCGCACAAAGATATGCAACACCACTAAACTATCGCACTCAGGATTCACATACCAACGATGCCCATAAACACCCTGCTCGCTGATCATATTTCCGTAGAAATTGAAGGTGTCGCCTTCAAGAAGGGCAACCTCTATGTCGCGGCGTAGCACACACGCATTGCTCTTGCAGAAACGGATATTGTTGCGATAGTTGTTGATTGTCGGATTTCCAGGATTGTCTATGTTGACAGGGGAAGAGCTGAACCTGTATAAGGTTTTTTGCCAGCTGTAATGCTGGTGGGAGAGGAAAGACCCGTTATCGATCCCGCTGTTGTTCAGGAAAGCCACCACTACGCTGGAGATGCCGTCCCACACAAACGGGTCGGCAAATTGGATGGTTGTCCAGTCATCCGTCAAGAGTATTGATCCGTTGTACACCTTCTGCATGTCGGTTTGTGGAATCCAGTTGTTGTCATACATATCGGTTTTTGAGGTGTTGCCGAGCCAGACACTCACAGAAGATTTGGTCTGTGGCGTGCCGCTGTAGGGAAAAGAAAGGGAAACGATGTTGTCACCAGCAGCCAATCCTTGTGCGGACAATTCAGCAGCTGTGAACAGCTGTTGGACGTAACTGTATTTTTGGGAAGAGGAGAAGCCTATCGGGAATTGGGTTGTGCTGTAGTAGGTACTCGTTCCTATCTGCGCACAATCATAATCCCCCATGGCAACGGAGACTTTCACCCAGTCGCTGGTTTCTCCATTGCCACAGTCAGCCTGGAGGTAGAAGTCGTAAGCACCGACTGCCAGTTGGGAAAAAGTAATTGTCGGGTTGTCGTTCACGATCACCGCCGTGCCTGTCCCCGGTACAAACCCCGCCAGACCGTATTCCACATTCCAAGTGTTTTCCTGATACATCCGGTTCCAATCCAAACGGACTTGATGGCGTGAAAGAATGGTGGTCGTCAGTCCCGTTGGGGTCATACAAGAGAGGGGAGAACACAACTTGATGTTAGGGCGATAGTATGACTGGTTTCCAGAAGGAGTTCCTGTGATAGGATTACTATTGCTGCAATAATATAGTGTACGGTGATAATAGTTGTTATAATTGCTGTAAAAATATCCAGTAACATTACTTTTGACACCGCTGTTGTTCGTATATGCAATGGCGAGATTACTGTGTCCATCCCAAACAAAAGGATTGGATAAAACAAGCGGAAACCAATTGTCGGGATAGGTGCTGACAAACGTGGTAGCCGTTTCAGAATAGACATTTGTCATAGAATTCATACTAATCCAGTCATACCCGTTATCAAACTCTGTTTTGTCTGTATTCTTCATAAAAACAGACAACTGCCGGGAAGGAAGCACATCCCCTGTGTATTTTAACCACAAACTGGAAATTTCCTGTTCTGCCGATAAACCGGCAGCCGATAATTCTTCAGCAGTATAAATTTGCTGTATCCATGAATATGCGGAGGAAAAAAGTGTGCTTTGAGTGTATGTTCCGTTGCCTATAGGATCATAACATTCAGATAACGGCAATGTGTTGAACGTTATCGGGTCCACCGTGACAGTTGACCCATTGACACAAGTGTAGGTGAGATAAGCTTCATAGTAAGTGTCGGCATTCAAGTCCGTGAGCTGGACTATGGTATCGTTGGGATGGATAATGGTGCCTGTGCCAGGTGTAAATCCTTGCGGACCATACTCAATCTGCCAATTGAAAGAGTGGGAGGCATATTGATTCTGCTGATAAAAATTCCATGAGAGGGTTGCGCTTTGGTAATCTTTGCCGAGACACGAAAAATCCTTTAACACAGGCAGACAGTGTACCTCCGACACCAGCAGTTCAAAGCCCACATTTTTAGGTCTTCCATTGTAAACAATCGTGATGGCACCGCTGGAACTTATTACCGGCTCATCAGGGACATCCTGCGACCAGGTCAGGCTCATCAGCGGTGTGCCGGAAGCCGAAGTGCCATCGTAAATGGTGGCTTCTTGATGAGAGATTCCCGATTGAGCCGGATCAATCGTTAACACTTCCACAAAGAGCGGCAATCCCGGAGTGGCGGGAGTCAGGGTAAGCGTGTCTCTGCAAACGTTGGAGTAGTTCGGTCCGAAAGAGTAGGGGTCGTTGAAAGCATAGATGTCGCCCACGTGGGTGGCACCATCCACCGTGGCTGTGGTTCTTCCTTTCATATTCAGGATCAGCGTGTCGGAAATGCTGTTCCCGGGTCGCACAAAGATGGCCTGATGGTTATTGTTGTAACTGAACCCACTTGAAGGGGTGAACATATCACCGGGGTTGTAATCATCGCTTATGAGATGACCGACAGTAAAATACCCGTTGTAATAACCTCCCCATCCCCAGTTGAAGTGGAACAACGTGTCGGCATCGTAACCGTCGCATACAAAAACGTGCCCGCCACTGGTAAGGTTATGAGTTCCTGAATAATAGATAGGTCTTCCTGCATCCAACTCTTCTTTCAGCATATTTATCCATTCGCTATCCTCATAGATGACAGCCTCCTCCCAATAAGGCATGGAACTGTACGGGTCGCTGCTATCATACCAATAGCTTCTCACAGCCATTTTGGCATTATAACCGAAATGGTTGGTAAAGGCTGCGCGTGCTGCAGGGTCTTGAGCCCCACTTTCATTTGGCCCGTAATCCATATTCACCGCCACGCCGCAGTCATGCATCAGCGTGGCCACAGCATCGACTTGGTTTGCAGGCGTGCTCCAGTCAAGCGAATCCGGCATCAATGAATATTGGTAAGTGGTGTTGGCAAAATCGGCAGACTGCTGTCCATAGGAGTTGTGATGATAGCTGTGCGTGCCGAAGCCGTGCAGAGGATATTCCCAGTAGTTGATGATCTGCGCCATGGCGGTGGCCACGCAACCCGCCCACACATGTCCGCTGTAGTGGTTGCTCTCTTCAGGACAGAGACTGTTGTAATAGGTTCCCTGGTCCCATTTAGTGGTCAGCAGCGGACCCACCGACGTGCCGCTCTTGGGAGCAAGTGCAGGAGAAGCCGCATCTTCGGAGAGCAGCGCGTCCCACTTCGCCGCCATGTCGGGGAGCGGGGCAACCTGCTGCGCCCGCACCTGCGCGATGACATCGGCGTAGCCCTGCAGCCATGCACGGCAGTTGTCGGGAATATTCTGCGGATCGAAGTGTCCATTGGGCGAGTAGCCCAAAATCGGGGTCACTGCATCGTCCGCCGCCACGATGGCGAAACCACCGCCCACGTTGAAAACGTAGAACAGCGTGTCACTGTCCTGCTGCCCGGCCTCGGCGTACGCCAACTGGCAGGAACTGCTTTTCGTGATAGTCGGCACCGTGCGCGACATAAAGTTCAAGGCCGCCTTGCGAGCCTGCTTTGGGGTTATTGGTGCACCCGACACAACAAACGTCACCAACAACATCAAACATACGGATAAAAATCTTTTCATATTTTGAGGTATTAAAAATCGATTCGCAAAAATAAAAAATTGTAAACCTATCCTATTTCGCTTTAATCACTTTCCGAATCACCACACCCTCAGGCAGCGAGATGCGCAGGGTGTAGATTCCGTCGGAGAACGCACCAAGGTCTATCTCGTTGACATCACGCCGCACGGTCAGCAACCGGCCGGTTTTGTCGAACACCTCCACAGAAAGCACGTTATCGCGATCGATGACCACCTTGCCGCCCGTCGGGTTGGGATAGAGAACCAGATGCTGCGTCTCATGGTCATCAATGCCTGTGTTTACAATGACGGTGACACTGGCGGTGGAGCTGCAAGGACCGTAATACACCGTTACCGTATAGGTGGTGGTTTCCGTTGGTGATACCACAATGGTATAACCGGTTTGTCCTGTATTCCACAAATAGGTGTA
>JAEEGL012959207.1_pt1 | contig 10154 bp, 13 predicted proteins | sample 9134231 | NCBI WGS metagenome assembly JAEEGL01 (sample SAMN16246548, study PRJNA631951) | gut metagenome | biome: gut microbiome; feature: rumen; material: fiber-attached | host: Bos | place: Iran: Karaj | collected 2018-10
ACTGCAAACTATGACTGGTCAGGTATTAAAGTTTTTACTTGTGGAACAGTAGGTACTATTATAGATAAACACAAGTCAGAGATATATGACATTATGCTTTACACAGTTGAATCAGAAGATGGATTAAAAAACTACCTCTATGGTGCAGCAGACCTTGAACTTATTACACCTGCGGAAAATAAAGTGCCGGTAATAGTAGGTTCAATAGTAAAAATAGTTAAAGAATATAATGACTATAATCCAACTTGTCATCTCTTTGCCAAAGGCACATTAGGCGTTGTTACCGAAATAAGAGAAGACCGCCCAGAGCATTCAACCAATGGTAATTATAAATATAGAATTGAGAACGCTAATGATATATTCTTTTATGATAGAGATGGTTTTGAAGTAGTTGAAAAGATTGAGGAGGGTAAATAATGGAACCAATTATTAGCCCATGGAGTATTTATTTTGCTGATGTATTACCATCGCTAGGTAATACTAGTTTTACCATTGGTATTATTGCAACCGTCGCTTTTTTAGCTGTTTTAATTTTTTGGGGTATGGCGTCATTAGAGGGTGGCTTAGATGAAAAAGATGCTAAGAATTTTAGAAGAGTGGCATTTAAAGTGTGTCTACCTATTTTATTAGCTGGATATTTAATTTCTATTTTAACACCTAACAAGAAAACTATCTACACAATGATGATTGTCAACCAGATTACACCTCATAACATTGAGATATTAGGGGACAGCGCTAAGGACGTAGTGGATTATATCACAGATGAAATAAAAGAATTAACAAAAGAAGAGGAATCAGAGGAGAATAAATAAATGAAGTTAGAGGTATTACAGGCGGAAATGGTTTCCGCCATGAAGAGCAAGGATAGAGTCCGCAAGGAAACAATCTCAAGCATTATCCAGGCAGTGCAGAAGTTTGGAATTGATAATAGATGCAAGGATAATATAACTGAGGACCAGATAGATGCAGTTATCCTAAAGGAGAAGAAGACTTGTCAGGAGATGATTGATACTTGTCCAGAGAGTCGTCCAGACATTCTGGAGAGCTATAAAGTGGTTATGAGTATCATTGACGAGTTCGCGCCTAAGTTAATGACCGATGAAGAGGAGATTAAATCTTTCATTACTTCTCTTGGTGTAGAACTAACCAAGCCAAATAGAGGTAAGATTATGGGCGCGCTAAAGGGTAAGGCGGATATGAAGGTTGCTAACAAGATTGTAGCGAGTATGTTAGAGGGATAGAAATATCCCTCTTTTTTGATTTGTTTTAAAATTTTTGATATAATATTTATATATAAAAGAATGAAAGGGAAAGAAAAATGTTTAAGACAAATGGAGATTATATTACAAGTAAATATCCAGGCTATACATTTATTGTAAGTTCTACATTACCTGATGCTCAGGGACGTAGACAGTATTATGTAAAGCCTAGAGATGCAATCACTAATCTAGCTTTTGATTATAGATTTTGGGTTGCACCATTTAATGAAGAAGAGTGCGAAGAACAGATTGAGAAAAGAGAGGAAGACTAATATGCCAGTACATGATGTCAATTTTTGACAAAATTGGTGGGCAATTTACTATCATTGTTATTGTATAGAAATGATATAATATATCAAAGAAAAAGGAGCAATAACAATGGGCTATATTTATAAAATTTGGAATGAAGATAATGATAAATTATACATTGGACAAACATCTGTTGGTATAAAAACAAGATGGTCTCAACATTTATCAAACTACTTAACCAATAATGCAGTATTATATCGAGCAATGCGTAAACATGGCGCAGGCATTTTTCATATTGAACAAATAGAAGAATGTGAAAATGATATATTAAATGAGAGAGAAAAATATTGGATTTCGTACTATGATAGTTATAAAAATGGATACAATTCAACCCCTGGCGGCACCGCGCTGCCATCTGGAAAAATGTTTAAAAGACTAGATGATTCATTAATTCGAGAGTTATGGGATAATGGGCTATCAATTACTGAAATTTCTGAAAAAACTCAAAATAGTACCACCAGCATTAGGGAGCATTTACTTGAATATGAAAATTTTAATGTTGAAGAATCTATAAGAAGAGGAAATATTAAAAGCGGTATCTCTAGGCGAAAAAGTGTAATTCAATGGGATTTACAAGGCAATTTTATTGCAAAATATGAATCTGCTTCAAAAGCTTCAGAAAATACAGGTATTCCGGATTCTAATATTGGTAAATGTCTACATAAAGAACGACAAACTGCTGGTAATTTTTATTGGACTTATGAAAATGAAATTCCAATAATAAAAACAATAACTCAAATTTATCAGTATGATAAAGATAATAATTTGATAGCAATATATAAGACAAAAGCAGAAGCCGCAAGAACTTTAAATTTAAACAGCACTAGTATAGGGAAAGCTTGCAAAGGACAAAGAAAAACTTGCGGAGGGTTTAAATGGAAGGAGCAATAAATGAATAATTCAGATTTAGGAGTTAGAATGAAAACCTTTTATGAGGGTATTTCAAAAACAAAACTTATGAGAAGGACGCCAGTGGCTATCCGTATCGACGGTAAGGCGTTCCATACCTTCACTAGAGGGTTGAAGAAGCCATTTGATGACATCCTAATCGACGTTATGCAGGAGACCACTAAGTATCTTTGCGAGAATATTCAAGGTTGTAAATTCGGATACACTCAGTCAGATGAAATTACACTTATCCTTGTAGATTATGAGAAGCTGAATAGCTCTGCATGGTTTGATTATGAGATACAGAAGCTTTGTTCAATTTCTGCATCAATGGCAACTATGATTTTCAATAGACTTTTTGAGAGAGCTTATCTTAAAAATCTAGGTGTTACACATAATCCAGAAGATGTAGCATATCTTGATACACTAAAGAAGTGTGTTAAGAAGGGAGCCATGTTTGATGCTAGATGCTTTAATATACCAAAAGAAGAGGTTACTAATCTAGTATATTGGAGACAGTTAGATGCAGAGAGAAATGCTGTGCAGATGGTAGGTAGAGCTTATTATTCACAAAAAGAGCTTCATGGTCTTTCATGTAAACAGATTAAAGACAAGCTTTTTGACGAGAAAAATATTGTGTGGGATACTGTACAGAACCATCTAAGACATGGTACAGCAGTAGTTTATCGTAATGGTGTATGGGTTATTGATAAGGATATGCCTATGCTAAAAGGAGAGAATAGAGCCTACCTTAATGAAAGAATTCTATATAAGGAGGACTAATATGGCTGATATAAAGTTTTATTTCTCTGGTGATAAAGCTGGAAGAACAAACTATGCGGTAGAGCATACTAAGGAGATGGAGGAAAACTATCTCGACGATATAGCCAAGTCCACCATGAATACAAAAGTATAGGTATATGATGGAGTAGAACCTAATCCTCTTACAACAAGAGAAAAAGGAGCTATACAGATAGAGTTGGCGGGAATGGGGTCTGTGGAAGCTATATTCACCAAAGCTGAAGGCAAGACCGCAGTACTCAACTTTGCATCTCATAAGAATCCTGGGGGTATGTTTATCCAGGGTTCTAAGGCTCAGGAGGAGTGTTTATGTGCAGAGTCGTATCTTTATAACGTCCTAAGACAGTTTGATGATACATACTATGAGAGAAATCGCAAGGAGCTTAATAGAGCATTATATACCAACAAGGCTTTATATACACCAGATGTAAAGTTCTTCCATGATGTTCTATCTACCTCTTGTGATGTTATAACTTGCGCAGCTCCTAACTACACAGCATATAAGAGATTTAACCTAGGTGAAGATGACTACAATTTTGACGTATTAAAATCTAGGATTAAGTATGTATTTGATATTGCGGAAGAGAATGAAGTTGATACTTTAATTCTTGGTGCTTATGGGTGTGGTGTATTTGGACAAAACCCATCGACTGTAGCTAAAATATTCTTAAAAGGTATTTCTAGTGGTCAGTATGGTTTTAAGAAGGTTGTTTTTGCAATACCTAAAGATTTTCATACAGAAAATTATATTAGTTTTGAAACTGAGATAAAAAAAGCCTAGTAAATAGGCTTTTTTTGATTTAATTAAAAAATTTTGATATAATATTTATATAAAGAAAAGAAAGTGAGTAGGAAAATGGATAGAATTATTAGACTTGCATTTGAAGCTTCAATAAAAGCAATAGAAGAGAATAGAGATATGCCAATAGATTTAACTCCACTTCATTTAACAAATAGTGAAGTGGTAGATGCATTAAAAGAATTAGGATATGAAGAAGGAGAATGGGATATGAATGGTTGGGAACAGGATACTTGGGTTCCATTCTACAAAACAGGACATCCTAATTTAACATTTACTTATGGCGGATATTATGGTAGTCAGCAGTTATATCGTGAAGATATAGACGAAGAGTCTACTTATGTAATAACAGTTGAAGCACCTTGCACTGTAATGGGTCGTGTTAATTATGGTGTAGAAAAGGGCGAATTAGAATTAACTGAGGAAGAATACGAGGAGTTCAAGAAGAATCCTAGAAAATACATCGAAGAGCATTATGAGGAGATTGATACAGTTTTCAAAGTAGAAGATTATGATATTGACTATAGAGAACCGGTATCATTTAATGAGGTTAGTTATAAAATAAAGGAGAGATAGGAAAATGGGTAGTGCATGGAAACATTTTAAGACAGTGTGTAAACATAAATCAGTAGTATTTAAGGAATGCGCGGCTTGCGGGATTCCTTGGCAAGGTCTCGTTCACGACCTTTCTAAGTTCTCTCATGTAGAGTTCGGACCTTCCGCAAGATACTTTCAGGGTAATAGAAGCCCAATAGATGCAGAAAAAGAAGATAAAGGTTATTCAATGGCTTGGTTGCATCATAAAGGTGTTAATAAGCATCACTGGGAATGGTGGTGTGACTTTGACAAGGAAGGTAATATCGTAGCCAATGAAGTACCACTCAAGTATGTAATTGAGATGTTATGCGACTGGATTGGTGCGGGAAAGGCTTATACAAAAGAGAAGTGGACTCAAGCAGAGCCTTATAACTACTTTAATAATGTAAAGAAAGGTAGACATTTTCATCCAAAGACATTGGAGTTAATTAATCATTTTCTTCTCTTGATTAAAGATGAAGGACTTGAAGCGTTTCATGTAGAATGTCGAAAAATGTTAGCTGAACAGAGGAGGTCTAAATAATGAAAATCGTTGATAATAGAAGATATAATAGATGTAGCTATGAGTGCGTGCAGCGAGGAGAGATGTTTATCTATGAAGATGGATATTACATTCGTACAGACAATGGCGCTGCATCAGTAAATCTAACAAGTGGAGTAACAGTATGTTTTGACGATAGTGATGATGTATTGATTGTATCAGGAACACTTATGATTAGTGATTATCGTGGAGAGTGATAAAATGGCAACAACAAATTATATAAGAGAGCTTATTGAAACAAATACTGACTGGATAAACTTTCTTAAATCAAAAAATATAATAGTAAAAGAATATGGTGATTATGTTGTACTTAAATATGACATGGTTAATTGTGACTTTTCAGACCCTTACGTTAGAGAATGTAGAGGTCTTATTGTTGACCTTTATACAAAAGAAATAGTATGTAGAGCTTTTGATAAGTTTGGTAATTATGGAGAGTCATATGCTGATGAGATAGATTGGACTTCCGCTAGAGTTCAGGAGAAGATAGATGGCTCTATTATGAAGGTATGGTTCAACCCTAGAAGTGGTGAATGGGTTATATCTACAAATAATTCTCTCAACGCTGATGAAACATACAATAGTTATGATATGTGTTTTGGTGCGGCGTTTAGAGAAGCCCTAACCAAGCAGACAGGTATGGAACCTAGAGCATACTTTGACAAGTTCCTTATCAGAGGCAATACCTACATCTTTGAGCTTGTATCTCCAAATAATAAGATTGTTGTTCCTTATGATGAAACAAAGATTTATCATATTGGTGCAAGAAATATAGAGACAGGTCATGAGTTTGACGCTTATATTGGTATTGAAAAGCCAAAAGAGTATCATTTAAACTCTCTTGAAGAGTGTATTAAGGCGGCTTCCGCCTTCAAAGACCTTGACCACGAGGGTTTTGTTGTAGTAGACAAGAACTGGAATCGTGTAAAGGTTAAGTCACCTCTATACGTTGCTGCACACCATGTAGCTTCTAATAGTGTATTCACACTTAAAATGGCGGTAGACCTTGTACTTGCGGGAGAAGATGGAGAATATCTAACATACTTCCCAGAGCATAAGGCAGAGATTGATAATGTTAAGAAAATCATAGAGAATGAGACATTCAGCATCTATAAAACTATTAAGTCAGCTAGACTTATGCAGAAAATCAATCCTCTTACAAGAAAAGAATTTGCTCTTAAATTTAAGAACCATAAATACTTTTCATTCCTTATCAAAGGTGTATTTGATAATATTACAGAGCCAGTAATTGCTAAAAACTATTGGAAGAAGTATTTTGACATTTAGAAAAAATTTTGATATAATATTTATATAAAGGAGATATTATGGATAAGTTTCTAAAAAATTTAGGTTTTAATGAAGATGGAATAACATATATATACAAAATGTCAGATAGTTTTTTTATGAAGCATTTACTTAAAGAAGATGGGTTTAAATTTCACCCACTTCTTCTTTGGCATATACCAAATCCGCCTGATATAGCGGAAACAGAGGACTTCAATTATAAGGGTAAACTTGCAGAAGTTAAATGGAGTGACCTTTACGATAAGGATGAATATGGTAAGTATTCAGTAAAAGAGGACGCCGCAAAGTATGTTAATTCATTAATAGAGAAAGAAAAGGTTAATGAGAATTCTAAACATATCTTCTCTGTTGGTGAAAAGATTACAAAAGTACCAATGACATTAATCAAGGTGTTTAAAATTGATGGTGCTTTTGGTGAGTCTTGGGTACATAAGTTCGACTGTGATGGTAATACAGTAGAATGGTTTACAACAACCGGTATCAGAGGTTGTGTAAATGCTAAGTATCTAGTAAGCGGAACTGTAAAGACACATACAGAATATAAGGATGAAAAAATAACAGTTATAACAAGAGCAAGATTAGAAGATGGTGTTTTAGAATAAAAAAGAGCTAAATAGCTCTTTTTTGATTTAATTAAAAAATTTTGTTATAATATTTATGTAAAGAAAAAAGAAAGAAAGGAAATGAAAATTATGTTTGGAGCATTAGAAATGGCTTATATGACTTCACAAGAGATTGGAAGTAAGATTGTTGATAAACTTGAGGTAATGGCGGAGGCTGGTGGTCGCATCGGCTGGAATGAAGCAATTATGGAGGCTACTGATGGAGAGCCAGGCATCATCCATTCATTACTTCATGATGATGTAGTAAGAATAGAGAAAATGAGAAAATACTTTTTATAAAGAAAGGAAAGAAAAATGAACTTAATTGAAAAGTTATCTGCACAGGATTTAACTAATATTCAGAACTATAGAAAGCTCTTCCAGATTAATGGGGGTTCTTTTGGTGAGGGAACACTTACTTCAGTTGAGGATTTTCTTTCTGATTGGAATAAGTCTAAGGTAAAGCTTTATAAGGCTCTTGGAAACTGTTTTAGAAAGAACATTAAGTTTTCATATGAGGTTCCGGAAGTAGAAAAGAAGAATGAAATCTCTAATATTATTGATAATTATATCTATCTCAAAGAGGTATTACTAGATAAGGTTATGCCAACATATAAGAAATTAGTACAGAGACTTGATGCACCAGGAGATGATATAGAAGATATTATCTATGATATGGAGAAAAGAATAATTACTTGTTTCTGGACAAATATAATATATGAAAATGCTTGTAACCGTACATTAGTTTATTATAAGTTAAACAACAAAGGCGAATTAAAGAGATACCAGTCTGCTGCTGGAACTAAGCCTTTCCGTTTTTTAACAACTGTAGTTAATGATTTTGTTGATAAGAAGTATCAGGATATGTTGTTAAAGGATATTGATAAGTATCGTACAGCTGTGAGCATGGTTAATAATAAGGATAGAAAAGAGTGTGACCTTATACTTTCTATTCATCCTCTTGATTTTATGTCAATGAGTGATAACGCACCAAACAGCTGGACTTCTTGTATGAACTGGCAGGCTGAAGGTTGTTATAGACTCGGCTCTGCGGAAATGATGACAAGTAACAATACTGTTATCGCTTTCATGGCTAATAAGGTTCTTGATGCAAGAGATTTATATAATTATTGCAGAGATGATGGAGAATATTATTCTTATAGTCCAAGAGATTGCTATAAGTATATTAAAGAACCAGTACCATACTTTGATAAGAGTTGGAGATGTTTATTCTATGTTGAGAAGGATATTCTTCTAAGTGGTAAATCTTATCCTTTTACAAGAGAGGAGATTACAAAGGGCGTTCTTAAGGTAGTTCATGATACAATCAAGGAGAACCTTAACTGGGATTATGAATTTGGTATCGAGCCTTATAATGATATGATACATATGCATGACCAGAGTTTTGAACATATCAGAGCAGCTAAGTCGAATAAGAAGTATATCGTTTTTGATACAAAGAAGATGTACAACGATATGTTTAATGCTCAGGATTATCCTTACTTCTGTTACAGAAATAAGCCTAAGCACGCAAAGATAATTTGTGTTTCTGGAAAGATTAGATGTAGTTGTTGTAATACGGTTCTTAATGATGAACCACTCGCTGAGAAGGACCTGCATCTTGGTTATGACTGCTATAATGATAGATATGGTCGGACAGAGCGTTTCATTTGTGATGAATGTAAAGCTAATCTTTGTTCTCGTTGCAGAAATGTAGCATCAAATGCAAATGATAATATTGTATTAAAAGACGAAACACGTATATGTCCTGATTGTCTAAAGCATTATATATTCTATTCTAAGAAAGCTTATGACAAGATAATTGCTGAATATCCTGTATTTAAGAACAGTGATAGATGGATGGTTCGTGAAAAAGATGCTTATGACCTTTTAACACAGAGCGATTTAGTATTTGGCAAGGATGTATCTGATGAAGATATTATTAAAACTCATAAAGAATTTGTTTTAACAGTATTAAAAGGTCGTGGTTATAGAGAGTTTAATGAAGAAGTTAGTCTTGAAGAGCTTATCAAAGAAATGTATAAGTTCGTTGACAATAATGACATTGTAGAAGATGTTGTATTTAGGTCAGCAAATTATATAGGCGGAAGAGACTGCTCTCATGAAGATGAGTTCTGTGAAAAGGTTATGGACCACTGGAATATGTGTGGTTTCAGAAGAATTAAGGAGAAGAGACCTTTTGAACCTTGGTCTCTGAAGAATTGGGTAGTAGGAGAAATACAGGAATATGTATAGTATTTTTTTATCAAGTAACACCATTCCTCTAGTGGCTAAAACAAAAACCACTGAGGAAATAATAATTTCATATAAAGATTATATCAAAATGTCAAAGGAAGAGAGAAATAGTTATCTGTATTATGTCATTAGAATTGGCTATAATCAGATTATGGCTATTAAAGACTCACTTTCCGCATTTAGAGGTGAGGAGTTTTATATCACAGATATTCCAGTATCTACAACTAAACAGGAAATCTATGATATGATAGATTTGCTAGACAAAAATGGTATCTTTTTCTTCTTTGCTCAAGGACAGTTTGTAGCTATGAACCAAGAGCAAATGGAACAGATATTAGAGTTAGGAGTAAGTCAGGTATTTATTGCGGGAGAGTTTTGTTTTGACATTGATATGATTAAGTATTATAGTGGTCTAACAAAGCTTAGATTAATACCTAATGCAGCACTAAGTTCAACTGTATTCAATCGTAAGAATATGTATATGAATTGGTTCTGTAGACCTGAGAATATAGATATTTATGAGCCTTATTGTACCATTCAGTTGAATGATGATGAAGAGCATACTCGAATAAATGTTCTATATAATATCTATAAGGCAAGAAAGTGGGAAGGCAAATTAGGTGATATAATTGATGGACTTACTGAAGATATAGATAATAATAAGTTACCATTAAATTTTGGCGAAGTAAGGTCAAGATGTTGTAAGAATAAGTGTTATAAATGTCGTTTTTGTACACACGCTGTATCATTTGCATCTATCATTGGCGAACTTCCAATAACAGTAAAAAGAAAGGAGA
>JAEEGL013764531.1_pt1 | contig 10154 bp, 10 predicted proteins | sample 9134231 | NCBI WGS metagenome assembly JAEEGL01 (sample SAMN16246548, study PRJNA631951) | gut metagenome | biome: gut microbiome; feature: rumen; material: fiber-attached | host: Bos | place: Iran: Karaj | collected 2018-10
GAGGTACTGGTAAACCAATATTAGTCATTTCTGCTAAGTTAGCACCTTTACCACCAAGAAGATTTCTCATTGAAGCATTACCTTCAGTAAATAAATATACGTATTTCATACTTCTTATCCTCCTAATACAATGAATATTATATAAAATATGAAGATATCTATCAAGAGAATTTTACATAAAAATAAAAAAAGTAGTTTTACATAAAACTACTTATATGTACTGTTGTATATCCTGAATTATTCATAATATAATTAAGTACTTCATCTACATTATCATCAACCATTATTATATGTTCATCATCTGTATCAGGATTAAGTTTTTTAACAAGATTTAAAGCTTCTAATTTATCTTTATAATCATTAACATACATAATATTTTCTCTTAAAATATTATAGTTTCTAAGTATAAAACTATCTTTATCTTCTTTTTCTTTGTCTGCTAATACTCTTGATAATACATATACTTTATTTGTATCTAATTTTGATATAAATTCTTTTAATGTATTATTAACTAAATCATCAGTATAAAAATTTGTGCCTCTTGTAACTTCTCTTGCAAACTGAATATCACTATCTACATTTGGATCTTCTAAATAATAATGGTTATTATCTCCAAATTCCATTTTAGCAAGTACACCATCTACATCAAATACAAATATACTTGCTGGATCATTTATAAGTTCATTAATTCTAGTCATTATTTCCTCCTTTCATAGTTAAAGCTACTTTTTCTTTATCTTTAAATATTTCTTTAACATATACTTTAACTATATCACCTATTGATAATACATCAGATGGATGTTTTATATAACTATCTGATATTTCAGATATATGAACTAGTCCATCATTATGTAGACCTATATCTATGAAAGCTCCAAAAGGTGCTACATTTCTAACAGTTCCTTCTAGTTCCATACCCTCTTTTAAATCATCTATTGTAAGTACATCACTTTTTAAAATTGGTCTTGGTAATTCATCTCTTGGATCTCTATTAGGTTTTTCTAGAGATTCTATTATTCCCTCTAGAGTATAAATATCAGTATTTAATTCTTTACTAGTTTTTTCTTTATCAACAGTTTCTAATTTATTAATTAATTTATCTGTACCAATATCATCTAAAGATAAATCTAAACTAGAAAGTAGTTTAAGAGTAACTTCATAACTTTCTGGGTGTATAGATGTTTTATCTAGTGGATTAGTACCATCTACTATTCTAATAAAACCAATAGCTTGTTCATAAGTTTTATCTGTTAATAGTTTAGATATTTCTTCTCTAGATTTTATTTTACCTTTATCTTCTCTATACTTAATTAACTTATCAATTGATCTTTTAGTTAAACCAGAAATATGTTTTAAAATAGATGAAGATGCCGTATTAATATTAACACCTACTTGGTTAACAGTTTTTTCTACTACGAAGTCTAATCTATCTTTTAATTTACTATCAGGTACATCATGTTGATATAAACCTACTCCTATTCCATCTGGTGGAATCTTTACTAATTCTGCAAGTGGATCTTGAAGTCTTCTTCCAATAGAAACAGCACTTCTTTCATTAGGAGTAAGATTTGGAAACTCTTCTTGAGCTACTGCCTCAGTAGAATAAATAGATGCTCCTGCTTCATTAGTAATAATATATTTACAATCTAAGTTATGTTCTTTGATTAATTCTGAAACTAGTTTTTCAGACTCTCTGGAAGCTGTTCCATTACCAATTGATACAATATCTATCTTATAGTCTTTTATTAATTTAACTAGTGTATTTTTAGCAGTTATTAAAGCATTATTAGATGATGCAAATGGATTAATAACACATGAATATAAATATTTACCTGTTTCATCTAAAACTGCTAATTTACATCCATTAGAATAACCAGGATCAAATCCTAGTACTCTCTGATTCTTAATTGGAGGAGTCATTAATAAACTCTCTAGGTTCTTACCAAAGTTCTCTATTGCTTCATCCCCTGCTACTTCAGATAGTTCACTTCTTATTTCTCTTTCTATACTAGGTTCTATTAATCTTGTATACGAATCATTAATAGCATCCCTAACATATTCAGCACATTTATTTTCTTTTTTTATTAGTTTAGATTCTAAGAACTTAATAATATATTCTTTTGAAGATTTAACTGATACAGAAAGTATATTTTCATTTTCTCCTCTATTTAATGCAAGTACTCTATGAGGTTTAATCTTTTTAACTTCTTCTTCAAAATCATAATACATTTCATATGTCTTTTTAGGATCTTCAGCATTCTTTTTTAATTTAGAAACTATAGTTCCATGATTAAATGTATTATCTCTAATATATTTTCTATAATATGCATTATCTGAAATATATTCTGCAATTATATATTTAGCCCCTTGAATAGCATCTTCTTCAGTTTTAACTTTATCATTTAAAAACTTATCCACATATAAAGTATCTGGAAAAGATAATATTATTTTAGCTAGAGGTTCTAATCCATTATTAATAGCGTCTGTAGCTTTAGTTTTCTTCTTTTCTTTATATGGTCTATAGATATCTTCTACATCTACTAACTTTTTACATTTAAGAATATTATTTTTAAGTTCATCTGTTAATAAACCTTTTTCATCAATTAGTCTAATAACATCTTCTTTTCTTTTTAATAAATTACATTCATATTCATATACTAAAGAAATAGACTTTATCTTATCTTCATCTAATCCTCCAGTAAACTCTTTTCTATATCTTGCTATAAAAGGAATAGTATTTCCTTCTTCTAGTAAAGATAAAGTTTTTTTAACTTGATCTGCTGTTATATTTTGCTCTAATGCAATACTGCTGATTATTTCTTCATTCATTTTATTCACCCTAATAATATTATACCACAAAAAAGGAGACTATATGCCTCCACGTTTTTTTGCTTTTTTACAAGAAAAATAAATATCATATTCACCATCAGCATTTTGTACTGGTTCTATATCTATATTAACAGTATTTAAATTGAATTCTTCATCAATTTGTTGTAATACAGCTTTAATATTTCCACCTGGAGCAATTCCTTTTTGTAAAGCGTCTATTGCTTCTTCCCTAGTTTTATAGTTTCCAATGTGAATTTCAAATTTTCCATTTTCTCTTATTCTTTTCATTAAATCTTCAAAATTGTATCCCATAATTTAACCCTCCTATTTAGTCTTCTCTACTTTATTAACATCTATTAATGTATTAAATAAAGATATAAGAACTGTTGAAATAAGTATACCACCTATTATATCAGATAACCAGTGTACACCAGATATTATTCTACCTGCTATTACAAGTGTTAATAATATTAATACTAATGCATTTACTGGTTTAGTAAATTTACCAAGATATTTTTTAGATATCATACAGAAACTTGTAGCAACACACATAGCTAATACTGTATGACTAGATGGATAAGAAGCTTCTAATACTTTATCTATAAGTATTGGTCTATAATTAATAATTACTTTTTCAAATAATACATATACTATAGCCATAGAAGCATATAATACTCCTAAAGATAATATTTCTCTATCTACTTTCTTTATACTCTTTCTTTTAATTAATTGAACTAATCCTATAACAGCAAATATTACTACTATTAAAAGAAGTACATATCCAAGATATTCAGTTATCTTATAGATCTTCATATCACTTCCAATTAAACCTTTAAACCAGTTATTCATAGTAGCAAAACCTACTTTAGATTTATTTGGTCCAATAGATTTAACGTTAAAAGTTTTAACTAAATAAGTATATACTCCAAATATTACTAATAATATACTTGTTAAAATAATATTTTTCTTTTTCATATTTTTCCCTCTCTACTATACATATTATAACATATTATACTTCAATATTGTTAAATTTTTTAGCACTTGTTTTAACAAGAACCATCCATAAAATAGATGCAATTATTATAAATATAATATCTAATATAATCATTATTAAATAATTACTTATATTAAATGCTGGAAGAACTGATAATAAAACTATTGTTAAAAACATTAATCCCATACCAGTAAATACTGATATAGTAGCACTAGTACTTTGTTTAACTATTTCAGTATCATTAGTAGCATCCATTTTAGGATACTTTAAATTATTAAGTATTCCTATTAACTCTGTTACAAAAGACATAGCAATAGTACCTATTACTATTAATAAAATATATATTATATTAAGTTTAAATCTTATAAATATAATAATATCTCCGATTAATAAACAAGGAAGCATTATTACTAAAGACGCAATTACTTTATATAAAACTATATTATATGATTTAATTGGTAAACTCTTTAATAAGTTAAATGATTTACTTTCTAAAGATATCATAGAACTAGTAATAGATGTCATAAATATAGTAAAAGATAATAAACCAAACATTAATAAAGGAATATAATCTTTTATTCTATCTATAGTTAATACAGGTATTCTACCTATTATTAAATTTGATAATAAATCAAATTTAATACATGCAAATATACATATAATTACATATAATACTAATCCAAATCCAGCATTAGTAACAAATACTGGTGTATAAAAGAATCTATTTAATTCTTTTTTAACAAATGATACCATTTTACTTTGAGATTTAATTTTATATTTTCCACTCTTATGATGAATAATAACTCTTTTTATATTAGAGTTTATCTTAAAGTATACTATACCTAATATAAATATAGTAATAGCAAATATTACTATATGAATAAGTATATATAATAAAAATTTAACAAAATTAAAATTATTTACAAATGACACATAATAACTAACTGGATAATAATATTTAAATATTTTATCTAAACTAGTTACTTTAGATGCTAAATCATCTATAAATGTTTGTGCTCTAAATGATACATAAAAAATACCTAGAATAAAAGCCATTGAAATAATAGTTTGAACTATATTCTTACCTTTAAATTTAGATGATAAATATGTTACTATAGATCCTATTATGCAAGATAATACTACAGGAACTATTGGTAATAATATAATTGCCATTAAAGATACAGGATAATAAGTCCATGTTGGTTTCATTACGAAAGCATATACTATTATTGCAGGTAACAAGAATAATGAATTATATAATAATTCAAATAAATAAAATTTAAATATTCTAAGGAATAATACTGTTCTTCTTTTAATTGGTAAAGATAATAATAATTGATCATCTTTGCAATTAAATAATAAAGGACCTGATTTATAAATACCCTCTATAAATGCTAAAAGAGATGTTGCAAATCCAAATAAAGAAAGTACAAAGTATTCTTGATGACTATCTTTTAAAACTGAAATTATTCCAAAAGAATAAAATGCAAATATAACCATAATATAAATAGTTAATACTAAAGGTAATACTACTTTAGATGCTTTACTTTGTTTTTTAGAACCTACCTTTATAATATCCATATCATGATTTAAACTTACTTTTATTAATGAAAGTAATTTCTTCATATTATGCCTCTAATTCTAGGAATACCTTTTCTAGAGATTTATCCCCTTTTATTTCTTTCATACTACCTGTTTTCATTATTTCACCATTTTTAATAATAGCTACTTTAGAGCATAATTTTTCTGCCACATCTAATATATGTGTAGAAAAGAATATTATCTTTCCTTCTTTAACCATTTCATTCATAACTTCTTTAACATCAAATACTGCTTTAGGATCTAATCCTACAAATGGTTCATCCATTATAAGTATTTTTGGATCATGTGCTAAAGCACTAATTAAAGCAATCTTTTGTTTCATACCATGAGAAAAAGATGCTATTTGATCACCTAATCTATCTTCTATTTCAAATAGTTTTGCATACTTTTCTATATTCTTTTCTCTAGTATTTAAATCTATTTCATACATATCACATATAAAATTAATAAAATCTATTGCTTTCATATTTTCATATAATTCAGGATTATCTGGTACAAAAGCCATTTCTTTTTTACATTCTATTGGATCATCTTTTATAGATTTCCCATTAATTAATATATCTCCTTCATCAAAATCATGTATACCTACTATAGATTTAATAAGAGTAGTTTTACCTGCTCCATTATGTCCTATAAAGGCAAATATAGAACCATCTTCTACATTAAAAGATACATTATTTAATGCTACTTTTTTACCATATTTTTTAGTTACATTTTTAATCTCTATCATAATATCTCCTTAATATATTTCCTTATCTTTTTTATTTTTATATTCTTCAAAAACTTTTATAGTTTCATCTCTATCAATTTCTTCTAAATCTAATAAATCTAAATTATTACCTTTAATATATTCATATATAAGTTCATCTCTAAATCCTATATCACTAGCATCTTTAGCAGTATTTCCATAATATACCTTTTTAATATTAGACCATATAATTGCAGATAAACACATAGGACATGGATAACAAGATGTATATAAAATGCATCCTGATAAATCATAAGAATTAATATTTTTAGATGCATCTCTTATAGCTACTATTTCTCCATGAGCTGTAGGATCATTACTTTTTAATACCTGATTAGACCCTCTTCCTATTATTACTCCATCTTTAACTATACAAGCACCAAAAGGTCCACCTGCATTTGTATTTAAATTATCTTTTGATAATTCTTTTGCAACTTTCATATATTCATTCATTTTTTTTATTACCTCTATATATGATTATACCATAAAAAAAGAAGATAAAATCTTCTTAATCACTTATATTTGGTTTAGGCATTTTATTTCTAGATTTAATTAGAATCCTATAACTACTCTCATCTAGTTTCACACTTCTTTTAACATATTTCCATAATTCATTTATTTTATTATATCTATCTTCTATAGAAGAAGTATTATCTTGAACAGCATCTAAATACATTCCTATAAAAGTTTCATCTGGTAGTACACCTTTATTAAATGATTCAGCATAATCTCTATCTAAGTATGCTCTATATACTTTAGAAGTAGATATAGCTGCTACTCCATTTAATCTATGATAAAACTTTCTAATTTTTTCTAAAGTTAAATGATATTGATTAGTAAAATTTAGACTATTATTTTCACATGCTTGAGCCAATTTATCCATTCTATTATTTATTATAGAAACATATTCTTTAGCAGTCTCAGAATCTAACTTTGGAAGAGGTTTACTATATTTATCTAAAGTATAATCTTGAAGTTTTTTTAGGTCTCCTGTTTTATCAAATATTATTTTCCCTTTACCTATAATAGCTAATAATGCATTACTTTGATTTTCAAAATCATTATCTACTGATTCATAAATGTCCTCAATAGGTTTTTCAAAGTATTCTATTCTAATACCATCTACATATTCATTACCTCTATATAATCTATCAGGATCATTATTATCAAATATTATATGTAAATCTATATCTGAATGAGAATTATTATAACCAGTTAGATAACTTCCATAAAAGAAACATCCTAAAACATGTTCATTATTTAAGTAACCCATTTTATCTATAAATTTATCAATTGTTTTACTTACATCTACTTTTTCCATATATCCCCCATATAAAAATTATTATAACAAAAAAACTAGTCATAAGACTAGTATTTTTTAAATGGTCGGGAAGACAGGTTGACCTGGGACATATCTAGTTTAATTGATTTTTGTTGAATTCCTTGTATTTACAAGGAGTTCTTTTTTTATTGTTTTAGTACAATTTATTGTTTTTTAGAAAAATCTTCTCCCAATCTTCTCCCAAAAATGACCATTTTTTTATTAATTAAAATATGCTTTTTTTATTCTGTCTAAAGCATCTAGAATATAATGAGAACAATTTCTATATTCATCTAATATTATGTCAAAACCATGATCATCATCACAAACAAAATTCCAATACTTTTTTCCAATTAATAATTCATCATCACTAAAGAATTGTTTTACTCTTTCTTGCTTCCATTCATTTTCTTCTCCAAACATATTATATGCTGTTGCTAAGAATATTTTTACTTCTTCATCATCCGAAATCGCATTTTTTAAAATAAAATATTCATCAAGTAATGCCTCTTTTTCTGATTTTGCTTTTTTAATATCTAAATCTCCACCAGCTTTAAGTTCGATAATATAATGTGTTTTTGTCTCTGGTTTATAAAAATGATTGTCAGTAACATGTCTCTTTTTAAAACTATCAATGTTTTCTGGTTTATAAGCTCTCAAATCTGCATAATCTTTTATCTCTGGTTTTCTATGTTTATCATATTCATTCATTATGTTTGATTTTCTTTGAAGTTGTTCTGGAAGTAAATATGCTGATATATCATCAATAATAACCTCATATGATATCCCTGCAATATCATTTGATAATGTTTCTAAAACTTTACCAAAACTCGAGTCAAAAGATCTGCAAAAAGCAGAATAAAACATGAATTCATTTCCTAACTCTTTCACAAAAGCATTATTCTTTTTTGAATTAATAACACCTGTAGGATCATTTACTTCTTTCATAAATCTCTTTTCATAGTTATCAATAAATTCTGTAATTCTATATCTTACTTTTTCCCTAATTTTATTTTCTTTAACTATATCCATTTATAAACCTCCTAACATTTAATAATTTGTAATCAATAAATGTTCAACATCTTTATCATTTCTATTCATAAAACTTACTAAATACTTTTTATCAAATGATTTTATATTAAAACCACTATCTTTGTATAGATTATAAATAAAATCTGTATTCTTAATTACAAGCATAAATTTTGCCTTTGTATTTTTTAAATAGTTAGCTAATCTGATTTGATCTTCTTTTCCAAAATCGTTTTTAGCATAAGTAGAAAATTCTGTGTCATATGGTGGATCCAAAAACATAAAATCATTTTCATTTAAACTAACTTTATTACAAAAGTCTTCAAAATCTAAATTATAAATATCAGTTTTTGATAAATAATCTCTTAATTCTTTAGATGAAAGATACTCTATTTTTTTCTTAAAGTCTTTTCTATTATAACTTATTCCTCCATATGGAACATTAAATTCACCATTTGCATTATATCTAAACATAGATGCATAACAGTAATCTCTAACAAAATAGAAAACAGCACAATAGAATTCGTTACTTAATTTCAATTTTTTCTTATTATTATATAAATATCTAAAATACATGTAATATGCACTCTTGAATGCAGTTTCTAAATTATCTTGAATATCACTTTCTGGCATTTCATTTCTAGATTTTTCAATTTTATACATTCTACTAATTTTTGATATAAGATTTTTCTTTATCTCAATTATCAAATTATATAAATTTATATCAACTTCATCTCTAAGTAATTTATTCAATTCTTTTTTGTGTTTATCTAAGAAATCATCAACCATTTTTTCTAAACAATCTTGTTTCTTTTTATATTTTAAATATATATCAATTAATTCTTTTGAATTATCAGTAACAATTTTTTCAATACGAATCCAGTTTTTATTTATATCATTTAAACTATTTATAAATTCTTCATTTTTTGTTTTAATCATTCTATATAATAGTATTAACTCATCTGATTTATCATTGACAATATTCTTTTTACAATCAATATTTAAAAACACTGCGCCACCACCAACAAAAGGTTCAACATATCGTTCAAAGTGTTCTGGAAGATTTTCCATTATAATAGGTAATTCTTTTTCTTTACCTCCAGCCCATTTTATAAAAGTTTTCATATTTTCACCTCCTGATGACTTATTTATTTAATTATAACATAAAATCAATAAATATTTTCCTACTTTTCATTATTCAAAATAAAATAACTTATTTTTCCTAACACATTTTTCACACATAAATAGCACTAAACTTCTACAAAATAAACCTTGTTATCCACACTTTTTATGTTAGAATGTAGTAAAATCAGGTAATCATGAAATCAAATAATTATCTGTTTTTTGTCCCTAATTTTTGCCGATTTTTAGGGTCAGGGACTTAAGAAAGCCTTATTTTATAAGGTTTTTTTCATTGTTAGGGACCAATTTTGCATGTGCAGAATAAGTTTGCCACCACCCTTTTTGTTGTAAAATAAGGGCAAAACGGGGTAGTTGGTGGCATCTTCTTATGCTCATAAAAAAAATAGGCTTTTTTTAAGCAGTTTTTAGTCCCTAGTAAAAAATTAAAAAAGGAGGTATTTTTATGAAAAGATTTATTATCATTCCTAACAAGTTAATAACTGAAGGAA
>JAEEGL014000192.1_pt1 | contig 10154 bp, 9 predicted proteins | sample 9134231 | NCBI WGS metagenome assembly JAEEGL01 (sample SAMN16246548, study PRJNA631951) | gut metagenome | biome: gut microbiome; feature: rumen; material: fiber-attached | host: Bos | place: Iran: Karaj | collected 2018-10
GCCCTATTTTCATTCTTTTTAAAAGAGGAACCATTATTAAACCAACCATTGCTGAAGATATAAATCCTAACATAACTGCTAATACTACTTTTGTTAATAAATACATCTTTAATCCTCCTCATAATAAGTATACTATAATTTAATATTATTATTAATAGCAAAATTAGTCTATTTACATAATTTGACAAAAAAAGAGGAATTATTTTCCTCTTCTCTTTGAATATGATTTATTATTATTTAATTCTATTGTTTCTACAAATGCATTAGATAAAGCTTTTCCAAGTAAATTAACTATATTTTCTCTTTTTGTTTTATAAAAGCAATGCTTAACACCAACATCTCTTGCTTCTTCAATTATTGATTCAGTATCATCTATAAAATATGAACGTGAAAAATCAGAAATACCAGTTTGTCTTTGAAAATCTAAAATTTTATGTGTTCTCTCTCTCTTCTTATTTTTATCTTCATCTTCTGGCAATAATGAAAATTCATCTTGATGGAATTTAACTAATACTACTTTTACCATAGGAAGAAAATCGGCGAAAAATCTTTCTTTTGCTGCTCCTTCATTTTCTGAATTATAATGTGATACAACATAAATATCATCAAATATTCCCATACCACATACATCAATTATTTTATTAATTACTCCTGGATAAGTATTTTCAACTTGAAATATTTCATCATAATTAATTCTATTTTTATACTTTGGTAAAACTTCTTCTAAAACCATATCTTTTAAATAAAAATGATGTTTTCTTCTTCGTCCCACTTCTTCAATTGAAGTTCTTAAACTTTTTTCTTTTTCTGAGTTATTAGATCTTTCTATTTCTAGTTTATGTAAATCACTATGATATCTTGCAGATAACCTATTTAATTCATCACAATATTTATCACTTGCCATATATTCAATATTTTGTACTTCTCTATCAATTAATCTAGTACTATCAAAAATAACGCCATCACAATCAAGTAATAATAATTTTTTTGTCATATTATTTAATCACCTTTTCCTTTACTTTATTTTTCTTAAGTACACTACTAATAGCTTCATCTAGAAAATCAAATGAAATGATTCTTGGATATGGAAATTCTTTAACTTCACTTGTTTTTTCAGCATCAGTTATTTCACGATAAATTATTGCTTTACCACCATTTTTCTCCCAGTCATTACAATTATCAATACTATCATCAAGTAAGATCATATCTTCTGGATTAAGATTATATTCTTTAATTGCTTTTTCAAATTTTGAACTACGTTTTCTTCTTATAATATCATGTTCTTCACTATGAAAACGAAGTCCTAAGAAACTGGCATTTGGAAATAATAACTTTACAAATAATCTTTTTGCATCTTCTTCCCTAATACCATTATGGTGTGTAATAAAGCATAATTCATCTATTTCACCTTTTAACATAATTTTTCTAAGAGCTAATACTGCACTTTTTAATGCATACTTTGGTATATAAAATGAATGATAATTTACTATTTCACTAGATTTTGATGGTGTAATGTTAAAATTATCAATAGCATAATCAACTATTCTATTTGATATACACTTATAAACATCTAAACATGGTTTATCATAAAGATAATAATCACCATCTTCATTATTATCATTAGTTCTTATAATATCATTACTATCCATTTTAACTAATGCACCATAATCTGGAAATGTTCCATTTAATCTTGAATTAGCACTTATTCTTTGAACTTCACTTAAGCAAAATTTATTAATTAAATCAAGTGCATTATAATTATTTCTTAATGTATTCTTAAAATTATCTATATTAATTTTTTCTTTTTCAAAATTATATTTTTTACCTTCACCTTTTGGTAAATTATCAAGTTCTAGGAACATATCACGTTCTTCTAAAAATTGATTTAATATTGAATTTGCAATAACTAAATAATATCTAGCAGCATTTTTAATATTATTACAAATCAAATATTTTTCATCATAGTTTGCATAATCATAATTTAATTTATCAAAATTAATATCTAAATTAGGAAATTTACTTAAATTGGGTCTTCTATTTTCTTTTAAAGAATTATCACATTCTTCTTCTACTTTATTAACATAGTACTTACAGTTTCTTATTAACTGTTCTATTGTAACTAGCATTTCTGTTTTAAAAATTGTATTATTATTTACATATTCCTGAATAAAAGGTGATGATTTAATTAAGACATCATCTATATCACAGAATAAGACTTTTTTGTTTTTCATAACTATTACCCCCATATATATAAGCGCATTATATCATTTTTTTAAAAAAATGTCAAATTTTGGCACTTTTTTTCAAATTAAATTTTCTATATAATTCCATTTCCCCATTATTACTTTTATATATTGATATTGGAATATCACCATCCATAAATAATACTAAATCACTATTATAAATATTTTTTATTTTTACACCATTCGATACTTTTTTATACAGATTATTATCAATATTTATCTTTTTTATATTTAAAGAATCTTTAATAGGAATAATCTTTATATTAGATAAGCTACATGCATCATCTACATTAAAATCACCTACTCTTACTCTTCTTAATTCTTCTAGAGTCATGTAAATATTCATCTTTTCACTTATATCATTAACAAGACTTCTTATATAAGTTCCACTTGATACACTAACGAAAAAAGTAAAACTATCATTATCAAAAGAAAGTAATTCTATTTTTTTTATATTTACGAGATGTTTAGGTAAAGTAACTGTTTCATTGCCTCTTGCATATTCATATAATTTTTTTCCATTTACTTTAACTGCAGAATATATAGGAACTTCTTGCATATATTCACCATGAAATGAATTTAAAACATTAGAAAGTTCTATTCTATCTATTTTATAATCACTTTCTTCTTTAATTATTTTTCCTTGTATATCATAAGTATCAGTTTTTATACCAATTTTTACTTTGGCAATATAATCTTTATCATGTCCAGTTAATAACTCTACTAACTTACATCCTTCATTTACACATAAAATAAGAAGACCGGTTGCATTAGGATCAAGTGTTCCTGTATGACCAATCTTTTTTGTGCCTATTATTTTTGATACATCATTTACTATATCACGTGATGTTTTACCTTTAGGTTTATCGATTAATATTATACCATCCATATTAACCTAATATCTCGGATACGCATGCCGCCCAGTTACTATTATAAGTACTTCCACCACCATAATCATTAGGATTATTATTTGCAATTAAAATCTTAAATAATAAAGATACAAGTGTTGGCACTAAGAAAAATAAAAGCGCATAAATAATTCTTTTTACAATATTAGATGTTGATTCTTTTTTAACCTTATCATCTGTATTCATAATTATTTTTGCAACATCTAATGTAGCCATAACAATTAAGATAATTGGAACAATATATTTAATTACCTTAATAAGGTTTTGTAAAATCGTAAAAATAAAAGATAAATTACTATTATTACACATAATTATAACCACCTTGGACTAGCACTTTGCCATGCACTATAACATGGTCCATCTTTATATCCAGTTGCACCACCAATAATATTAATAGTAAAATCAATTAAAAGTGGAACAAAGAAAACTAAGATAGATGCAATAATTCTAATTATTATTTTCCTTTGGCCATCCTTATCATTAGGATTTATAACTTTCTTAAATAAATCAACACTAGTCATCAGAATAAGGCCAATGGGAACAATTAATCGCATAATTTGTAAACCCGTTTTAATTAAACTAAAAACATCAGTTACTCCTTTTGAATTACATAAATCTAATATATACATAAAATCACCTACAACATAATTTTACAATAAAACTAAAAAATAGTAAATAAGAATTTATTACGTTATTTACAAAACATAAAAATAAAGATATAATTTAATTAGGTTGTAAAGATGAAATGAGGCATATATGAAATTATTTAATATGATTGACGAAGAATTTATATGCGAAAATTGTGGAAAGAAAGTAGAAAAACTTGGTTATAGTGCAAGAGATCACTGCAAGTACTGTCTTTATTCTAAACATGTTGATATTTTACCAGGAGATAGAAAAAACACATGTTTAGGTTTACTAGAACCAATTAAGATTGAAAAATTTAAAGATACTTTCAAAATAATTTATAAATGCAAAAAATGTCATATGATTCATAAGAATATCATGGCAAATGATGATAATATGGAAAAAATCATTGAATTATCAAAAAATCTATAACTTTTGTTATAGATTTTTTAACATAATTACTTCTGATCCATTTCTTATATCTGTATCTCTAATTAAAGTATTCATATCATACATCGTACCTGTTTCTGCATTATAAAGTAAATAATCTTCATCTTTTGAAAACACACCTAATGAGAGATCTGATAATGATACTTTCATCATTTTAATAACACTATGAACCTTTCTATTTACTGGAACATAAACATCATATTTTTTTTCAAGCAAAGGAACATTTACTCTTATTAAAACTTTATTTTCAATCATAAAATATCACCCTCATCATTATCTTCAATTAAATTAACTAAACTTGTCTTACTATTTTTAATAACAATTCCATAACCTTCTTTTATTTCATTATTATTCTTTTTGAATCCAATATTAGTTTTAATAACTGATTGATCTGCAACACCATTTCCAATCCAAATACCATTACTATTGTTAATACAATTTTTATACCAACTTTCATATTCAAACTTTTTCATATTATCTACTAAATCAGAAATAATGAAATTAAATTTATCGGTATTTTTAACTTTTTCTAATAAATCAAAAAATCTTTTTTTATTATTCTCATTAATTCGCAGTAAAAGTTTATTAAAACTATTAAATATTATAAAAGTATTTCGATTATTTGAAAGTATATTTTCATTGTAACCACCATTTACATATTCATTGTATAAATATTCCATATTATCACATATTTTCTTTATAACATCATCAAAATTTGTATTAACGTAGACAATATTTGAATTTACATTATTTATTAGTTTATCAGTATCTATTAGAATAGTATTATTATTAGAAATATTAGATAAAAGTGATGCTAAACCTTTAATGAAATTAGTATTTATATTAATATCATTAGATAAAACCATTGTAATATAATTATCTTTAAAGTCAAATGTTTCTGTCATTATAGTATCTTTATTAATACCAATTGGTACTCTTCTTAATCCGTTTAAATCATTAATAACATCATTTACATAAACAGTTTTAGGTACAACAGGAATTTTTGGTGCTTTTACTTCGTATTTTTCATTTAGGCTTCTTTTTAATTCTTCTAATTTACTTAGAAGTTTTTCATCTTCTTCTATATGCGCTGTTTGAAATTCATAAATATTATCTAATTTAACAAGACCTCTTCCGTATATCGCTGATGGATATAATTTATGTGTATTACCTATAATTACTGAATAATCATCTTGATCATTAAATTGTAAAACAATATCTGATTTAAAATTTTGTCTCAATTTATAACGCATACCACCAGTTGAATTAATTGTTACTACCAGGATTATTCCATATTTTGCTGATTCTCTTGATAATTTATTTAATACATCATCATAATCAAATAATTCCCCGAATACATCAAAATAATTAATAAATACTATAATATAAGGAATTTTTTTACCACTTCTTTTAATATATGTTGAATAATCACCATTATAATTAAGAAATAAATTTTTTCTTTTATCAATTTCTTCTTCTAACATTTTAAATAAATTTGCACACTTTTCTTCATCAGAAGATAAAACAATATCACCAATATGTGGAAGACCTTTAAAATTTGATAAAGTTCCTCCTCCATAATCTAAAATATACATATTAACTTCTTCTGGAGAATGATTAGTAACAAGTGAATAAATAACGGAGCTAAGTAGTAATTCTTTACCACTTCCACTTGATCCATAAATAGCTGTATTACCATCCTCTGTTAAATTAAGTGTTAAAATATCTTGTCTTTGATTATTAGGATCATCAAATTCACCTATAATTGGATTTAATACATATTCTTCTTTTTGATAATCATATTTTTGAACTAAATTATCAATATATATATTAGATGCTATTTGAGAAAGCCATAGTTTATCTGCTTTAAGATTATTATTTTTACAATAATCAATTATGTAATTTAAAATATTTCCAAGTTCTTCTCCATGGGATTTTAAATTAGGCTTTTTCATGTCATTATTTTGTGCAATAACATTTCCTATGTCATCAATAATTAAGACTGATTGATCTACATCCTTTTTTATTTTATCTGTTGGATAATATTTAGCACCACACCATGCTGACTGTCCAAGAGCAAATAATTCATTATATCCAACTTGTAAGTAAAATCTTCCTACTTGATTAATAAATGCTGCATCAGGAGTTTTAATCATCTCGTTACTATCGCCTTTTTCTTGTACTTTAAGACATACTCTAAATCTTGAATTACTCCATATTTGATCATTTACAACGCCACTAGGTTTTTGAGTTGCTAAAATCAAGTGAACTCCAAGACTACGACCAATACGAGCTGTTTGAATTAATTGATCCATAAATTCTGGTTGACTACTTTTTAGTTCTGCAAATTCATCACTAATAATAAATAAATGTGGAATTGGCGTTGTAACTTTACCTTCTTTATAAAATTTTTGATATTTATATATATCAACAGTACTTTCACCAAGCTTATCTCTTGCAGAATTAAAAAGTTGTTGACGTCTTCTAAGTTCAGATTGTATTGAAGATAAACTTCTATTCATTTCACTAACATCAAGATTAGTTATTGTTCCAGATAAATGTGGAAGACTAACTCCTGTTTCACGATTTTCAAATGCACCTGCAAGTCCACCACCTTTATAGTCAATCAAAATGAATGATACATCTTCTGGACTAAAGTTTACAGCCATAGAAAGAATATAAGTAATAATAAATTCACTCTTTCCACTTCCAGTCATACCTGCAATTAATCCATGTGGTCCATGATACTTTTCATGTAAATCAAGTTTAAGAATAGTTCCTCCCTTTCCTATTCCAATAGGAACAGATAAAGATTTTTGTGAATTATTTGCTTGATATCTTTGCATAATGTTAAGCTGTTCTATTTTACCAACACCATACATCTCAAGAAAACTTACTGTATTAGGAAGACCTTTTTCTTCATCATTAAACTCAATAGGAATATTACTAATTCTTTTTATACATTCCATTATTTTATTATCATTTATATACTCTGTTTGAAATTCTCTTTGATTTCCAATACTTATTTCACTTTCAAAAATACCAGATCTCTCTTTATTAACATTAATAAAGTTTTTACATTCACTAGGCAAATTCTGAAGTTTATCACTAAATATCATTAAACTAAATCCATAGTTTTCAGTATCAGTTAATATATCATTAATTATCTCTATATCCCTATACATATGATAATTATCAGTTAATATTAAATAATATGGTGGAGTTTGTGAAAATTTCTTTTTATTTTGTTTTCTATCCTGATAAATTCGCTCTAAGTATAATGAAAGTTCCTTTGTTTCATCTAAATCTTCTGCAAAAAATCTAATATCTTTTTTATCATTAAATAAATAAGGTAAATTTCTAAAATATTCAAATGATGACTTATTTTCTTGATTAGTTAATACAACAATTTTTAAAAGTTCATAACTATGAAAAGTCATTAATTGTAAAAGTATTCCTTTAAAAAATTCATGTAATAAACTATTATTTCCAATGATACTTGTAATATTTTTCTCTATTAATGAAAAGACAATAGGAACATTTATAAGTTCTTTTTTACTATCTACAATTTTTTTAATATTTTTTTTCATTTCATCTTCTTCCATTGAAAAAGATTCTTTTGAATATTTAATATCAGCATAAATTGGCATATTTCCTATTCCAAGTCTTAAAGATAGAAAATCATTTTGATCAATACTTCTTTCCCATAGATTGCTCTTTTTTCTATTTATTATATTAACACATTCATCAAGTGGAATATATTTATCTTTTAAAGTTTGACTTTGTTTTGCAATAACTCCATCTATTTCTTTTGATTTTTCATCTAAGTATTCTGAATACTTTTTAACACGCTCTTCTTCTTGTTTTTTTCTTCTTTTCTTTTCAATAACACGCGCTATTATTGGCCATATAAGCATACTTAAAAACATACTTCCTGCAGTTACAAGTGATGGAATAGATTGTCTTAAGGTTGTTGTACCATTTTGTATATTATTAATAGTCATAAATGCTGTAGTAAATGATGTTAAAGCCATTGTAAACATAGGGCCAATTGTTAATATTAAAGAATTTTCTGGAGGTTTAATTTTTGCAGGAGGACTATCAATAACTATTTCTTCTTTATATATATCTTCAATAAATCTTGGAGAACGATAGAAATACTCTTCTTTTGAATATAAATTTCTATTTAATTCTTCATCTTTTAAAACTGTTTCATCAATTGCATATTTTTTACTTTCTGAAACTTTTAAAATAGATGATGATACTCTAACCTTTCCATTTATATCATTAATTAATACAAAATCATTCATAACAATTATCTTTAATCCAGCGATAAAGATAATATCCCCATAATTTAATTTTTTACTACCAGATATTTTAGTGTCATTAACATAAATACCAGTTATAGAATTATTATCTTTAATTACCCAGTTATTACTTGTGTATTCAAGATATGCATGTATATCACTAACTAAAACATTCTTATAAATGATATTATTACTATTATCTCCCCCAATTAATAATGTACCACTTTCTATCATACTATATTTAACATAAGTTTTTTCAATATCAGGAATTGCATATAAATAATAGTAATCTTTCTCATTATCATTTTTTAAAGTATAAAATTGATATTCTACCAAAAAAATACGATTATAATTATTCTTAGTATCCACAATATGCGTATCATAATTACTAACCAAAGTCCAATTACCATTATCTGCTTCTATATTAATTAAATTACGAACATTATCAAAACTATCAATATCAGTTATCCAATAATTATCCTTTACTTCCTTTGGTAATGTATAATTATATAATTTACCATTTTTTATAAGAACAACCTTCATATGCCACTTCCTATTCTATATAAAAAATTATATCAGAAATATCTAGAATTATCAATTTAATTTTTAATAAAATAAATTTTATTTTTCAAAAAATAAGCATACTCTATCTCATTTACTAAAATATTATTTCTTAATAATTCATTTCTTAACCAATCAATATTCTTTTTTAAAAAAAATAAATTCTCTTCTTGTATTTTACCATTTAATATTATACTTACAGGATACTTTAAATTATCTTCATTTTTAATAACAATTATATCATTCCCTTTTTTAATAAAATATTTTATTTCATCTAATTTAAGATGATGAATTTTTAAATAATTAACAAATTTAAAATAACTATAATTATTAATTAATTCATGAAAATTAATATTTCCATTTTTTACAATAATTACTTCTTTATCATTTTTTATATTTATATTTAGTAAATTATATAATAATATAGATAGTATTACTATTAATATAAAATATATTATGTTAATCTCTTTATATATAAAGAAAAAAGATATGTTCAGATTAAAAAGAATTATTAAAAAACTATATATATTTATCCTCTTTCTAAAATAATAAACAATTACTAAATTAATTACTAAATAAATCAAAATATTTATAAAAAAATAAATCATAATATCACCAACATTATTATGATTTATTAATTATTTATTATTCTTTTATTTTGCAATTAAATAAGTTAATATTCCCGCTACTATAAAATATAGAATTGCAAATAAAATATTTTTTCCTTTATTATTCATTTTTATTCTCCAATTTTATATTATATTCTTCCCATCTTGTTTTAACTATTAAAGTAATAGAATTTGCATTTGATACATTTTTTGGAACATTTAAATAAAGTATATTATTATTAATATCAATTATTTCAACAGTTTTACTTGATACATTATATTCTTTATTAGAGTATTTATATTTAATACCTAGATAATTTTCTAAAAATTCTTTATCTATGTTTTTTAAATTATCTATTTCAAGAGATAATATATAATCATTTAACTTAGGAATAACCATTTTTGTTAATTTATTACATACACTATTATAACAATTTTCATATTCATAGC
>JAEEGL014218760.1_pt1 | contig 10154 bp, 13 predicted proteins | sample 9134231 | NCBI WGS metagenome assembly JAEEGL01 (sample SAMN16246548, study PRJNA631951) | gut metagenome | biome: gut microbiome; feature: rumen; material: fiber-attached | host: Bos | place: Iran: Karaj | collected 2018-10
AAAAGGAAAATAAAATGGCATATACAAATTTTTCAGAATTAAAAACAGAATTGTCAGTTAAAATGACAAAGGCTGTTGATGTTTTAAAACGTGATTTAGCTGGCTTAAGGACTGGTCGCGCATCTGTTAATTTACTTGATAACATAATGGTTATGGCTTATGGTACTCCAACCCCAATAAATCAGGTTGCAAGTATTTCAACACCAGAAGCAAGACTTATATGTGTATCTGTTTGGGATAAATCATTAGCATCTGCTGTGGAAAAGGCTATACGTGATTCTGATTTGGGTTTAAATCCTGCATCTGATGGAACATTGGTTCGTATTCCAATACCTGCTCTTACCGAAGAAAGAAGAAAAGAACTTTCAAAAATTGCAAGTGGCTATACCGAACAAACAAAGGTTTCAATCCGTAATGTTCGTCGTGATGGTATGGAAGCAGTTAAATCTATGGAAAAGGAAAAACTTATTTCCGAAGATGAAAGAAAATCATACGAAGATGAAATTCAAAAATTAACTGATTCTACTGTTGCAGAAGCTGAAAAACTTTTCGAAGAAAAACAAAAAGATATTATGACTATATAATTTAGGAGTTTTAGATTATGGAACAAGAGTTAAAAATTCCAAATCATATAGCTATAATCTTGGATGGAAATGGTCGTTGGGCAAAGAAAAGAGGTTTGCCACGGACTGTTGGTCATGTAAATGGGATGAAGGCTTTACAAAGAACAGTTGAGGCGTGTAAAAAATTTGGTATAAAAACCTTAACTGTTTATGGTTTTTCAACTGAAAATTGGTCCAGGCCAAAGGAAGAAGTCGATTTTTTAATGAATCTTCTTTTAAAACATTTAACAAACCAATCAAAAAAACTTATCGAAAATAAAATTCGTTTTATTGTTTTGGGGGATAAATCCAGATTTTCACCAGAAATACAAAATGCGATGAAAAAGCTGGAATCTGATACAAAAAACTTTACTGAATTTACATTTAATGTTGCGCTTAATTATGGGGGCCATGCTGAAATAGTAAAGGCTGCACGCGAAATTGCAAATGATGTAAAGGCTGGTAAAATTTCACCTGATGATGTTGATGAAAAATTATTTGAATCTCACCTATATACTGCTGGTCAATCTGAACCTGATTTAATCATCAGAACTAGTGGTGAACAAAGATTAAGTGGTTTTTTGTTATGGCAATGTTCTTATTCGGAGTTTTATTTTCCAAAGATACATTTTCCTGATTTTGATGAAAAACAACTGGAAATTGCAATACAAGAATATTCAAAAAGGGACAGACGTTATGGAAAAGTTTAAAAATTTTTTTACAGGAACAAATAAAAGATTAAGGATTACAACTGCGGCAATTATGCTTTGTATTGCATATTTGTTTATAAGTTTTGGCTTTATTGGATTTTGTGGATTAACACTTCTTATCAGCATGTTGATGATTTACGAATTCAATAAACTTTTCAATCCAAAACTTGGTTTTAAATTCATTTGGGACGAATTAAGTATAGTAAGTGTTCTAACATTATTTTGTTTTAACAGGGTTATATGGCATGTTCCAAACTATTATTTTTCAATAGCTTTGATTTGTTTATTTTGTATATCCCAGCTTATAAATATTGCATCAGACAGAAAACATTGGCTTCTTGAAAGCATTACTCCTGTTTACATAGGATTTGGCATAATGTCCATAATATATGCGTATGCTTATTCAAGTATAATGGCCGTTGTGTATATGTTTATCATAACAATTTCTACAGATACAGGTGCATTTTTTATTGGTTGTTCACTTGGTGGTCCAAAACTTTGGCCTCGCATCAGCCCAAAAAAGACATGGAGTGGTGCGATAGGTGGTGTTATTTGTGCATTTACCTTTGGTACATTATTTATTCTACATCTTTTATGGAATGATAATTTTTCAACCTTTAACAGTCTTGTTTTGTGGGCAGCAATAAGTTTGATGCTTTCATTTTTTTCACAATGTGGTGATTTGTTTGAATCCTGGTTAAAAAGACTTAATGATATAAAGGATTCAAGTAATCTTATCCCTGGTCATGGTGGTTTCCTTGACAGATTCGATAGTATTTTATTTGTATCTCCTATCTTTGCTCTTATCCTTGCTTTTGCAAAGGTTGGCTTTTTAGGATTATAATAATTACTTAGTAAATAAAAAACCTCCCTTTTTGGGAGGTGTTTTTTTATTAAATCCGGTTTTTATCTAATATTTTTATTTATTTCTTTATATAAAATTCTATTTTCTTTTTTTAATTTTTTATCTTTTTTAAGTTTTTCATTTATTAATCTTACCATTGATGTATCTGGGTGTTTATCAGGATTCTTTTTTATACTCTCACGCGCCTTTTTCCAAAGTATATTTACTTCAATTTCTGTAAGATATATTGGTTTGATAGCATCCTTTTTATTCATTATTTACCTTTCTTTTCTTCTAAATTCCTTTTTGCAAAGACTGCAATAGTTAAAAGTATGTTTATATCTGCAATAATTTTCATCAAAAGAAAGATCACACTTTTCTATTGCTGTTTTAAGAAGAGCTTCTTGTTCAATTTTTAATTTTTCATATTCTTTTGTCCCTATTGGAGGCATTGCATTATTTAAATCATACTTTTGTGTTTCAAGACAAAAATTACAACCACTTTTTGATTTCAAAAATACTTCTCCGGCGCATTTCTGTTTTTTAAAGTTAGGACAATCCTCTTTATATTCTGTTACCACAGAAATCTTCTTTTTTCTTTCTTCATAATTATCAAAGATTTTTGTTATTTTTTCATCTGAAAGTCTATCTACTTTATTCATTTTTAACCTCTATTGTACAAAATTAACAGGGGCAGGGGATATAATTTTTGTTTTAACATTACTTCCACCGACAACTTCTTTTATATCCATATTTCTTTCACTTGAGCCATCAGATTTGAAACGGAAAATTCCGTTTATTCCTGTCCAACCATTAGGATTTAAAAGATCTTTTCTTTTTATTTCACCATTTTTTGCAAGTGAATTAACAAGTGATACTGCATCATAGGCCAAAGATGCAATTTTTACAGGTTTTCTTTTAAAATATTTTTTATATGCCTCATCAAATTTTCCAGAGTATTTTGTGGAAACGGATGGGTACCATGCTCCACGGAATGCTCGTTCAGTATAAATCTTTGCATTTTCAAATTGTGATGTTCCAAGGTATTTAATTCTGTCTGGATGCACATCATAATACATCAATGATGAACCAATCATTAAAACATCATTTACATCATCACCAAAGATAAAAATGCTTTCATATTCTGGTTCTGAAACAGTCGTTTTATGTTCCAATTCTTCCAAAGTTTTTTCCAAGAAAGAAACTTCATCATCAGTTGATGCATATTGTGTTTCATCAAACACAGTTGCGTATTCTTCGGGATTTTCATCACGCAAAGCAACTAAATAATCAAAACGTTCTTTTGCTGCTTTTTTATATTCGTTATATTCATTAACCCTGTTTTCAAAATCAGAAATTTCTTTAACCGCGTTCATAAGACCAGTTTTTTTATCAGCATAAGATATATCTTTTACAATCTCAGCATTATAAAGTGATACATATTTTTTAAAACTTTTTCTTGCAAAATCACCGGATTCTGAATCAGAAACTATTATTCCGAACTTTGTTTTTCCATTTTGCACAGCATATTCAACAACTCTTTTTATCTGTTGCTCCATCAAAAATCCAATTGAAAAAACTGAACTGTCCAAAACATTTGTATCAGTTGTAAAGGAAATAATAGGTGTGCCACCAACACGACTTGCTCCTTTAACTTCTTCTGCAAATAAAGGGCCAATTATAACATCAGCGCCTTCATTAACAGCTTTCTTTGCCTTTTCCTTTGCACTTTCGTATGAACCATCAGTATTATAAAATTGCAAGATTGTATTATTTGATTTTGTATCAAACAATGCCATAACTGATGCATTTTTTAAATCTTCTGCAACAACGGCATTTTGTTTTTGTGTAGGAAGAAGAACAGCGATTCTTAAAATGCCATCATCTTTTTCAATTTCCTTTTCTGGAACTATATCATCTATTACAACAACTTCTTCTTCATAAGCAGTATATGCATCTGGCAAAGATTTTTTTTCAACTTTTGAAGGGATGTTTTCAACAACAGTGTTTTGAGAAAAATCAAAAAGTTTTCTAACTGGTTCGCTTTCCTCATATGGTTTATAAACATCAGCCACAGCTTCTCTTTTTACATCATAAATAGGAGCAGTTTGTTTTACCTCACCTAATTGAAGTTTTTGTGGTTTGTTTATCGCTCTTGGTACCTTATTCAAAGATGAACATCCATAAACAAAAACCAACAATGACAAAGATATATTTTTAAATAATTTGTTAAACATAACTCTCGCTTTTTTTATAATTTATGTTAATATAAGGTTATAATAAATCAAGGATTTTAATATGACAAGCAAAATGACATCAAAAACAAAAAATATTTTAAAGCCAGGGTTGTATCTGGTTGCAACACCTATTGGAAGTCTTAAGGATATAAGTTTCCGTGCTATTGAAACATTAAATAATGTTGATTTAATTGCATGTGAAGATACCCGCGTTTCAAAAATTTTACTTGATAAATATGATATTCATACCCCAACTTTTAGTGTTCATAATTATAACGAAAATGATAAAATAGATTTTATAAAATCAAAAATTGATGAGGGCTATGCTGTTGCAGAAATTTCTGATGCTGGCACGCCACTTATTTCTGATCCAGGATATAAACTTTCATCCGAACTTCGCAGTTCAGGATATTATGTGACAATAATTCCCGGACCATCAGCCCCTATTGCTGCGCTTGCCTTAACCGGATTTCCAACAGACAGGTTTATGTTTATTGGTTTTGTTCCAACAAAAAATAACGAAAAAGCCGGCTTTTTTGAAAAAATTAAAAATATTGATGCCACAGTTGTATTTTTTGAAAGTGCAAACAGGGTTCTTGAAACCTTAAAAACTTTGCATAAAATTTTTGGCGACAGGAAAATTGCTTTTGTTCGTGAGATTACAAAAATTTATGAAGAGGTTAAACGTGGTACGCCATCAGAGCTTCTTGATTATTTTACAACCAATACACCAAAGGGGGAATTTGTTGGTTTAATTTCTCCTTGTGAAAATATTGAAACCATTGATAGTATGAAAATAAAAAATATGCTTTTATTTTTGCTTAAACACATGAGCCTTAAAGATGCAAGTGAATTTATTTCATCAACATTTGAAATATCAAAAAAAAATGTGTATAATATGGGTTTGGAACTTAAAAAGGGTGATTAAAATGAAAAAGATATTTACATTTTTATTTTTAACTTTGTTACTTCCTTTTAATGCAATCGCGTCATCAGAAGAAATTGATGAACTTAATGCTATGGCAAAAAAGATTGCATCTAAAAAAGCAAAACTTAATTCAACCATCGATTTATCTGCATTTTTTGGTGAAGAAAAGGATGTTGAACTTAGCGATCAAACAAAAAAATATTTGGATAATTTTTTGGATTGCAAAGCTGATAAAACAGAAATTACTGTTTCAACTGGCGAAAAAACAGTTCAGGAAATCCTTGGATTTGATGGTGATAAATGTATTGTTCGCACAGTTATAAACAATAAAACTTCTTTAAAATGTTCATTTCCAAAAGACAAACTTACCGAAGTTGTTGGCTTTTACAAAGATACATTAACAAAAGGCATTGGTGGTAAATTTAATTTTGATTTTGATATGAAGATGCCAGAAATTAATTTCAAAGATGTTTCCGATGATAATCTTGATTTTGGGATAAAACTTAATTTACCGAAAATTAAAATTGATAAAGTTCCATCAGAACTTGAAAAACTTGTAAAGGATTCTTGTGTTAATGAGTGATAAAAAAGGACAAATACGACTTATTTCCACAGGTCAGGTTGCCGAAAACCGAAAGGCAAGGTTTAATTATACAATTACCGATACCTTTGAGGCAGGTATATCCCTTACCGGTGCCGAAGTAAAAAGTCTTCGTCAGGGCAGGGCTAATATTACGGATGGTTATGCTACTCCTGATGGAAACAGTATTATGATGAACAATATTACTATTGGTAAATACGACAGCGAAAATCCTTATGCTCCACATACAGAAAAGCGTCCACGCCGTCTTCTTCTTAATAAATCAGAAATAAAGCGTTTGATTGGTCTTTATAATAAAGAGCATATTACAATTGTTCCACTTAAACTTTACTTTAACGATAAGGGTTTGGCAAAACTTCTTATTGGTGTTGGTCAGGGTAAAAATTTGGTTGATAAACGCCAAACAATTAAAAAGCGTGAATGGGATCGTCAAAAAGCAAGATTAATGAAAAAATAACCTTTATTCCTTGAACATTTTTGCCAGTGGATGTTTATCTTCTACTGCGCTTTTAAGTCTTTCTGTCATGATATGAGTATATATTTGGGTTGTGACAATATCCGAATGTCCCAGCATTGTTTGTACAGCTCGCAAATCTGCTCCACCTGCGACAAGATGAGATGCAAACGAATGACGAAAAACATGTGGTGAAACTTTTGCTGGATCAATGCCTGCGGTGATAGCAATATCCTTAAGATTTTTATAAAAAGCATCACGCGTTTGATGTCCACTGGCGCTTCTTGATGGAAATAAAAATTTTGAATCTTTATTTTTTGGGATAAACAAATTCCGTACATTTTTATATTCTTCGAACAATTTTATTGCATTTTTGTTAAGTGGGACCAATCGTTCCTTTGATCCTTTACCCATAACTTCGATAAACTCGTTTTTGATAATGGATTTAAAAGGAAGAGTGACAAGTTCGCTTACCCTTAATCCAGTTGCATACAAAAGTTCCATTTGAAATTCCAACCTTATTCCCCTGGCGGTATGAATTTTTTTTGCTGTTTTTATCAAAAGTTCTATTTCATTTTTTGATAAATATTTTGGTAATGACTTGCCAATTTTTGGTGAAAATATACCAGATACGGGATTTTCCTTTATAACATTTTCCGAAAGTAAGAAAATATAAAAAGAATTCATTGCCGAAAGTTTTCTTGCCTGTGATTTAGAAGAATAATTATTTTCCCTTAGGTACGAAAGATATTGTTTTATATCAGCCTTTTTTACCGATTCCAGTTTTGATACATTACATTCTGATTTTACAAAGTATTCAAATTTTTCCAAATCAGATAAATATGCACCAACAGTGTTTTGTGAAACACCTTTTTCTGCAACCATCATTTCCAAAAATTTTTTAATATTATTTTCCATAATTTTTATTTTACAACTTTTGAAAATAATAGCAAATAAAAAAGCCTGATTAAAATCAGGCCCATTTGATTAATGTTTATCGAAATAAAGGTTTCCTTTTTCCTTTAGGGTATGTCTGGTAAATCCTTTTTGCATAAATATTTCAACAGTTTCATCAACCATTTTTGGATTACCGCAAAGGAACACATGAAAATCCTCTGGAACAATTTTAACACCGAAATCCTTTTCAATTGTGCCATTAGTTATTAAATTTTGTGCATGTCCCTTATATCCAGACCATTCCATACCAACTTCTTGATCAGAACGTGAAACAACAGGATAATAACGGAAATAAGGATTTTTCTTTGCAAGTTCTTCTAATTCACCCTTAAACCCAAGCTCATAAGTATGTCTTGCACCATGGATAAGGGCAACTTGTCTTTTTCCATTAAATATTTCATTCTTATGTTCCCTTAATATACTTACGAACGGAGCGATTCCAGTTCCAGTACTTATAAACAAAAGATTAGAATCTTCTTCAACCCCACCAAAATTCATCAATCCAGCAGGTTTTTCACCCATAAATATTTCATCACCAGGTTTAAGGTTGAAAAGTCTTGGGGTAAGTCTTCCATCCTTAACCAAAACTATATAAAACTCTACTTCATCCTGACTTGGAGCAGAAGTGATAGAATATGCACGTCTGTGCCATTCACCATCAAGATTGTTTACATCATCAGGAAGTGCAAGCACAGCAAATTGACCAGCCTTAAACTCAAACTTATGTCCATCTTTGAAAGTGACAAAGAAAAGTTTTATTTCTGGAGTAATATCCTTTATATTTTTAACAATTGCATTGTATTGCATAATAAAATCCCCTTAATATCTGATTAAGTTGTAATAATAATAGCTTAAATCTTTAAAAAAATCAATTGCAAAAAATAAAATAATATGCTATATCTTCGACTATATACATAAAAACTATAAAAATCAATAAATCAAGGGAACGGTTAAAGCTTTGAAAAAAGTTCCGAACTTTGTTTATTATTTTAAGGAGATATAAAATGTTAGATAAGATGCCTATGACTCCTAATGGACTTGCTAAACTAGAAGAGGAGTTAAAAAATTTAAAATATAATGAACGTCCTGCTGTGATACAAGCTATATCCGAGGCGCGTGCTTTGGGTGATTTATCTGAAAATGCCGAATATCACAGTGCAAAAGAAAGGCAAGGTTTTGTTGAAAGTCGTATTTCTTATTTGGAGGGTGTAATAAGTTCTGCTGAAGTTATTGATCCAAAAAAGATGTCTGGTAATACTGTTCGTTTTGGTGCAACTGTCACAATAGTTGATGTTGAAACAGACGAAGAAAAAGTTTATCAAATCGTTGGTAAGGAAGAAACAGATATTCAAAATGGTAAAATTTCTTATGACAGTCCTATTGCTCGTGCATTGATTGGAAAGGAAAAGGGTGAAGAAGTTACTGTACAATCACCAAAAGGACCAAAAGATTTCGAAATTACCAATGTTGAATATAAATAGGTGTATTATGAGAAAACTTATACTTTTATGTTTATTATGTGGTTTTGTTGCATCATGTGGTGTAAAGGGACAACTTTCAAAACCGGAAAATGCAAAATACAGACGCACATATCCAAAGTATTAGTATAGGTTTTTTATCTTTTGTAAACTTCTTGACTCTTAACGAAAATTTTACTATATAACACTTATAGGTTAATAGGTTTGTTATGGAAAAAAATTCTTCTAAAAATATGCTTTCAAAGTCAGTGAATTTTTCACTTTCTGGTGGGCTTCCAGCATCCGTAAATGATGGCGGTATTTCGGCATATATAAATATGGTAAAGAATATTCCACACCTAACCCCAGAGGAAGAATATGACTTGGCTGTAAAGGTGCAAAAAGATCATGATTTAGAGGCTGCGGAAAAACTTATTAAATCAAATCTTTTTTTGGTTGTTGCGACCGCCTTTGAATATAAGGGTTATGGTCTTCCAATTTCTGATATTATTTCAGAGGGAAATATCGGCCTTATGAAAGCGGTGAAAAAATTTGATCCCAATAAAGGTTTTAAACTTTCGACTTATGCACTTTGGTGGATAAGGGCCACAATCAACGAATTCATACTTTCTTCGTGGAGTTTAGTTAAAATAGGAACCCAAGCTGCACAAAAAAAACTTTTCTTCAGTCTTAAAAAGATAAAGGCCAAACTTGGTATTTATCACGATTCTGATTTAACCCCTGATGAAACAAAAAAGGTTGCCGGAGAATTGGATGTAAGTGAAGAAGATGTGATTGAAATGAATCGCCGTGTCACAAAGGACAGTTCGCTTAACAAAATAGTTTCTGATGATAATGAAACGGAAAGTATGAATATGCTTGTTGCAGACACACCTGCACCAGAGGAGATAGCCTCAAATGATGAAATGCGTGCATTAAGGGCAAAAATGCTTTGTGATGCAATGGCAACACTTAACCCACGCGAACAATTAATTCTTTCTCGACGTAGGCTAACCGATACCCCTGCAACACTTGATGACTTGTCCGTTGAATTAAAGATAAGTAAAGAACGTGTCCGTCAGATTGAAAACAGAGCAATGGAAAAACTTTCCCTTGCGCTTTTGAAAGAAAAAAACCGGCTTTTTGGAAAAAATCAGTAATTTTTAAACCTATACAATATCCGTAATTGCCCTAATATTACCCTCACGGTTTATTTGAACCACGCGAACCTTTTGTCGCATTTCTTCCAATGCCTTTTCTTGATTAAGGTTAGGAAAAGTATGAAGTATGCGATCCACAAAAGCCTTGTATGCACTTTCTGGTGATTCGGCATGAATTGTTGAATAGAAATGTTTATGTCCTGT
>JAEEGL014279170.1_pt1 | contig 10154 bp, 7 predicted proteins | sample 9134231 | NCBI WGS metagenome assembly JAEEGL01 (sample SAMN16246548, study PRJNA631951) | gut metagenome | biome: gut microbiome; feature: rumen; material: fiber-attached | host: Bos | place: Iran: Karaj | collected 2018-10
ATATTTATTGAACTTCTGTCCTTTACTTGCCATAGAAAAACTATCTCCTTTCAGAGATAGTTTCTTATAAACTCGTTTTTTTATCTAGTGAACTAAATGGGGTCCACTCTCCGGGCTTGTTTTTTTATTCTTCTTCCGTGATTCCGAGAATATCGAGGATGCGGTTGAGATCCTGCGTGTCCTCAAAATCGATGATCAGCTTATGCTTTTTGATCTCCACCCCGGTCTGAAGCTTGCCTATCATGCGGTTTCTCAGACTTTCCAGAAAGATGTCTTTCTTCTTTTCGGGCGCGGGCTTTTTCTTTTCCTCTCTCTTCTTCAGAAGCCTTTCCAGATCATGCACGGACAGGTTTTCCTGCAGGCAGCGTCTGGCCCATTTCGTGATCTCTTCGTCGTTTTCCAGACTCAGAAGCGTACGGACATGCGATCCGGAAAGACGGTTTTCCATGACCATGTCCTGCACTTCCTGAGGCAGGCGGCGCAGACGCAGCAGGTTGGCAATGTAACTGCGGCTCTTGCCCAGTTTTTTCGCCAGCTCCTCCTGGGTGTAATTGAGATTGGTGAGAATGGTGTAGTAGCCGTTTGCCTCTTCGATCGGGTTCAGATCTTCCCTCTGCACGTTTTCCAGAAGGGTGATCTGCATCATGGCCGCATCGTCCAGATCCAGAAGGATGGCGGGAATGCTGTCCTTACCGGCCATCTGACTGGCCCGCAGTCTTCTCTCGCCGGCTATCAGTTCATAACCGTTCAGGGATTTGCGCACCAGAACCGGGGTGAACACCCCGTGTTCCCGTATGGACTGGGCCAGTTCTTCCAGTTTTTCCTTATTGAATTCCTGTCGGGGCTGGTAGGGATTGATGCGGATCTCACTGAGAGGGATCTCGAATCTTTCGTTGCTTTCGTCATTCTGAATGTCGTTGAGCGCCTGGGTCAGATCATCTCCGAAGATGGCTTCCAGACCGCGTCCGAGCTTAGTCTTGTTTGCGGGCATGTCATTTCCTCTCGTTGGCAACCGTGAGTTCCTTTACCACGGCCGCGTACGCCTTGGCGCCTTCCGAGCGCACATCGTACTGAAATATCGATTCGCCCCGGCTCGGCGCTTCCGCAAAGCGGACGGAGCGGGGAATATAGGTCTTGTAGACGATCTCCTTGAAGTACTTGCGCACCTCCTGGGAGACTTCCTTGCTGAGGTTGGTGTGGGCGTCATACATTGTCAGAAGGACTCCTTCGATCTTCAGTTTGGGATTGAAGAGTTTGTTGACCAGACGTATCGTGCTTAACAGCTGGGTCAGACCTTCCAGAGCATAGTATTCGCACTGGACAGGAATGATGACCGTATCCGCCGCCGTCAGGGCGTTGGTGTTCAATAATCCCAGAGAAGGCGGGCAGTCGATCAGGATGTAGTCATAGCCATCCCGGACCTTGTCCAGCTGCTTTTTCAAAAAGTTTTCCCTTCCCGTCTTGTATTCCGACATCTGCAGATCGGCGCCGGCCAGATCTATCGTGGACGGAATAATGTCCAAAGGCGGTTCCTTCAGATGCTTGACGCAGTCCTCAAAGCTGCACTGTTCCATGATCAGATCATAGACTCCGGCTTTGATCTTGTATTTGGGGCTGATGACCCCCAGTCCCTGGGTGGCATTGGCCTGGGCGTCAAAGTCGACCAGAAGCACTTTCCGGTTCAGATAGGCCAGACCCGCCGCAATGTTTACGGTGGTTGTTGTTTTTCCGACGCCGCCCTTCTGGTTGGCGATGGCGATGATCTTTCCCATGGTCTCAATCCCTTTCTTCGTTGGGGAAACGTATGATGATGCTTCTGTCGTTTTCCGTTTCCGTTTCTTCCACACTGAAATCTATGCCCATCTTTCGGCACATTTCAATGGCCTGACGTATCGTGTTGACCGCCACCAGCTGATTCCGGGAGAATCCCCTTGTTTTCATGCGGTGAGCGGGAGTTTCGGCTTTTTCCTGCCGGCTTTTTTCGATGTATTCTTCCGTCTGCTTGACGGTCATCTGTTTTTTGATGATGCGGTTGAGCAGGCGCGTGCGCTTTTCCGGTTCCAGGTTCAATATGGCCCGGGCGTGCCTTTCGGTGATCTGCTTGTCGGCGATCGCTTTCTGAATGCGGGGGGACAGCTCCAGCAAGCGCAGTTTGTTGGCGATGGTGGACTGGGCCTTTCCCATCTTTTCCGCCAGCTGCTCCTGGGTGTAGTTGCCTTCCTTCAGAATGTTGAGGTACGCTTTGGCTTCCTCTATGGCGCTGAGATCTTCGCGCTGTATGTTTTCGATCAGGGCCATCTCCGCCGATTCGCGGTCGTTTGCTTCCGTGATCACGCAGGGGATCACGGTCAGGCCCGCCATGATGCAGGCGCGGTATCTTCTCTCCCCGGCGATGATCTCATAATTGCGGCCCTTGCTTCTGACCACAATGGGCTGTATCAGCCCGTTCTCCCGTATCGACTGGGCAAGATCGAAGATCGCTTCTTCCCCGAAGTCCCTGCGTGGCTGGTATTTGTTCGGTTTTATTCTGTCAATGGAGATTTCCACCACTTCTTTTCTGCTCATAAAGGTTTCCTCTTGATCTGGCTGTATGGGCGCGGATATTTCGCGTCCGTTTTTCCGTTTTTGCGGATGATGATGTTGTTTCTTGTCTGTCCGTTCAGATCGGGACTGTCGATTCGCAGGATCTCTCCGTTCAGGATCTTCAGCGCCCTTGACGCCTGCCTTATCTCCTCTTCCGCCTTTTCGCTTTTCATGGCTATGAAATATCCGTCCGGCCTGACTAAGGGCAGACACAGCTCGCACAGTACCGGCAGAGAAGCCACGGCTCTTGCGCTTACCGCGTCGAAGGATTCCCTCTGTTTACGGACATAATCTTCTGCCCGCTGGTTTACGGTCCGTATGCCCTTCAGATTCAACAGAGTGATCAGTTCATCCAGAAAGCGGACCCGCTTTCCGGTTGGCTCCAACAGTACCATCTGCACTTCCGGTTTCAGGATCTTCCAGACCACCCCGGGAAAACCGGCGCCGCTTCCCACATCCAGCACCTTTCCCTTAACCTCTTCGCAAAGGGCCAGGGCACAGTCGCAGAAATGCTTTTCATAGATCTCTTCCGTCTGCGTGATCGCGGTCAGGTTCACCTTTTCGTTGTATTCCTGCAGAAAAAGGCAGTATTTTTCAAACTGCTCTTTCTGTTCGTTATTCAGGACTACTCCGGCTTGGGAAAGCCTCTGTTCAAACTGTTCTAAGGTCATCTTATTTCGAACCCATTATACCATGACTTTTTTCTTTTCCCGGGAAATATTTCCCACCGAAAAAGAGAGCCTTTATGCTCTCTTTTCAGCTGTTTGTTTTCTGCTTGAGATAGACCGCGATCATCGCGATGTCCGCCGGATTGACTCCGGAAATGCGGCTGGCCTGTCCCAGGGTCATGGGCTGCACCTTCAGAAGCTTCTGCCTGGCTTCATTGGCCAGATGCGGGATCTGAGAGAAATCGATTCCGTCCAGTTTTACCCGGTCCATGGAATTCAGTCTGTCTGCTTCCTTTCTTTCCTTGTCAATGTAGCCTTCGTATTTGATCAGGATCTCAACATCATCGATCTGTTCAAAATCATACGCTTCCACATGGAGCAACTTCAATAGGTCTGCCAGTTTCAGATGTGGCCTTTTCACCAGGTCGTACAGAAGCGTCTTCTGCTTCAGTTCCGGATATCCGTTTTCCAAAAGCAGTCCGTTCAATTCTTCCGAGGCTTCCAGATGGGTGCTTCGGCAGTATTCCAGAAGTTCGTCTTCCGCTTTTTCCTTTCTGCAGAAGGCATCATACTGGGCCTGTGTCACACATCCCAGTTCATACCCGTAGGGGGTCAGGCGCCTGTCCGCGTTGTCGTGGCGCAGAAGCAGACGATATTCGGCGCGGGAAGTCAGAAGACGGTAGGGTTCGTTTGTTCCCTTGGTAACCAGATCGTCGATCATAACGCCGATATAGGATTCGTCCCGCCTAAGTACAAAGGGATCCCTGTTCTGCAGCTTCAAGGCGGCGTTGATGCCCGCCATCAAGCCCAGTCCCGCAGCTTCCTCATAGCCGCTGGTTCCGATGATCTGGCCGGCGCAGTACAGATTTTCCACGCTTTTGACTTCCAGAGTCGGCTTGAGCTGAAGCGGATCAATGGCGTCGTATTCGATCGCATAGGCGTATTTCTTCACCCGGCAGTTTTCCAATCCCGGCAGGCTGTGAATCATCTGATCCTGCACATCATGGGGAAGACTGGTGGAAAAACCCTGCACATAGGTGCTGTCTAATGACGCGGACTCCGGCTCCAGAAAGAGCTGGTGTCTGTCCTTGTCCGCAAAGCGGACGAGCTTGTCCTCGATGGAGGGACAGTAGCGCGGTCCTACACCCTTGACCAGTCCGGAATACATGGAAGAGCGGTGTATGTTCTCCCGGATGATGCGGTGGGTCTCCGGCTGGGTATAGATCAGGTAACAGAGGCTCTGCTCCTGTATGATCTCGTCTTCTTTCGTGTCGTAGTGGAAGTGGAAGAAATCAACGTTTCCCGGCTGAGGGATGCCCTTGGAAAAATCTATGCTGTCAGTATAGATGCGGGGAGGGGTTCCGGTTTTCAGGCGGAAGGTCGTCAGCCCGAGATCGCGCAGCGACTGCGAAAGATGATTGGTCGTGCGCTGCTGGTCGGGGCCGCTGACGGTTGCCTGATTGCCGACCATGACCAGAGAAGACATGTAGGTTCCCGTTGTCAGGATCAGAGCCCGGCATTCTTCCCTGCTTCCGTCTTCCAGAAGTATTCCCCGGATCTTTCCGTTTTCCGCCAGCACCTTTTCCACCAAAGCGATGCGGACATCCAGGTTTTTTGTATGCAGAAGCACATCCTGCATTCTATCCTTATAGGCGATCTTGTCCGACTGCACGCGCAGACAGCGCACCCCCGGACCCTTATTGGTATTCAGCATCTTGAACTGCAGGGCCGTGAGATCAGCGTTTCTTCCCATCTCGCCGCCCAGCGCGTCTATCTCCCTGACCACGATTCCCTTGGCCGGTCCGCCGACCGAAGGGTTGCAGGGCATGGAGGCGATCATTTCCATGTTCATGCTGAAAAGTGCGGTTTTCATGCCCATACGGGCGCAGGCCAGAGCGGCTTCGCAGCCGGCGTGTCCGCCTCCTACCACGATGATGTCGTACATGGATCTGCCTCCTTTCATTTCCCATCTATTTTAGCACAGGAATTTCATTATAATATAACCATGATCAAACGGCCTTTTGGATATCTGTTTCTCTTACTGCTCTCTGCTCTGTTCGTCTATTTCTTTGTTCATGTATACAGCGAAGCGGACTGTTTGCAGCCGGCAACCTGCTATCTCTGTCATAAGACCAAAGGGGAAGCGCTGGGACACGACTACAGCGAACCTTCCTGTCTGAGTGATGCCGTATGCCTCCGCTGCGGCGTGACAGGGGAAAAGGCGTTAGGCCATGACTATCTCCATCTGACACCGGATTTTGCTGTCTGCCGGCGCTGCGATTGGGAAGAGGGAGACATCCGGCCGCTGAATCAGGAGATATGTCCCGTATATTTTGCCTATAATACGGATCTTGACCGCATGGTCTATGCCGCAAACGAAGAGAGGGACATTGCTCCGGCCAGCCTGACCAAGCTTCTGACAATACAGGTAGCCTTGCAGTATCTGGATCCTGAAGACAGGATTACGGTGGGAGAAGAGATAGAACTGCTCAAGCCTAATTCCAGTACCGCCCATCTGAAAGCCGGACAGACACTTTCCGTCCGCCAGCTTGCAGAAGCCCTGCTTCTTCCCAGCGGTAACGATGCCGCCTATGTGCTGGCATCGGCCTCCATGGCCAAAAAGGATACATTGTTGGACAAAGAGAGTGCGGTTAGTGCCTTTGTAGAGGAAATGAACGCCTATGCCCGGAAACTGGGATGCGATTCCCGCTTCTGTGTCCCGGACGGCTATGATACGGACGGCCAGGTATCTTCTGCGCTTGATCTTCTGACCATCGCCAGAAAAGCCATGGAGATCCCTCTTGTCCGCGAAACCGTTTCCCAGAAGGAAGTATGGGAAAGCCTGGACGACGGCAGCGTCTTCCACTGGCTGAATTCCAACAACATGCTTTACGAGGGATCCGGACCCTATTGGCGTTACATACAGGGAATCAAGACCGGATTTACCGGCAGGGCGGGAAGATGCATCATCATCTCCGCTGAAAAAGAAGGTGTTCACTACCTGATAGGCTGTTTCGGATGTGAAGACATGGACAGCCGCACAGAGGCAGTCAACCTGCTGCTGACAGCCGTATACGGATAGAAAAAAGCCCGGGTATCCGGGCTTTCCTCTTTTTCAGATTTCTTTTTTATTCCCTCCTTTTTCAGGCAGCGTATTCTTCTTGCTGAGTCTTGTCTTCCTTATCCTCATGGCTCTTGCCTAACAGGATCTGCAGAAGACCTATCACCAACAGGGCTATCATGATCCCGGTCCATCTGTCTGTCAGGACCATGGGATTCTTGATGTTTTCGGTCAGAAGGAAGAGGATGACGGAAGCCAGTCCGGGGATCAGGGCATAGATGCGGTAAGATCTCTTCTCGTCCTTATCTTCCTCATCGGCATTCTCTTCTCTTTCTTCCTTCTCTTCTTTCACTTCCTTGCGGGACAGAGTGAAGATGCCGGCCAGAAGGCTGAGTGCGGCGGAAATCAGATTGATCAGCGCCCAGCCGTTCTTGGGATCCAGAGCCTGAGGAACCGTGTCATCATTGATATCAACGATGGGCTCAATGACGGCATCTTCCCTGTCTGTCTCTTCTTCTATAACAACTTCCTCGTCAATGGTTTCTTCGGGTTTTTCTTCCGGCTGCGGTTTGTCGTCAACCGGCTTTCTTTCGGGTTTTTTCTCCTCTTCTTTTTCAGGAGTAACCGGGTCTTCTTTTTCGATGACAGGGGTCACTTCCGGAACTTCTTCTTTCTGAGGGATGGCTTTGTAGACGATGCGTAACACGGTGTCGCCGCTGACCTCGCCCTGCAGTTCATCCAGGATCTCTTTCATTTCGTAGTTTTCGATCTGCATTTCGCCGTACTCGCTCAGATCGTAGCTGTCCTTGCTGTACAGACCTTCCAGGATGACGTCATCAGCAATCTTGTTGCCCTGCTCATCCATAAACTGCAGCGTAACGGTATGCTTTACTTCCTTGGTGTAGCTGATGGTGATGGTCACATCGGAAGCGATCATCGTGAATTCGCTCCAGTCACCATCCTGAATCGCCGATCCCGTGAAGGAGTGGTTGATGTCGCTGCCGCCGGATCTGTAGGCGGATCCCACATGATATCTTTCCCCGGCGTATTCTACATGGCTGCTGTCCAGGAAATGGACTTCTTCATTTTCCAGAAGATCGTTTCTCACATCAATCCTGTCACCTTTTTTGAAGGTGAAGGTGCTGGTGATGCTGGCGAAGGCGTCTAAGTCAATGCCGTCTTCCATGACACCGCCGGCCTTTTCCGAGAACTGCTGAATCACGGTCAGAGTGTAATCCTTCGTGTTCTCGTCCGTGAAGTTAAACACCGCTTTCATGGTTCCGTCAACAGCGGTTTCCGTGAAACGGATCCTGCCGTTTTCCAGAGTGCTGTCCAGAAGCTGATCGTTCAGATAAAGCTCAGCGCTGTCAAGCGTCGCGCCGCTCATGCCGCTCTTGATGATTCCTTCCTGAATGTTTTCCGCAGTGTTGTCATCATAGAGGTCTTTAACGGTCCAGAGACCGCCGTTCAGCCAGATCTCCACGCTTCCTTCCAGACTGTGTTCTTCCACAACCGGGGCAATGTACTTCACCAGGTCAGTCGTCCAGCTGTCGTTGGAATCAAAACTGACATTGTACTGCAGACCGTCAAATTCCAGCGTCCAGTCATAGGACATGTCCACCAGGGTTTCCGCGATGCCGTCATTTCCGCTCGCAAAACTGACATTGACTTTCTCCGCGCCTTTTTTGCCGTGCAGGATCGCCTCAGCATCCGCCAGGGCGTTTCTTCCGTCGCTGATGCGGAGCGTGACTTTTCCGTAACGGATCTCTTCCGCAGCCGCTTCCTGCGCGTAGCGGAGATTCACTTCCACATGCTTGTTGAACAGATCGCTCCAGTCGGCGGGATAGATGAAGGCGTTCTCGTTATCCCAGCAGAAGCAGTTGCCTTTCACTCCGTCGACCACGGCGGATACGGAGACGAAGTCACCGTAGGCATCGCCGTAGATGTATCCGAAGGGGAAGGTTCCGTATTCCAGTTCCGGATATTCCGTTCCGCTGACATAGTCTTCGGCTACCAAAGCGTCGTTGACAAAGATGTGCACATAAACGCCCAGTTCCTCCTCGGCCTTTGCCAGGATGGGAAGGGAGGCAAATGCTACACAGAGAGCAAATACCAATCCGGTAATTTTCCTTATTACTGATTTCATCGAATGTTCCTCCTTTTCGATTACGCCTTCAGTTTACCCGGAGGAAATCATATATATAAATCAATAAACCGCTTTTAAAGCGGTTTTTTGATTATTTTTATCGAGTTATTAAGAAAAAGAAAGGAACTGTTGCTGCAGTTCCTTTCTTTGTTGATTTGGGTAATAAGTACTAGTGCACCTGCGTGCCGTTTTCCAGTTCTTTTGCTCCTATGACTTCCAGTTTTCCCTGCGCTTCTCCGGCCAGGATCATGCCCTGAGATTCCACGCCGCGTATCTTGGCAGTCTGGAGATTGCAGATGACCAGAACTTTCTGTCCGACAAAATCCTTGGGATCAATGTGTTCCGCGATGCCGCTGACGATCTGGCGGGTTTCCGATCCGATGTCGATTTGGGATACCAGCAGCTTATCCGCCTTCGGATGCTTTTCGGACTGAAGAACGGTCCCCACCCGGATGTCCAGTTTGGCGAAGTCGTCAATCGTCACGGTTTCCTTGATGGGCTCATATTGTTTCGGCTGTTTAGCCGCATTATCCGCGTTGATTCTTTCCATCATCGCTTCCATGTCAATGCGCGCAAACAGGAGCTCGGGTTTTTCCTCCACCCGGATGTTCTCTTCCAGCTGGCCGAATGTAAGGACAGATTCGTAATCTCTGACCTGGGTGTGCAGCTGATCCAGGATCTTTTCAGAAGTCTCCGGCAGATAAGGATGCAGCAGAATGGCGGACACACGGATGGATTCCAGAAGGTTGTAAAGCACTTCCTTCAGTCTGTCCTGTTTCTCTTCCTCCTTGGCCAGAGCCCAGGGGCTGGTTTCATCGATGTATTTGTTGCATCTCTTGATCAGTGTGAAGATATGGTCTATGGCATCCTGGACATGCAGGCCGTCCATGGAAGCTTCCACTCTGGCCGGAGTTTCCTTCACCAGCTGTTTCAGGTCTCTGTCCACTTCTTCTTCCACTCCGCCTTTTTGCACAAGACCGTTGAAATACTTGTTGGTCATGGAGATCGTGCGGTTGACGAGGTTACCGAGCGTGTTGACCAGATCGGAATTGATCCGTTCGATGATCAGTTCGTAGGTAACTGATCCGTCCTGGGCAAAAGGCATTTCGTGCAGCATGATGTAGCGTACCGCATCGGTACCGAAATAGGAACGCAGATCATCGGCATAGATGACATTTCCCTTGGACTTGCTCATCTTGCCGTCTCCGATCAGAAGCCAGGGATGGCCGAATACCTGTTTGGGCAATTCGATCCCTAAAGCCATCAGCATGATGGGCCAGTAGATCGTGTGGAAACGCAAAATGTCCTTGCCGATCAGATGGACATCGGCCGGCCAGTATTTTTCAAACAGCGGATCACTGTTTCCGTCCAGATCAAATCCCAGTCCGGTGATGTAGTTGCTGAGGGCGTCTATCCAGACATAAACGACGTGCTTGTCGTCAAAGTCCACGGGGATGCCCCACTTGAAGGAAGTGCGGCTGACGCACAGATCCTGCAGACCCGGCTTGATGAAGTTGTTGATCATCTCGTTCTTGCGGGATTCCGGCTGGATGAACTCCGGGTTGTCCTCTATGTGCTTCAGAAGCCGGTCGGCATACTTGCTCATGCGGAAGAAATAAGCTTCCTCCTTGGCCGGTTTGGTCGGACGTCCGCAGTCCGGGCAGCATCCGTCCACCAGCTGGGACTCGGTATAGAA
>JAEEGL014877490.1_pt1 | contig 10154 bp, 8 predicted proteins | sample 9134231 | NCBI WGS metagenome assembly JAEEGL01 (sample SAMN16246548, study PRJNA631951) | gut metagenome | biome: gut microbiome; feature: rumen; material: fiber-attached | host: Bos | place: Iran: Karaj | collected 2018-10
GATCCAGTTTACCGTGTTGTTGTTCTTTACAAGATCGTCCCTTACAGCGGTCTCTTTGATGTACCACGACTCACGTGCATAGTAGATGAGAGGCGTGTCGCATCTCCAGCAGTGAGGATATTCGTGCTCGAACTTGGGAGCGTCGAAGAGCTGCTTTCTTGCGGAAAGATCCTTTATTACTTCGGGATCGGCGGACTTAACGAAGAGACCCTTGAAAGGTGTTTCCTCGGTCATCTCACCCTTGCCGTTTACGAACTGAACGAAAGGAAGATCGTACTTTCTTCCCACATTTGCATCGTCTTCACCGAATGCGGGAGCGATATGAACGATACCGGTACCGTCGGACATTGTTACATATCCGTCGCATGTAACGAAGAAGCCTTTCTTTCCCTGCTCTTCTGCTCTCTTTGCAGCGCACTCGAAAAGAGGCTCGTATTCTTTATATTCGAGATCTTTACCTTTGTAGGTCTCAAGTACATCGTATGCCTTCTCACCATCTTTTGCGAGCTTTCCGAGTACGGAATCGAGAAGAGCTTCAGCCATGTAGTAGGTATAGCCGTCGATGGCCTTTACTTTAACGTAGGTATCATCGGGGTTTACGCAGAGCGCAACGTTTGAAGGAAGTGTCCAGGGTGTGGTCGTCCATGCAAGGAACCATGCGTCTTCGTTCTTAACCTTGAAGCGAACGATGGCGGATTTTTCTTTAACGGTCTTATAGCCCTGTGAAACCTCGGCGCTTGAAAGAGGAGTTCCGCAGCGGGGGCAATAAGGCACGATCTTAAAGCCCTTGTAAAGAAGGCCTTTGTTCCAGATCTCTTTAAGAGCCCACCACTCGGACTCGATGTAGTCGTTATCGTATGTGACATAAGGATGATCCATGTCTGCCCAGAAGCCTACGAGACCGGAGAATTCCTCCCACATGCCCTTGTATTTCCAAACCGATTCACGGCACTTGTTTATGAAAGGCTCCATACCGTACTGCTCGATCTGATCCTTACCGTTAAGACCAAGCATCTTCTCAACTTCGAGCTCAACAGGAAGTCCGTGGGTGTCCCAGCCTGCCTTACGGGGAACCATGTAGCCCTTCATTGTGCGGTATCTTGGGATCATATCCTTTATAACACGGGTCAAAACGTGACCGATGTGAGGCTTTCCGTTTGCTGTCGGCGGTCCGTCGTAGAAGGTATAGGTCTCGCCTTTTTTTCTTGTCTCGATGCTCTTCTCGAAGGTTTTGTTCTCCTTCCAGAATTCGAGGACCTCCTTCTCTCTTTCAACGAAATTCATGTTGGTGTCTACTTTGTTATACATACTGTTATCCCTTCATAATGCCGTTTCAGGCAAATAATTACTTGTTATTGTATTCCTCTTTGGAATCTTTTCTGTTGAATACGAAATCGAATGCTCCGTGGCGTACTTCGCGCTGTTTTGCCTTTCTGTCATAGAGGACTTCGTTTATCTTGTCTTCGATGCGCCCTTTCACAAGGTCTGCGATCTCGTGGGTCCTCATGTCCTTGTACTCTTCGTACATGATGGGCTTTAAGAAATGTACTTCCGTCTTTATCTTTCCGAACCTGATGCCCTCAAAAACCTTATAGGAATCAACGAGAGCCACCGGAACTATGGGTGTCTTTGACTTTAAAGATGCCTTGAAAGCACCTGCCTTGAATTCCTGGAGATTATTGTGGTTATGCTTGTAACCGCCTTCCGGGAAAATGAGGAATGCCTTTCCCGCTGCCGCTTCCTCAGCCATCTCGCCGATGATCTTTATGCCGCTTCTCGGATCGTTTAAAACAAGGCGCTTTCCGTCACATACATCCATGACCTGGCGGGTCAGCATGACATAGGATTTTGCTTCATCCATGACTATCGAAAGAAGCCTGTTCTGTGCCTCAAAAATGCCCAGAGCGTCGTACTTTCCCTGATGGTTAGCATACATGATGTAACCGCCAGAAGCCGGAATATTTTCAAGTCCCGCGACCTTGGTCGTCACTCTCGCGGAGTTCTTGATGATCCTGATGACGTTCTTAATGGCCTTTATCTTGCTCTCTTCGGTGTATTTGTCTTTGTTCCTTGCGATCTTTTCAAGACCTGCAAGTATCTGCGGCAGGCGTATGAGATTGATGAATATTACCCAATAAAACCTATACATAACGATACATTGCTCCGTCTTTTTATATGATTCAAATCAAAAATCGGGCATAATGCCTATAATCTATAAATATATCACATCTTTCGGGGGTTTTACAACATGGATTATTCCACCTCTGCCACGTTGATCCCCAGCTTGCAGTCGGAGATGAACTTGCCGTTTATGCCCAGCTCGTAGAGGAGGTTTACGGCGATAAGATCGTCGGTGTCGGTAAATGCAACATCTCTTGTCAGCATGCGAAGATCAAACTCGCCGTAAGGAGTCTGGTAAACGGCTTCGTAGACCTGGCCCTTTGTAAACTCCATGCGGGTGTTGATGTGACCTGTCTTTTCCAGTACAAGAAGTCCCTCGGCGGCCTTTATGCGGCACTTGGAGAGATTGCCCTCGTCGTCTGCTTCTTCGTAGGTGAGATACCACTTTCCGTCTCTGTGCATGCATGTTCCGGCGCTTGTTATCTCAACCGCTTCGTCCGGATTTACTCCGGGCTGGAGTCCTGAAATTGTGATCAAAACATTTTTCTTCATAGGCTGTTACCTGCCGGAGAAAAACGCTCTCCGGTTTATTTATCGTTTCCCTTGCTTCCGGAAAATGCATTGGATTCAAGGAGATTTGTATCAAATGAGAATGTGATGGCGCTCTCTTCGCGCTGTGCTTTGAGAGCAAGATCGACACATCTGTTTAAAAGCTCTTTATATGGTACTCCCACAGGCTCCCAGAGATAGAAGGAAAGGGAACCGGGGATGGTGTTTATCTCGTTGAAATAGAGTTCGTTTGTGTCGGCATCGATCATAAAGTCGATACGGGCAACGCCGCGGCATCCGAGTACTTTGAAGCTCTTTACCGCAAGTTCTCTTATCCTGTCACGCATCTCAGCGGGAACTTCAGCGGGGATCTTTCTTGTAACCCCTGCCATACCCTGGGATTTTCCGCCGCTTGACTGATATTTGTCCTTGTAGCTTAAGATCTCTTTTGAGTGGAAAGGCTCTTCGATCTCAGAAGCCTCTGCATCGTTCTCGTCACCGAGCACGGAACAGTTGATCTCCCGAAGGTTTGTGATGGCGCGCTCAACGATGACTTTTCTTGCGTATTGGAAGGAATCATCGATGGATTTAAGCAGTGCATTTCTGTCGTTTGCAACGGAAATGCCAACGCTTGAGCCAAGGTTTGCGGCTTTTACGATGACAGGGTATTTAAAATGTGCTTCTATAGTGTCTGCCATCTTGTTCACGTCGCGGTAATCGGAAAGTGTGAACATAAGACAGTCAAGGACGGGAATGCTGTTGTATTTGAGAACGCATTTCTGTATGTACTTATCCATTCCGACTGCGGATGACATAACATCGCATCCCACAACGGGAAGGCCCAAGTGCTTAAGATATCCCTGAAGCGTTCCGTCTTCAACGTTTGTGCCGTGCACGATGGGAAAAGCAACGTCGATCCTTACGGAGTATTTTCCGAAAAGCTTTGCGGGCCAGGACTTTAAGAATACCTCACCGTTTTCATTTACGAGAACGACTTTCTTTGATTTACGAAGAAGTCCGGGAATATCTTTATATTCACCGATATCCGCAATGCAATCGCCTATGTACATCTCGTTCTGTTTTGTGATGTACACGGGGATTATGTCAAAACGCTCCTTGTCCATGCTCTGGATGGCCTGGATGGCGGATATAACGGATACCTCGTGCTCAACGGAGCGTCCTCCGAAAAATACTGCAAGATTGATCATAACATACACCCTCTTTTTTAGTAATTATCGGGAAGATCGTTCTCGATAAGAATATATTTATGTTCTTCGGAATCCAGCGAAACCGCTGCGTTGTAGGCTTCGGTGAACTTGTCGAATTCTTTGAGTCTGTCAATCGGAAATCCCGATTCTATCGCTCCCCGCTTTATCTCACCCGTACGGTAGGGATTTACGAGGAATATGTAATCGCAGCACGCAGCTGCGTATGTACCGAATTTGTAGTGAAGCTCGTCTTCCTTTGCGCCCAGCTCCACCATTCCGGGAGTGATGAGTATCCTTGTTCCCGGGAAACATTTGAGTGTCTCCACTGCGGCTTTTGAGCCTACGGGATTGGAGTTGAATGCGTCATCGATCACCGTAACGCTTCCCGCTTCCTTAAGCTCAAGGCGGTGGGGAACCGCATTTATACGGCGTACGGGGATCACGAGGTCACGGAGCGGAATTCCGAAGGAATGTGCTACCGCAATTGCTCCCGTGAGGTTAAGTACATTTATGTTTCCGATGAGCTTTGTATGGAAAGTCTCACTCTCGCCGTTAGGCGCATGGATCGTAAAATCGGTGCCGAGGGGAGAAAGTGTAACGGCATCGGCATAGTAGCCCGTCTTTGAATCAACGGAATACCATATCCTGTTGAACTCTCTTTCGTCCTTTAATATCTCTTCCGAATCGGCGTTTAAGAAAAGCTTTCCGTCCTTAGGAAGGGCATCCGCAAGCTCAAACTTTGTATGTCTTACGTTGTCGATTGTAAAGAAGGTCTCAAGGTGCTGGGGACCAACGGATGTAATGAGTCCGTGGTGGGGATGGACGATGTCGCAGATCTCTTTAATGTCTCCCACATGCCTTGCTCCCATCTCGCAGAGGAATATCTCATCGGTGGATTTAAGGTTTTCCCTGATGGTGCGGACAACTCCCATGGGGGTGTTAAAGCTCTCGGGGGTCGCGCAGACCGAATATTTTACGGAGAGCAGCGACTTAAGATAGAACTTAAGGCTCGTTTTTCCGTAGCTTCCGGTAATGCCGATTATTGTAAGTTTTCTGTTTTCCTTTAACTTCTTCTTTGCATCGTTTATAAAGGAGTTTGCCACAGCCTTCTCAACGGGCTTCATAAGAAGATTCGTAAGGGTAAGGGTGTAGGGCACCGCAAAGAGAAGAAGCTGCGCGGCACAATAAAACACCCGGGCTGAGAACAGATACGAAACGACTGCGATTATGGCGTTAAGAACCAAAAATGCTGCGATGAGTCTTTTTACGCGCTTTGTGAACACCAGCTTTTTCTTCGTGTTCACCGTTTTCAGAAGACTGTATCCGAAAGCGGGAAGCACCGTCAGAACCACAGGTATAAGGAAAAGCAGCACATGTGCGTTAAGAAGAACAAGCACAAGGCTTATTGCAAAACAGATCGCGTAAACGATAAAGAAACGCTGGCGAAGTATATTTTTCTTAAGCCACCCAAAATGCTCCTTTGTCTTGTAGCCGTTAAGCTGGAGCATGTGCGTGTTGTAGCGCAGAGCGTACCAGAGATTAAAAGCGAAGCAGAATGTATATACGATTGTGACTGTGATGTTCACCATTTTTGTTTAAAGAAACTCTCCGATCACTTTTTTAAAAGTTAGGGGCTGTTCCAGGAAGGAATAGTGGCCGGTCCCTTTAAGTACCGCAAGGCCTGCGCCCTTTATGAGCTTTTCCATCTTCTCTCCGTCGGAAAGAGGAGTCGCCGTGTCTTTATCGCCCCAGACAAGAAGCGTAGGGACGGTTATATTCGGCATGATGTCCGTAAGATCTTCGTTCACGGCTTTTACAAGACACTGTTTCATTACGGGGCTTGCATTCCTGTAATCCTCGGAGCCCTGCATCTTCTTCCACTCCTCGATAAGGTCACCGTAGAGGAGCTTTGATATCTTAAGGTTAAGGAGGTTTTTAAGGAGCTTATAGCGTGCGACCTTAAGTCTCTTTGCGAAAGTCTTTTTCGGGAGAACCCCCGCGCTGTCGATAAGGACTATCTTTTCTATCTTTACGGGACAATCTACCGCTTTTCCCGCAAGCTTTATTATCATACGGCCGCCGTAGGAGTGACCGATGAGAACACAAGACTTGACACCCAGTGCTTCAAGGAATTTCACAAAGAAAGCAGAAAAGTCGGAAACAGACCAGGGTTCACGGGGTTCGGTGCTCTTTCCGAAGCCCGGAAGGTCAAGCTGTATGACCCTGTATCTGTCGGAGATCGCAGCGGCAACAGAGTCGTAGACCGCCATCTTTGTGCCCCATCCCTGGAGGATGACCGCAGTCTTTTCCCCTGCTCCCGTTACTTGATAATTTATGTTGTAATCATCAATGGTTATCTGCATCGTATATCACAATATTACTTGGATTTCTTTGAATTCTTTGCCTTCTCGGCTGCAAGGGCTTTATTTCCCTCATCAACCTTTTTCTGAGCCTTCTTAAGGAGCTTCTTGAAAAATCCCTGCTTTTCTTCGGGTGCTTCAAGCGGTCCGCGAAGACCTTTTACGCTGATGATGTAGATGCCGTTGATAACGGCCTTAACTTCCTTCTTAACGGGGATGGAGTCAAAGATCTTGGCATCGCACATCATGGAATGAACCTGAGGGCCAACCTTAGCCTTGACTACGGGAACCTTTGATCTCTTAAGATACCAGGGGGTCTGCTGGAGCACGATATCCGGGAATCCGGCGTCTGCCAGCTTCATCTTTTTCTTATCGATGATGAGCATTGAAACTGTCTGGGCGCCTACCATCATGTTGGCTTCGGCTTCCTGCTGTTTCTTCTGCATCTTGCTTCCTGCGATGGCAAGAGCAATGAATGCCGCAATGAGAATTACAAGGATGATGATGGTCACGATGGACCATGTGGGGATCGCAGCTGCGATCACGGGTGTAAATGATAACATAGGTTCCTCCTGAATTAGCCGGTCAGATTAGGTTTATCATGCGGATGTTTTTGCGGCTTCCGCTTCTTTACGCAGTCTTTTCTGAGTCGGATTGTTGTAAATAAATTGTTCGTGAGTTTTCAGCATTTCACCGACTTTCTCACGGGTATAGGCACCGATGGTCTTCTTTTCCTCATCGGTGAGTTCGGAAAGGTAAATGGGTTTTCCGTATTCGATAACGATGGTGGCTTTCTTTACGAAAGGTTTTGAGTTTTCAAAAACATCATCTGTTCCGGAAATTGCAACAGGAACGATGGGGCAACCTGTCTTTGTGGCCATCTTGAAGCTTCCCTCTTTGAAGGGGTTCATTTCAAGCGTCTTGCTCCTTGTGCCCTCGGGAGCGATAAATACGGAACGGCCGCTGTTAATGTCCTCGATGCTCTTTAAGATCATCTTAAGACCGTCTCTCGGGTCGTCGCGGTCAAGGAAATAGCAGTCCAGCACTTCCATCCAAAGCGAGAAGATGGGCGCTTTTTTGATGGATTTCTTTGAAACAAATCCCGCAAGCACGGGGAGTGAACCGTATGCTATGGCCGCATCCATCATGCCTCTGTGGTTTGATGCGAACATAACTGCTTTATCCCTCGGGATGTTCTCAAGTCCGCGGATGACCGTCTTTGTGCCGCACATAAAGAGCACAAAACGAAAGGCGTATTTAACGATGGGCTGACCTATCTTTGCGGCAAGTGCCGGGTTCTTTTTGTGAACGAGCAAAAGCGGCAGGAGCACAGGCAAAAACAGGATAAGAAAGAGGACAAGCGCTGTTCCTCCTGTGATCAGAAAAAACATTACTGTACCTCCGATCCTGCCACAACACCGGGTTCGGTGAGAGCAATTCCGTTTTCCATTTCAAGAGAGATGTAGTACCAGGGCGAATACATCAGATTTCCGTCGTAATCCGTCTGATAATCCTGTCCGCTGCCGTCTCCGAAATGCTCATCATCGGCATAAGGATAGAAGTATACAACTTCTCCGTTACCTTCATAAACAAGCGAAGTATCATCATCACGAAGGGGCACGAGCATAACGGGATTGCCGTCTGCATCAAGATAATAAGAGCCGTCCGCATTTGTGAGATAAGGCTTATATACTATGTTTCCGGCTTTATCTCTGACAAGGTTTCCGTTTCCTTCAACGAGAGGCTCCATAAAGAAGGGCTCACCGTCTTTATCAACGATGGGTTCACCGGTGGAATCTCTGAGCACCGGCTTCATGATCATATTGCCCTTTTCGTCAAAGTAGTACTCGCCGAAAATATTTACGAAAGGCTCATCATAAACAAGGGCTCCCTTGGCGTTTTTAAGGTTCTTGCCCTTAGCGGTCTTTACGGGAAGGATGAGATAAGGATATCCTGTCTTAGGATCTTCCCATGCGGTCTTGTCGTCGATATATACAAGCTTTGCGGATGAATAGGACGCATAGAGCTTGTGATATTTTAAGGTGTGGGTATCGATAAGGGCGTGGGTTGCCAGATAGTCCTCGGTATAAGGATCCTTAACCCCGTAGTATTCTTCAAGGGTAAGGCCTGTCTTTGTGAGGTAATATGCAAGGGGAACGCCTACATAACGCACGTGCCAGGGTTCATAAGCATAGCCCGTGATATCAGTCTTTCCCTGAGGGTAACGGATGATGAAGCCGTACTCCCAGCAGTGCTCGTATACCCATTTTCCTTCCGGGGTCTCACCGAATTCATCGATAAGGTCGTTGTGGGCGCTGGCACAGGAAAGGTCCATGGCAAGTCCGGTCTGATGCTCACTGGAACCGGGAACCGCGGAATAGCGGTTTGTATGGATCGTGGTATAGACCATAAGGCAATGGCCGTAGATGGTATACTGTCTTTCAAACGAACGATAGCCTGAAACGGCAACAAGCGTAAGATTTTCCTCTTTTGCCGCATTGAACATCTCGGTAAGGGCATCCGCAGCCACCTTACGCATCTTATGCTTAGGGTCCGTAAGGCTTGCGTAGTCGAGCTGGCACTCGGAAAGAGACACGAGATCGCTCGGCTCGTAATTGTCCGGAAGAGGATAAGCACGGTTTACAATGAATGTATAGGTGTTATCTCTGTCGGTGTTTACCGTCGAAGGATGTTCCTCAACGGTAGGGATGGGTGTCGGTGTATTTGTTGCGGTGGGAGTTGCCGTAGGTGTGCTCGTCGCGGGCGCGGTGGCATTTGCTCCCTGCGTTGCCGTGGGTTCTGCGTTATTTGTGGGTGTCACGGGATCTTTGGTGGGATCTGTAGCAATAACAGTGGGCTCGGGGGATTTTGTTCCCGGCGAGGTAGGGTTTAACAGTTCATCCGGTGATGCAAAGAAATCCCCGCATCCGGAAAACAGCGTTACTGCCGAAAGCAGCATGGCTGCTGCAAGGACAGTTCTTAAAACATTACTTCTTTTCATTTCTTTTTTCCTTTTAATCTTCATAACCGATTGTCTAAAAAATAATCGGAGTTAATATAGCACAATTTCCTTAATAAAGCAAATATCCTGATAATTTTATATCAAGCGATTATGACCATTGATTTTACTCCAAAAAAAAGAGCCAAAGGCTCTTTTAAGTTAAATTATATATACTTTTCCAAAGTTGCTCTTACAGCGCCCGGAGCGGCGATCATTTCGATGAAGTGATGGGATACGCGCTCCGCAAGGCCGGCTTCGTAGATGTCTGTGCCCCAGATCTTGGTGTTTTTAAGGATCGGGGTGATCTTTTTGATGACTTCTTCTTTTTCCGCACCGGATAACAGCGTGTTTTTGTCGGTACCGAGAGATATGCCCGAAACATAAGGGCATACTTCCGTGAGCATGGGATCGGGGCTTAATTCGAATCTGTTGCCGTTATCGTCGATGCCCATTAAGTATCTGATCCAGCCCGCAAAAACAAGGGGTACCACGGTGAGCTTCGCCATATCGAGGTTGCGTACCTTATACGCCTTAACCGTCTCGCCGAAACGGATGGGAAGCTTTTGTGACGTATCACATGCGATACGCTGGGGAGTGTCCGGCATGAAAGGATTCGGGATGCGCTTTGTGACAACATCGTCAATGAACTGCTTCGGGCTCATGATGCCGGGATCCACCACTACGGGAAGACCTTCGGTATAGCCCAGGCGGTTTACCATCTTGTTTAACGTCTCATCCTTCATCTCATCGGCGATGCGGGTAAATCCTAAGAGACAACCAAACACTGCAAGGCTTGTATGCAGAGGGTTCAGGCATGTGCATACCTTCATCTTCTCGACTTTATCAACGGTCTCGCGGTCCGTGAATATGACTCCGCCATTTTCAAGTGCCGGACGGCCGTTCGGGAAATCGTCC
>JAEEGL015822637.1_pt1 | contig 10154 bp, 7 predicted proteins | sample 9134231 | NCBI WGS metagenome assembly JAEEGL01 (sample SAMN16246548, study PRJNA631951) | gut metagenome | biome: gut microbiome; feature: rumen; material: fiber-attached | host: Bos | place: Iran: Karaj | collected 2018-10
GGAGAAAATGGCAATGTACACACGGCTCTCTGCCGGAGTGTTCACAGCCATTGGCGAGGAAACCAGCCTGGCACCAAGCGTGCAGCTGGGTCTTTTAGGCTGTGAGTTCGGCAGCGTGAAAAATCGCGGCTTCATTGAGCTTGGCATAGGAATGCATGGCATAATCTCCGGCGGCTACCGCATTTTGTTCTAAAAGTAAACCTTTGGTTTACGCAATTTGCCTGTTCGTCCACCAGCCAAGGTTCAAATCCGAGAGGAAATTGAACCCTGTTTTCTTGGCATTGTGAACCCCTTTGAGGACAGCAAAAATCATTATGGCATAGTGGCTCTATGCATCACGGTCCGTAATGGCTATGTTGGCTTAAAATGCGGAGGGATCCCCGGTCAAGCCGGGGATGACGGAGTGGTCAGGCCGGGGGAGGACGGGGAGAGAGTGAAATAGGGACTGATAAGAATAACCCTAATGAAATTATCCATTTTGGATAATCCGCTTTGGGATATTAGGATATTTTTCTTATATTCGCAAAAAAAGTGAGTATGACCAATCCGTTCTTCGTCACCGGAACTATTCCGGACCAATATTTCTGCGACCGGGAGAAGGAAACAGAAAGGATTATATCCAATCTGGAGAATCAGAGCAATGTCCTCCTAACATCTGCGCGCAGAATTGGAAAGACACAGCTTATAAGACATATATTTGACCGACCTGCCATTAAAGATCATTTCTACACTTTCTATGTAGACATCTATCCAACAGGTTCTCTTCAGGAATTCGTATTCTTCCTTGGCAAAGAGATATATAATCAGGTAGTTCCTGGAGGGAAGAAGGCTCTTTCTATGTTCCTCAGCACCATACGCTCCATAGCAGCCGGCTTTAGTTTGGACCCACTGACCGGGATGCCCAAAGTTGACCTTCAGTTGGGAGATATCAGCGTGCCGGAACTCTCGTTAGAAGAGATTATCACGTATCTGGAAAAGGCCGGCAAGCCGTGCATTTTTGCCATAGATGAATTCCAACAGATATCCAGATACCCGGAGCATAATGTCGAAGCCCTTCTTCGCGCTCATATCCAAACTATGAACAACTGCCATTTTATTTTCTCCGGCAGCAACCGGCATATTCTTGAGCAGATGTTCTCTTCGTACAACCGTCCCTTTTACAACAGTGCACAGCCTGTTTATCTAGGGAAGATTGACAGGGAGAAGTATTTAGATTTTGTCCTGAGGCATTTCTCAGAGGCAGGCATAAGAATCTCTCGAGAAGTGGCCGGCCAGTGCTATGATATGTTTGATGGTTATACGTACTATATCCACAAAGTGTTTCACGATATCTTTGCCTTTTCCCACGAAGGACAGGAAATCTCTTCAAAGACTGTAAATGATGCAGTCAGCGATATTCTGGAAGAGTATAGCCACGGATTCAATGAAACGATGGCAAGTCTGAGCCTCGTCCAGAAACAGGTTTTGATATCAATTGCAAAGGCAAAGGTTGCTGTCCATCCTACTTCGGGAGCATTTGTCAAAAAGAATTCCCTGCCGTCTCCCAGTTCAACCCAGAAAGCCCTCAAGACTTTGATGGATATGCAGCTCGTCACCTATTCCGTCCAGGGACAAGGGATCGGCAAACAGTATTCTATCACCGATAAGTACTTTGAGAAATGGCTGAGGATAACTTATTGAGCGCGCCCCCCAATAAGACAGGGTGCAGCCCATAGTGGGTTGCACCCTTTATAACACTCATTTCGCTATTCTGATCGATAGGTTTACTCTACAATTCAGTAGTAACTAGATGGAGAGCAGCAAAATCACCAGCCGTTGAAGATAGTGGCCCGTTGCCTCCTCCGCCGTAATACCTCCAGTACAGGCCATTCTCAGAAGGATCGGACAACCAGTATAGACCATAAGCATCACGATCCCAACGACCAGATCTAATTCTATACGACACCGTCAATAATACGCAATTGTTAGGGCCATTGGTCAATCTTCTATAATCAGCATAAGAAATATTATTATTACCACTTCCTGCTTGCGTTGTATTAAAGCCTGTTAAAGAACTGCATTCATAAACTCCACCATCAGGATATAGAAGGAGCCCATTGATACTTCCTTCCGAAGCATACGGAGAGCCCGTTAAGTCAATTGTCACTTTTGAAAAAAATGAACCTTGATGTCCATTCACTATTGCACCAGGTCTTGATCCATAGCAGATTCTATTATAGTCGTACGCGGAAGGAACTCTGTACTGAATCCCATCTATTTCAATTGTCATCTCTTCTCCCATTATCATTCCAAGCTGAGACCAACTGAAATAGCACATTTTAGCTATGTTGTTTATGTCCTTATCCCTATAATTAAGTATTTCTAATTGATCATTCCCTGTTATAGTCATATCTGAGGGATTAACCGTTGAAGGATTTGGTCTTTTAAGAATACCGCGGGTTAAATACAAATCAGCCATAGTACCAAGAGAATACACGGTAGGGAGAGATTGCTTTTTCCCCTGGGCGCGTCCTATGGAGGAGAAATTCATGACACCGTCGGAACGCATATAGGCTATGCGCTCAGTTCGTACGTCTACTTTATAACTTCTATCAGTTGTACTGTAGTCACCAGTTGGCAAAGGAATATTAAATGTCAAATCTTGTATTGCTTCCTCAAGTATGGGAAGAATTATTGTTATTACATTGGAATGGTCATCTCCTACTGGCTCAAGGGTGGAATTGAGTGTACCACCGTTGTTGACTTTGAATGTACCTGAGAATTTCAAACCCTCTGGGAATGTTAAACGGAGAGCATACGCACTCTGCTGAACACCTGGAACGGTCACACGTAACACTCCACCCACGTGGTAGAATTTTAGAGCTTCAGACTCTATCGTTGGATCATCGAAATCAGTGACAGGAGTGTTAATAGCAACCATTGGGGTTGGGCTATAAGTCTCCAACTGGGAGGCATTTATCCCTCTGAGATCATATTCAGCAGGATAATTTACATATAAATCTCCTTCCGTAACGTGCCCGTCAACTGCTGCGGAGGCTGGATAGATGGCGTAGTTGGCTCTGTCCTGGTTTTCTGCCAGAGATACCATCACGTGACCGATGTTGTTTTCAGGAGCGTCCTCAATGCTCTCTACGTTCTTGATCTGATAGAAGTTCGCTCCCGTGCCTTGTACATAAATGGCAATCTGGTCACCAGGGGTCCAGGTGCCGAAACCTGTGTCTCCGTCAACGTCAACCTTGGTGGATGGACCGCCTATCGACTCGAACCATACAGGTACTGACACAGCCTTGCCGGACTCAGATACCTCTGTTACCCCGCTTTCACATCCCGCGAGGAGAAGGAGTGCGGCTGCTCCTGCAGCCAATACATAGTGTAATTTCATCTTATGTGTATATTTTGATTATTTCTTTTCCTACAAGTATTATTTTACCATACGTACAGGATATGATCCTCCTGCCTTGCCCTCTGTCAGGTAGTCTATGCTAGTACCACCCTGTGTCCAATCAGAGTCATACTTCCCCGCGCAGGGCAGGAAGGCGCATCCTTGCGCACCTTCGCAAAGACGCTGAAGGCGTTCGTATGTCAGATCTACTGAGTAATCATCGTCGACATTATCAAGCACGATGCTTAAATCTTCTATTTCTAATAATTCTGGAATATACTTATCCGCCCCGTCAGGGAACAACAGCAAGCCTTTTATAGTATTGCTCCCGGATAAAGCGTAAGACTCATATTCAGTTCCAGTGAGGTCGACTGTCACCTTTGCATAGTGCTTCCCAGCCTCCCCGTTAATCTTTGCTCCTGTGCGTGTTGTACCTAGGATGGACTCCCACTGCGTCTGGGTAGGCACGGTGAATCCTTCTACCGTTGCTCCCGCCATAGACGTCTCATATGCGTGATAATACTGAGGCAGGGAGGTAATACTTGCAGCACCGTAGTACTTGAGCACTTCCAGCTGGTCATCTTCACTTATTGAGTAGCCGTCCACTGTCTTAATCAGGTAACCTTTGGAGAGGTACAAGCCTCCGAACGGACCTACCATGCCGGGATCTTCAGTCCAGTCTATCTTATCTTCGCCGGGAATGATAGTTCCGCTGCCATACTCACCGTCCCAGACAATAGAGTCCTCTATCAACGCCTGGCTCCAGTACTCGCCGTCCCACACGATAGGGTCCACGATTATGACATCCAGCATCGATGGGAACCTCAAGCCCTTTATCTTGTGCTTGTGATAAGGCCCGAAGGTTATCGGGCTGCCGCTCTTCTTCAGCTCCAGAGAGCGGCTTCCTATCTCGTCGCCCGTGAAGCTCACCTTCACGCCGCTTACTTCCTGCGCCAGCGCTATCACCGCGATAGTCAGGGGACTGTCGTTGGTGAACGTCAGGCCTTCCGTGCCAAAGTCCACCGTTATCTTATTTCCGCCGTTGCTTACTCCTCCGACAGCCGTCTCCACTGGCCCGAACTCTCCCTGCGGTATCACGAACGATCCCGTCAGGTAGCCGTCAGTCGCCTCTAGGGTGAATGACGTGAGCCTGATACTCGGGAAGTCTCCTGCTGATACCGTAAACTCGAAGGCCGAGAACTTGGGATAAAAGCTAAGGTCTACATATTCGCCGTTGTCCCCCGGGATCAAATCAGTCTTGCTGGCCAGCATATAGCCGTAGCGCATATCGGGAAGGTAGATGCTGCTGCCCACGCCCTTGCGGTATACCGACTGGTCTCCCGGAACGACTCCGGTGAACGAGGCCGTGGCGTCATCCGCGTTCACGTCGAACGAAACCCCGGACGGCATCCCGCCAGTTGACGGCGAGGGATACACCGCATAGAAATCATACCGCTCCGCTTCCGTGGAGCAGAGGCCGTCGCCGCTCGTAGGCGACACCCTCGCCTCGCTGGTCAGCGACGTAGCGCTCGCCTCGCTGTGGCTCACTACCTGGTAGTCTGCGATGTGTGTGGAGGTCTCTGATCCTGACGATGCCTCCGCCTGGGGACTGTAGATCCTAATCAGGTCGCCGTCCCGCCAGTTGATGCGCTCGTTGGTCAGGTTGCCGTTCCCGTCAACCGTACCCTGGCCACTGTAGTCGGTCTTCGTGCCCGCCTTGGACAGCTTAGCTGTGAACTGGAACCCTTTCCTACTGGTTAGGAGGTCCTTGCTGCAGGACACTCCAGCTATGCCGGCAGACAACATCGCCGCCGCCAGCAATAGAAGTGCTTTGTTGCTCTTTCTCATAATGCTCCTCCTCCTATTCCCATGTGGTGTTGAAATCTTCCGACGACGAGGAGAAATCATAGTTGTCCACTTCCTGGCTGGTCGTCCGAACAACCGACTCCTTCGTCACGATAGATGCCGACAACAAACCGCCCTCAAAGACAAATCCGAGAGGGAATGGGACATAATCTTTAAGGTTACATTTTTTCACATTTTCCCCCTCGGGAGGATGATTCTGATAGCATTGGGAGTAATGATTTAGTTGATAAGAAATTAAGAAAAAGGTTATTCTTTAAATTCTTCCCCACATTTTCCCCACGGGGAATCAGTCAAGGAGCTCCACGAGATCCTTTTTCATATCGTCGTCAATGCTGCGGTAGCGGCTGAAGGCGCGGCTGCCGTCGGAGTGTCCGGTCATCGATGAGATCAGGTTAGGATCCTTTACTTTCTTGTATAAGTTACCCGCAAAGGTGCGTCGGGCCATATGGCTGCTGGCTATCTCGCTGATGCTCACCTTCCTTTCCTGTCGGGTCAGTGTGTCCAAAACAGTTACGGTGCGTGTGATGCCCACCCGTTGGAAGATTTCCTTGATGGCTTCGTTGTATTTCTGGGTGGAGATGAAGGGCAGGAGTTTGTCGGAGGAGGAGTTGGCGTAGCGCTCAGCTATCGCGCGGGCGGTGCTGTTCAGCGGGATGATGATGGTCTTGGGGTTCTTGGAGATGGTTTTGTGCGGGATGTACTGGAGCGAATCGTCAATAAGATTGGACTTCTTGAATTTCAACAGGTCTCCCACGCGGCATCCTACGCAGCATTGGAACACAAAGACGTCGCGCTGCCTGGCAAGCCTGGGGCAGTCGGAAAGGTCGGCCTCGAAAATGGTGCGAACTTCGTCAAGAGTGATGTAAACGGGCGTTCCGTACAGGTCCGCTCCAACCTTGAAGGTGTCAAAGGGGTTCTTGGGGATTATGCCGGAATCCTTGCACCAGTGGAAGAATGTGCGCAGTTTCTTGAAGAGGTCGTTGATGGTGTTCTTGCCTCGCTGGCGCGGTTCTCGCTTGTCAGGGAAGGCTTCGAAGAGTTCCGGATGCTCCTTGAAGATGATGTGCTCACGCTCCGTGAAGGTCCAGAGGCTTGACAGCGTGTGCGATGTGAAAGAGCGGATGTCCGTCCGGACGGCATCTTTCACATCGTGAGTTTTGTTGTTGTACATACAGAACCTGAGGACCAGCCTGCGGAGTACTTCGTACTGGAGCAGGCGGCTTTCTGAAAGATCGTGCGCCAGCAGGAATTCGTCAAAGGCGTTCCCAAACTGATAGCGCGTTCCTGTACCAAGATAATCTTCCAGGGATTCCCTGAGCCATCGGGGCCCTACTTTCAACGAAATGTTGTCGCTGATGTACTTCTTTGTAATATGCTTGCGCATAGCCACAATGGCGTCATTGATCTTTTCCCATTCGAGCTCTTCCGGGCACTTGAGAGGGTTGAGGAGTTCCAACTTGCAGTCCCAGGCTTTGGGGCTGACAATGATGTTGGTGGTAGCTGTCTGGTCTATTGTCCTGCCGTCTCTCAGGCGGATATAAACTTTTGTTAAGCAGTTGAGCGGTTTCGCTGCGGTTTTTGCATACGAAACGGGAGTTTTTATAATAAAGTTTATGGTCATAGGCTTTGAATATTTATAATGTAAAGTGAATGATTATTCGTTGATTTTCCCCAACTTTTCCCCACTTGTTAACTTATTGAGGGCGATATGCGGTATATATTCATTTTTTTCAAAAAAAATTCGGAGTTTTATTGTATATATAAGGACTTTTCCATACTTTTGTGCCTTGTGTGCTAAAAACCTCTGCCGCCCACCCATCAAGGTGGATTTTGTTGTTTATCAAAAGAATAATATATATTATACAAATGAAAAAACATTACGAAAAAATGTGTATGACCCCTCTCGGGTTTGTATTCGAGGGGACTCTTCTAGCGGGCTCTATTGAGGCCGAAGTCCGTGCTACCGGGCACGAGATAGGCAACACGTTCGACGGCACCGAAGAAGGTGGCGGTGAGTTTAACTTAGATTGGGAGTAGAGAGATGAGAAAGTTATTCAATATTGCAGCGTTGTTTACTATGCTGGCAGCCTGCGTTTCCTGCTCAGACAACTTTGAGAACAGGAACCTTGTCCGCTTCTCCGTAAAGACCGGTGATCCGGGAACCAAGGTATCCTACTCTGGCTACAAAGAGTCCAACAAGGAGAGAGTTGACTGGACAAACGGCGATATGGTATGGATTTGGAGTCCTGAATCCGAGCGCCCAACTTCGAAAGAGGCATATTATGTAATCCGTGACGTCAATCCCAACGGTTTTTATTCAGAGGCTGGTCTTGATCTTTACAGCACTGAAGGTACTATTTACGGACTCCAGTGGAACGATGATGTTGCAACTCAGCACTTCTTCTCAGTGTTCCCCGTTCCCCTCAGGAACAGGTCGGTATTAGTACGTATGTTTATGAATGAAGGCCAGTGGGATGACACTTGCTCTGCCTATTTTGGTGCAACCGTTCCTAGAAATCAGCCTCCAACAAGCGTAAGCACAGTTAGTGGCGGAATAGTTGCAGAGCCCGACGGCAACAACCTCATAATGGAGGCTCAGGACGCCTGCGCACCAAACACTCTGGTTCACCTTGACTACCAGCCTGTTGTAACTGCTGTTGAATTCATAGTAAAGAACGGCTATGCTGATGAGTCCGCAATGTCTTTGCAGAGCATCAAGCTCAGTGCGGATTCAGATCCTATCGTAGGACAGTTCATCAAATATTTCACCGGTGCAAGGCAGACCTCATTTGAGAACACATCAACAAATCTGGAGATCCCGTTCAGCACTCCGGTAAGCGTTGCCTATGGCCAGACTCTCAAGTTTACGGTATTTATGCTTGGACTTGAAGACTCTACTGATCCGGACATAGACAACGTTACCATCGAGTTTGTAACAACCGGCGCAGATGCCAACACAACAAACAGCATCAAGGCAAAACTCAAGACCACCCAGGGCGTTATGGCATTCCCAAGGGGTAAGAAGTCCTATGTGACAGGTTTTCTCATCCCTGGCGCAAGCGCGTGGACAATAAGCGCAGTGCCTGATGTAATTACCGCATGGGGCGAAGAGGATGAGGACATTTTAACCGAATTCGACCATTATTCAGCTGAAGATTAATACGATAGAGATACAATCGATATGAGACACAATATATTAATTCTTGCTGCGTGCATGTTAGGGGCTTCAATGTTGTTCGGCTCCTGTGATGAACGCATAGAATCAGAGGGTAACATTGGTTTCACCGCCGACGTGGCTTCATTCAACGGCGGCTACGTTGGTACCAAGGGTGAGCCAATAGGAGATCCTCTTTTAGATCCGGACACATACGTGACCAGCTTCCAGACCAAGCATGGCGCGAATGGATTCAAGGTCAGTGCTTACAAGGGTGCGACAGCCAAATTCACCGACGCCGTAAGTAAATATACCAACGGGGCTTGGACCCTGACCCCGGGCGCAAAATGGTACTCTGGCGAGACTCTCGATTTCTACGCCATCACCCAGGACAGAGGGATATCCAATCAGAACGTGAACGCCAGCACTAAACAGATGACGTTTGATTATTCAGTTCCTAGCACAAAAGTATGGAACCAGCCTGACGTGATGGTGGGATACTATTCCGGACCAGGAGTTGTTGAAACTGACAATCTCAGTGTACGCATAGCGCCCCTTACTTTCTACCACCCTCTTGCAGCTGTTCGTCTCATTGCCGGGAACATTGCCGGGCAAAAAGTAAGGGAAGCGGGCATATTCAACATTTACGGAGAAGGAACCTGCACTGCCGATATGAGCGGCACTGCCCCGACATTTAGCTGGGAGTTCAGTTCAACGGCAGCCCCAAATTCCTTTGCCACCTTCCCATATGAAGGAGACCCTGTTGCAGTTGAAGGACAGTTCCTTGGCGGGGAGAGTGAAGCCCTTATGGTTATTCCTCAGACTCTTGGAGAAAATGCCTACTTTGAAGTTGGAATGGTGAACCCTGATGCAGATGACGATCCCAACACTCCGGACGAAATGATGTATTACAGAGTAAGCCTCAAAGACGTTCAGTTGAAGGCAGGCACGATTCTTAACATCACGGTCAACCTCAAGGGAGTAGATATTGTTATTGATGTTAATGAAAGGCCTTTGGGATTGGTCATCCCTTGGGACCCTCTTGAAGTTACAGCTAGAGATTTTGCCCTTGTTCCAACAATGGCATATTTATGTTCAGGCGCTGAATTTAGGGACTATATGAATTCGCTTGGCACCGTTACAGAGATAATATTCGACAGGGAAGGCCAGGTAGATGAGTCCGGTCTCGAGATACAGGATTCTGCTCATCCGGAAGGATATCCTATATATGCCACCTTTAATAACGGAGTAGTCAGGATTACCACACACGCCAATACCATACAAGCACATCAGTCCCTCAAAGGAATGTTCAAAGATATGACCTCTCTCACCAAGATCACGTGGGGACTGTTCTTTGACACTGAACAGACTACTGATATGTCTGAGATGTTTATGGGTTGTACAGGCTTGTTGGACATTAATCTTATTGATGTAGCCAATACCAAAAACGTTACTACCGTTGCCTATATGTTCGACAATTGTTCTTCTGCTACCCGCATCCTTCTTGGCGACCAGTTTGATACTAGAAATGTAACTACTACTTCTCATATGTTCAATGAGTGCAGAAGCCTTCAGAAAATTTCTTTGGGCCAGTACTTCGATACCAGGAATGTGACAGATATGTCCTATATGTTCTGTAACTGTATAGCTTTTCATAACTATGGTGATGGACAGTTAGATGTAGGAGAGCTTTTCTATACTTGGAAAGTTGAGCACTTTGACTATATGTTTTATAACTGCCAAGCACATTAC
>JAEEGL015980325.1_pt1 | contig 10154 bp, 7 predicted proteins | sample 9134231 | NCBI WGS metagenome assembly JAEEGL01 (sample SAMN16246548, study PRJNA631951) | gut metagenome | biome: gut microbiome; feature: rumen; material: fiber-attached | host: Bos | place: Iran: Karaj | collected 2018-10
TCTCGCGGCAAAGCCGCTTCGATGTCCGTTGGCCGTCGAGTGGCCCCTCGTGCAGGCACGGTGGCCGTTCTCCGGCCTTATCGCGCACGGATAGGCAGGTCCTTGCAGCCTATCCTGCGCGAAGCGCACATCTCGCGGCAAAGCCGCTTCGATGTCCGTTGGCCGTCGAGTGGCCCCTCGTGCAGGCACGGTGGCCGTTCTCCGGCCTTATCGCGCAAAAAAAGCTGCCGCACTTTCGTGCGGCAGCCACATATTCTGCGGAATTATACGGGATAATTCGCGCCGTTCACTTTGGCCGGGTCGATACCGGTTTTCTGTGCCTGGCGGTATTTGAAGAATTCTTCCGCAACCTGCGGGAACAGGGCGTAGGAAAGGACATCCTCATCCTGCATCTTGTAGGGGGCAATCTTCTGCTCGTACTCCGGAAGAGCCGGCTTCAGAAGGTCCGCGGGCCTGCAGGTGATGGGCTCGGCATTGCCGATAGCCTTCTTCTGCACTTCCTTGTCGAACGGCTTTACAGTCTGTCCGAACTCACCCATCAGGAGCTTCTTGGACTCCTTGGTGAACATCTTGTAGCGCTGTCCGAGAAGGACATTAAGCACAGCCTGTGTTCCGACGATCTGGGAGGACGGGGTAACCAGCGGCGGCTCGCCGAAATCCTTGCGGACGCGCGGAATCTCGGAAAGAACGTCGTAGTACTTGTCCTCTGCATGGGCTTCCTTCAGCTGGGACACCAGATTGGAAAGCATGCCGCCCGGCACCTGGTAGCGCAGGGTGTTGATATCCACGCCCAGAACCTTGGTGTTGAGAAGGCCGCTCTCGAGGGCAGCTTCACGCTGCGGACGGAAGTACTCGGCGATCTCCGCCAGCTTCTGCAGATCCAGTCCGGTATCATAGGGTGTTCCGCGGAAGGTCTCAACCATAACCTCGGTTGCGGGCTGGCTGGTTCCCTGCGCGAACGGGGAGATTGCGGTATCGATGATATCGCAGCCTGCCTCGACAGCCTTCAGGAGCGTCATGGCAGCCACACCGGAGGTGTAGTGGGTGTGCAGGTCAACCGGGATGCTGACCTCAGCCTTCAGGGTGCTGACCCGTTCCCCAGCGGCATACGGGGTGAGAAGGCCTGCCATATCCTTGATGCAGATGGAATTGGCGCCCATATCCTCAATCTTCTTTGTGCTGTCTGCCCAGTACTCCAGGGTATAGGCGTCGCCCAGGGTGTAGCTCAGCGCGATCTGGGCTTCCGCTTTCTCCTTCCGGGATGCCTTGACGGCGGTCTCCAGATTGCGGATATCGTTCAGGCAGTCGAAGATTCGGATAATATCGATACCGTTGGCGACAGACTTCTGTACGAAGTACTCCACGACATCATCCGGATAATGGTTGTATCCGAGGATGTTCTGTCCGCGGAACAGCATCTGCAGCTTGGTCTTCTTGAAGCCGGCCCTCAGCTTGCGGAGCCTGTCCCAGGGATCTTCCTTCAGGAAACGCAGGCAGGCATCAAAAGTAGCGCCGCCCCAGCACTCCACGGCATGATAGCCGATCTCATCCATCTTGTCGATGATGGGAAGCATCTGCTCGGTGGTCATTCTTGTAGCAATCAGAGACTGGTGAGCGTCGCGGAGAACGGTCTCAACAATCTTCACCGGCTTCTTTTCAGCAGCCGGCTTTGTGTTTTTATCAGCCATATCTAAGCCTCCAGATATTCAGATTCTGCCCGCCCCGCAGGGCGGGCCAAAAATATTGCAATTTCAAGACACGCTCGCGTGTCTTGCGCGCCACGTGCCGGATGCCGCCAGGCATCAATTACCAATCGGCACGTGTGCGCATGCCAGCGCAGCGTATAACTCAGTGGGGGATTGTCCCCCGCCACTGAGCCTGGTTTGTTACCTACCTTAAAAAGGGGGGACATCCCACACTGCAGTTATACCCCGAAGATTGCCATGAAGGTTCCGGCCGCGACAGCGGTACCGATAACGCCGGCAACGTTGGGTCCCATGGCGTGCATCAGAAGGAAGTTCGTCGGGTCTGCCTCCGCACCGACCTTCTGGGATACGCGGGCCGCCATCGGGACTGCCGATACGCCGGCGGATCCGATCAGCGGGTTGACCTTGCCGTGGGTAACTACCATCATAATCTTTCCGAAGACAACACCTGTCGCGGTGCCCAGGGCAAACGCGATAAGGCCCAGGACGACGATCTTGATGGTATCGATGTTCAGGAACGCCTCCGCGCTGGTGGTTGCGCCTACGGAAGTTCCGAGGAAGATAACCACGATGTACATCAGCGCGTTTCCTGCCGTCTCAGCCAGCTGTTTCACCACACCGGACTCCCGGAAGAGGTTGCCCAGCATCAGCATGCCGACCAGCGGAGCGGTGGTCGGGAGAATCAGGCAGACCACGATGGTAACGATGATCGGGAACAGGATCTTCTCCAGCTTGGAAACCGGGCGAAGCTGTCCCATCTTAATCTTTCTCTGCTCTTCTGTCGTCAGCGCCTTCATGATCGGCGGCTGGATAATCGGAACCAGAGACATGTAGGAGTACGCCGCAACGGCGATGGGTCCCATCAGTCCGGTCTGTCCCAGCTTACCTGCCAGGAAGATGGATGTCGGGCCGTCAGCGCCGCCGATGATTGAGATGGCAGCGGCCGCCTTGTCGTTGAATCCCATGAAGATCGCCATGAAGTACGCGCCGTAGATTCCGAACTGTGCCGCGGCGCCCAGCAGGAAGCTGGCCGGGTTGGCAATCAGGGGGCCGAAGTCCGTGAGGGAACCGACGCCCATGAAGATCAGGGACGGGAGAATACTCCATTCATCCAGTTTGTAGAAATAATGCAGCAGACCTCCGACGCCTGAGGATGAATCCTCAATTGACAGCATGATGTCCGGATAAATATTCACCAGAAGCATACCGAAGGAAATCGGAAGAAGCAGCAGCGGCTCAAATCCCTTGCCGATGGCAAGATAGAGGAAAATGAGCGCGACCACAATCATGACCACGTTTCCGAGGGTGAGGTTCAAAAAGGCTGTCTGCTGAATAAGGTTGGACATGGTTGTTGTAAAATAATCCATTGATAACCCTCCTGTCGGGATACTGTTATCCCGCTTTCAGCGATGCCCTGTTAGTTCATGGTTGCAAGCTTTGCGCCCGGTTCAACCATCTCGCCGACAGATACATTGATAGATGCGATGGTTCCTGCCTGCGGAGCAACAATCTCATTCTCCATCTTCATGGCTTCCAGTACGAGGACGACCTGGCCGGAAGCTACATTGGTGCCCGGCTGTGCCTTGATGGCAAGGATCTTGCCCGGCATCGGGGACTCAATCACAACAGAGCCTTCACCGCCTGCTGCCGGAGCCGGTGCGGGTGCCGGAGCGGGTGCCGGGGCAGGTGCGGGTGCCGGAGCCGGTGCAGGTGCTGCCGGAGCCGGGGCCGGAGCCGCCGCGTTGTGTCTTGCCATCGGCTGTGCGCCGCCTGCTGCCGCAACCGGTGCCGCCGGAGCGATATCTCTCGCCGGAGCTGCCGGCCTGCGTAACGGGGCTGCCGCCCTGGGTGCTGCCGCCGCTGCCGCTGCAGCTGCGCCGGTCTTCTCTTCCACTGTTACATCATATTCAACGCCATTCACGGTAATGGTATAGCTTTTCATTATTTTATCCTCCGAAATTAAATTAAGCTCTTCTTACTCTGCGGGAAGTTCTCCGCCTGATGGAACGAACCACAAGCTCGTCTGCAGGAACACCGGTTGCTGCTGAAATAGCTGCCGTAATGACGGCGACCAGTTCCAGTTCGTCCACGGTCTCCTCCTGGACGGCCGGTTCCGGTTCGGGAACCGGGGCAGGCGCCGGTACAGGTGCCGGAGCCGGTGCGGGTGCCGGGGCCGGGGCAGGTGCCGGGGCCGGGGCAGGTGCTGCCGCCACTTTTGCCTTCGCGGCCGCTTCGCGCGCCGCAGCTTCCTTGGCTGCCTTGTTTTCTTTTATCTTCTTTTCCAGGGCATTGATCTTCTTAAACTGCGCGATGAGCAGGCTGATGAAGATCAGCACCAGGAACACCGTTCCCATACCCATCAGGGTGTTCAGACCGGCTTTTGCCAGTTTCTCTCCCGTCGTATAGGCAGGAGCCACATTAATCTCTGTGGGGCTTAAGCGGGAAGCGCCGTTCTCATACACTTCTTCCGCCGTGAGAGAGAATGTCAGGTTGCGCTTCTCAAATTCCGCGTTCAGGATGGCTTTGTAAGCATCCTCCCCGCTTCTCTCAATCTGTCTGCTGATAATCTCATGGAATTCCCCGAGGTCCTGCTTGCTGCTCTGCCAGGACTGGATCGCCGCTTCTGTGACGGGATCCTTCATCCTGCGGGCCTCTGTGAGGAATGTATTCAGGTCTTCTTCGCTGGCAGCGTCCAGCATCATCATATACTGTTCCGCGCCCTGCAGCATCTGCTGGCTGATAATCTCCGGAATCGGTTCCTCCTCAACTTTTTCAGCGGCGCAGGCAGAGAGTGCGAAGAAGCAGAATGCCATGATGACCATCAGCACGAAATTCTTTATTCTCTGTCTCATTTCTTCGTCACCTCATTATCAGATCGTGCCGTGTTTTCTGGAAGGCCGGTCCGCACTCTTGGAAAACAGCATCTCAAAGGCCGCGATAACGCGCTTCCTGGTCTCATCCGCATCGATGATATCGTCCACATAGCCCCTTCTTGCTGCCGCTTCCGCGGAAACTGCCAGTTTCTTGTACTCCTCTGTTTTCTCTTTCAGGAACTCTGTCTTTTTCTCTTCCTTCTCAAGCTCGTCGGCATAGATAATCTTGACAGCCGCGTCCGCATCCATGGCGCCGATCACGGCATCCTTCCATGCGTACACGATATCCGCGCCGATGGCCTTGCTGTTCATAACGACGGAAGCGCTTCCGAATGCCTTCTTTGTGACAACGGTAACCTTCGGCACGTCAGCTCCGGCAAATGCCGCCGTAAGCTTCGCGGCCGCCTTGGCAATGCTCTTCTCAACTTCCGCGCTCTTTCTGCTGAAGCCCTCGACATTCGCGAGCACAAGCAGGGGGATATTGAACGCGTCGCAGAAATTCACGAACTCTGCAGCCTTGCGGAGCCCTCTCGGGCATACCAGCGTCTCAGCGTTGGCGACACATCCCACGGTTGCGCCGTTCAGGCGGATGAAAGCGGTAATCATTCCCTTGCCGTAATCCTTGCCGGGCTCCAGGACGAAGCCGTCATCGGAGATCTCCGCGATCATCTTGCCCGCATCCTCGCAGGATGCGAGTTCCGCGTTCAGGCGGTTGATGTCGTCTTCACAGTCATCGCAGGGGGTATCTTCCTCATTGTTGGACGGAATGACGGAAATCAGGCAGCGGATCTTCTCGAGAAGCTCATCCTCTGTCCCGCAGAAATCAACATTGCCCGCTTCGGTCTGGAATTCGGCCGCAGCATTGTTGAGCTTGCTCTCATCGCTTCCTTCCAGGGCATTCGGGGAATTGACGAACATCTTCGCGTCCTTCTCCATAAATACAAAGTCAGCCATAGCCGAAGCCACTGCAAGTCCGCCGCCGCAATTACCGAAAACAGCCGCAATCTGCGGGATAACCCCGGATGCCTTGGCCTGTGCCTGGTAAATCTTGCCGAATGCGCCGAGCGCGTCAGACGCTTCCTGGAGACGAAGGCCTGCGGAATCGAGGAGACCGATCACCGGAGCTCCCATGCGCTCTGCCATATCATACATACTGACAATCTTCTTTGCGTGCATCTCTCCGATGGCACCGCCCAGAACAGCACTGTCCTGGCTGTAAACATACACAAGGATTCCGTCAATGGTGCCGTAACCGGTTACGACCCCATCCCCGGGCGTCTCCTGTGCTTTCAAGTTGAAATCCGTGCTTCTTGCTGTCACATAAGAGCCGATTTCAACAAAGCTGTTGTCATCAAGCAGTTTTATAATTCTGCTGCGAGATGATACTGATGCTGAATTACTCATGTTGCTTTCCTCCATTCAAAATTTCGACAGCGGATGAACTGAATACAGTACGCTGAGTATATTTTATCTTGAAGGCAGTGAAAATGCAAGTTATTAACCTATGCAATGACCATCATAAGGTATATACGATTTTCATTAACCGGACAGCAGAAAACCGCCGGGGCTGGGGGTTTTTCCTTCATTTCCCCCGCTCCGGCGGTCTCATGCCGCCGTCAGGTATTAATGCAATTATAGCGAATTCTTATCACTCTCAGGACTGGGGCGCGATGACAACCCCGCTTCCCGGGCCTGCCTGCATGCTCCCGGCATCCGTCACCTGGGACGCGGCCTCCGGCGCCTGTACGCCCTCCGCCGGAACAGAAGGAACCGGAATCTCCGCGCCTGCCGCACCCTCCGCGCTCTCTGTGCTCTCCGGCACCGCATAAACGGTCAGGGCGCCGCTCGCGTCGGCCAGGTAAATTACGCCGTCCGCTTCCACCACGGTATTTGCAGCCATGGAACCGTCCTCCGCGAGATAATACAGGATGCCGCCGATGGTCTGCAGGCCGGTCATCATGCTTCCGTCTTCCGCGAAGCAGTACCATTTTCCGTCCATCTGCTTCCATCCCGTCGCCGGGCAGCCCTCCTGGTCAAACCAGTACATGCTCCCCGAAACCGCCTGCCATCCGGAAGCCAGGGCGCCGGATTCCGTGAAATACCGCCGCTTCCCGTCCACATCCCGGAACCCGGTGGCCATCACGCCGTCCTCCGCCAGATAATACCTGGCGCTGCCCTGGGTGAGCCATCCGGTCTGCATCCGGCCGGCATCATCCAGCCAGAACCATTTTCCGGCAGTCCCGATCCACCCGGTGGCCATGGAGCCGTCGCTCCCGTGGAGATAATACCAGTCATTGCCGAGCTGGTGCCACCCGGTGGCCATCTTTCCGTTCTTCTCCAGGTAATAGTACTTGCTGCCATCCTTGATCCACCCGGTCAGGGGCGTACCGTCCGCGCCGGCGAAATACCAGCTGCCGCCGTCGTTGAACCAGGTGTTTTTCTGCATGACATGGTTCGCGTAGTAATAATCCTTCCCGCCGATGGTCCGCCAGGTGTTGGCGGGGATGACGGCGGTATAATCCTTGTACAGGAAGTCGATATCCACGTCCCCGCTGATTCCCGGGACGACGCCGGTATCGGATTTCTGCCACATGGTTGCCTTTTTATAGGTGTAGTCGTCCGCATACCTGGCAATCCAGATATCATAATTGCCCAGTGTGGAAAGGTCCACCTTGTTGTTGATCCAGTACTCGTTGCAGTAGAGCATCGGATAGTATCCCGCGCTCTGGATTTTCCCCAGGAACGCGTTGACTATGCGGCTGATCTCCGTGCCTGAGAGAGTCCCCAGCGTTTCCGCGTCCTCCGCGTCATAGATGACCGGGAAGGAAATGGGATAATCCTTGATCAGGTTAAGGACAAAGTCCGCCTCCTGCTCCGCCATGGCCACAGAGGTGGCGGTCGAGTAGATATAGGCACCGATGCGGATCCCCTGTCCTGCCGCGCCCTCCGCGAAGGGCCGGAATGTGGCGTCCTCCGCCGTCCGGGACCGGGTGGCCAGGATGGCAAAGGAAATACCCGCGTTCTTCACCGCGCCCCAGTCTGAGACGCTGTTCCACCGGGACAGGTCAACGCCCTTCGCGATGGCCCCCAGCGCCTTCGCCTCTGCGTTTCCGGTCATGAGTGGCGTGGTGACGGCGCTTACGCCGCCGGGATAGGAAACCTGGCCATGACTTACGACAAGGGCCTGCTCCGGCGTCTGCGCGCCGCCTGCCGCGGGCGCGCTGCTGTTCTGGGACGAGCCGCTGCCGGACGAGCTTCCGGAAACTACCGTTACGCTGCCGGAAGCCGCGGTCCCGCCGGATCCTCCCGGTCCCTGGGATACGTCCACAGAAGCGCTGCCTCCGCTGGCGGGCCCCGCAAGTACGCTGACAGGCTGCATCGCCACCGTCGCAGCAAGGAGCGCCGCCGCCGCGGTATATTTCAATTTCTTTAACTTCATATCATTAACCTCCGGAATATTCAGTCAAAAAAAGTCCGCCGCGGATAAAGCTTTTTCCGCGACAGACCTATTATCTCAGATTTCAGACCGGAGTGTCTGTGTTTTTGCTTACTTTTTTCTTAGACTTTCCCCTGCGAAAATAACGCACCGGTGAAAAAAAGTAATAATAAATAAAAAAGATGATCGATGTGGTGCTCCACGAAATGGGATAGCTGGCAAGTATCGTGCGGATGTCCGGCGAAGCCGGAACCATCAGCGCAACCCAGACAACACGGAGGAGGCAGGTGCCGCATGCCGTGATGACCAGGGCCGCCAGGCTGTCGCCGATGCCGCGGAGGGCGCCGGAGTACGCCTCCACCCCGGTGTACGTAATATAAAAAGGCGCCACGAAATGCAGGATATCCATTCCGATGGCGATCACTCCGGCATCCGTCGTAAACAGGCCGAACACCGTGCGCCCCGCCGCAAAGAGGAACCCGGTAATCACGACGGCTATGCCGGCCGCCATCGCCAGGCATTCGTGGACACCGCGGTGCAGCCGGTCTGTCCGGCCCGCGCCGTAATTCTGCCCCACAAAGGTCGTGATGGCGATACCCAGCGCGTTCATGACCATCCAGTACACCGTATCGATCCGGAAGTAAGCCGCCCAGGCCGCCACGGTGTCTGTTCCCAGCGTATTCACCCTGCTCTGGATAAAGATGTTGGAGACGGAATACATCACCGACTGCAGTCCCATCGGGAGACCGATGGCGATAACCCGGCGGACCATCGGAAGGTGTACCCGGAGCCCCCGGAGCTCCAGGCGGTAGCATTCCCGTGTCATCATCAGGCATCCGAGGGAGAGAATGACGCTGAAGACCTCGGACAGGACCGTGGCCAAGGCCACGCCTGTAACGCCCATCCCCAGGACCACCACAAACAGGAGGTCCAGCCCTATATTGACAAAGCAGGCAGCGATCAGGAAATACAGAGGGCGCTTTGAATCCCCCACGGCCCGGAGAATCCCGGAACCCATATTGTAGAGAAGGTTCGCCGTCACGCCCAGGAGGAAAATGGTCAGGTACCGCACCGAATCCTCCGTGATCTCCGCCGGCGTATTCATCATCCTGAGCGCCGGGCGGATGAGCGGGAGCCCCACGGCCGTCATGAAGACGCCGCAGCAGAAGGCAAATACAATCCCCGTGTGTACCGCGTCGCTGACGCTGTCCTCCCTCCCGGCGCCGAAGTACTGGGAAATGAGGACGGAAACGCCGGAGGTCAGGCCGATGAAGAAAAATACCATCAGGTTGACCAGGAGCGTCGTGCTTCCCCCGACGGCAGCCAGGGCGTGTTTTCCCACAAACCGGCCCACAATGATGGCGTCCGCCGTATTATAGAGCTGCTGGAAAAATGTCCCGAACAGGATCGGGAAAAAGAAACGGAGGATCTGCTTCCAGATTGTTCCCTCCGTGATATTTACGGAAGCCATGCAGGCAAATGTCCTTTCCGCTTATAGTTCAATCTCTCCCGCCGCCTTCTCAAGCCATTCCTTTTCTTCCTCCTCCAGGAGGGGGGAGATTTCCTCTTTAACCCTGCGGTGATATTCATTCAGCATCCGGATATCTTCCGCAGTCATCCACCGGGTATCGATGGCCGTAAGGTCCAGCGGGACCAGCGTCAGCGGCTCAAACTGAAGGAACCTGCCGAATCCGTTCCGGGGCCCTTCCGTGCAGAGAAGCAGGTTTTCCGTCCGGATACCGCATTTTCCCTCAATGTAGAGTCCCGGCTCATCGGAGGTCACCATACCCGCCGCAAAAGGCGCGTTGTCGCGCTCCAGGGTTTTCGGCGATACCCTGAACCGTATCGCCTGCGGCCCCTCGTGTACGGCGCCGAGATACCCGATCCCGTGCCCGGTCCCGTGGTTGAAATCCAGTCCCTCTTTCCACAGGGGCTCCCTGGCGGCATAGTCCAGCGTAAGTCCCCTCGTGCCCTCGCGGAACCTGGCGTTCATCAGCCGGAGAAACCCGACGGCCACAAGGGTATAATACTTTTTCTCCTCTTGCGTAAGCGCCCCCAGCGCGACGGTCCGCGTGATGTCCGTGGTCCCCTCCAGGTACTGGCCGCCGGAATCCACCAGGTAAAGCCCCGCGGGTGAAA
>JAEEGL016840391.1_pt1 | contig 10154 bp, 11 predicted proteins | sample 9134231 | NCBI WGS metagenome assembly JAEEGL01 (sample SAMN16246548, study PRJNA631951) | gut metagenome | biome: gut microbiome; feature: rumen; material: fiber-attached | host: Bos | place: Iran: Karaj | collected 2018-10
ACCGGATTGAGTACCGGCGGGAATTTTCATGCGGACAATACCATCGACGGTTTCGACGTCGATTTCGGTGCCAAGTGCGGCATCGACCATAGAAATGGAAGTCTCGGATAGGATAATACTACCTTCTCTGGTTAAATGCTTGTGTGGTTTAACGTGGATTTGGATATATAAATCCCCTCGATTGCCGCCATTTGGAGCTTCGCCACCTTTGCCGGCAAGACGAATAGACATGCCGTCGTCGATACCTGCTGGAATTTTGATTTTAAAACTCTTACCGCCGCTAGACACTTCTTTTGTGGTGCCAAAAATAGCTTCTTCGAAACTGATAACGACACTGGTTTGAAGATCGGCACCGCGAGACGGATGACGCCCGCGCCCACCAAATCCAAAAATAGAGCCCAAGATATCTTCGAAACCACCGCCGCCAAAATCAAAATTAAATGATTGGCCATTAAAATTAAAGTTGCCATTTTGAAATGGATTGCCGCCCCCAGCATTACCACCAACGCCAGCATGGCCAAATTGGTCGTAGCGAGCGCGCTTTTGTTTGTCAGACAGAACCTCATGAGCTTCGGAAACCTCTTTGAACTTTTCTTCGGCTTCTTTATTGCCAGGATTCTTATCGGGATGGTATTTAATAGCGAGCTTGCGATAGGCTTTTTTAATCTCATCATCAGAGGCGTTCTTAGGGACACCTAAAACTTCATAATAATCTCGTTTGGACATAGAATATATTATATCATTTTTTTGATAAAAATGCTTGGCTTTTACCAATAAGCTCTTTTATGATGGAGGTTTTGTTCTGGGGGGGTTGATTTTTATGCTTTGATTATCTATAATAATTATACTCTCTTTTGCCGCAGGTTTAGGCTAAAGGGAGAATTTATACTCACTGGTTTTAAAAAGTGAGAGTTCTTTAAAGGAGTGGTAACAAAATGAGAGAAAAGCCGAGAGAGATTTACCGGAGGGATTGTTGGAGCGTAGAGCTTCGAGAAAGGAATAATCACCCCGGGTCGAAGCCCTGGATACTATTTGATGGGCAAGAAATGTTTAGTTGGAATGGAGAAAATATGAGGCAGCGTGGGCAGCTTAGTCTGATGACGGTCCCGCCTGATGTGCTAAAGGCGGCTAAACAAGCTCTCTAAAACTCATAGGTTCGTTGTTCCATTATCTTTGCGCCCTGCAGCTTAGCTGCGGGGCCTTTAATTTGTGTTATGATATTTATATGGAAGAAAAAATAGAAACTATTAAATACTGGTTAAGGACTGGGTCGATTAATATTTTTGGCTTACCGATGAGTGGTAAGGATACGGTGGGAGTGCGCCTAGCAGAAGTATTGGGAGGAAAATTCCTGTCATCTGGCATGATTATTCGCGCAATGGAACAAGAGACTAAACAAAATTTAACTAACGAAGGAAAATTAATAGAGACAAATACATTCTATGACTGGGTTTTGCCATATTTTGAAAGGCGTGATCTTGAGGAATTTCCTCTTATTTTGTCGTCGGTTGGGCGTTGGAGTGGTGAAGAGAATCAGGTGCTGAGCGTGGCCGAATCGGCCGGCCATCCAATCAAGGCAGTAGTTTTGCTGAATATTTCCGAAGGTGATGTAATATCTCGTTGGGAGGCAGCACAGATTTTAAATGATCGTGGCAACCGTTTAGATGATAAAGAATCGGCTGTGTTTAAAACCAGAATCAATGAATTTATCGAGAAAACTATTCCGGTGCTCAAGCATTATCGTGAAATGGGACTTTTGGTAGAAGTGAAAGCCGACATGGATAGGGAGTCGGTATTTAAGGAGACAATTGAACAACTGTGTCAATTTGCCGAAAATTCACGAACTGTAGTGTAGTATTCTAAGAAGGTGAGTCTTGTATCTAGGGCGTTAGGTTAGATTGACGTTTTTTTGCAGGTTTTTGTGGCCTTTCTCTGATTTTCCCCTGTTGATTTTTCTCGTTAATCTGTTATAATTTTTTGAAATGGTGGGAGTACATTAGCATTTTTGTGAGTTTTATGCTTTTTTCTTGCCGTTTAATACTTTTTGGAGGTAGAAAAATGATTTTTTGGATTATTGTAGGTGTAGCGATTGTTGTCGCTATTATTGTCGCACTGTTTCTCCTGATCAGAGTAGCAAATGGTAATGAAGCGTTGGTTGTTTCCGGCGTTGGAGCGACGGACAAAAACGGCAACCCGACAATCAAAAGGGCGGGTGGACGTGTTGTTTTGCCGTTCATCCAAAAGGCAAAATACTTTGATCTTTGCGTTCGGACGGCGAAAGTTGAGGGAGATGTAACAAAAACCCAGACTGGCGTACCGATTCGGATCGACTGGGCTGTTGCGTATTCTCCTGATATCTCTTCGGAAGACACCTTGCAAAGAGCGGTTTGTAACTTTCTCGATAAGAAAGATGACGAGTTGCAACGCGTGATTCTTGACGTTGTTTCGGGTGGCGTGCGTGCGGTTATCGCAAAAATGACGCCGGAGCAAGTCATGAACGGCAAGGACCAGCTTGATGAGGCGGTCAAAGGGGCTATCGAAGCACAGATGAAAGATCTCGGCTTTAACGCAATTCTCTCAATTCACGAGGTCGAAGATGCCCATGGTAGCACTTATTACCAAGATCTTGCGGCGAAAGATCGCGAAACAAAACGGCGCGAAGCGGCAAATATTACCGCTGAGAACGACCAGCAAATTCGCGAGACAAAAGCCGAGACTGATCGAATTGCGACAGAGAAGGAACTTGCGTCGCAAATCGTTATCGCCGAAAAACAACGCGATACGGATGTGCAGACGGCACGATTTAAAGCCGAGACTGCGCGCGAACAAGCGAGATCGAGTATGGCTGGAGAACTTGAAGAGCAAGTTATTAACCAACAGCTCGAAGAAAAGAAGGGCGCGGTCGCCGTTATGAAGGCTGAGCAGGCAAATCTCGCGGCGAAGAAACAACGTGATGTTGAAGTAACGCAAGCAGAGACTGCAAAGCAGACGAGAATTATCGGCGCAGAGGCGGAAGCTGCAAAAATACAGACGGAAGCTCGCGGTCAGGCTGAGGCTGAGGCGATCAAAAAGACTCGTCAGGCCGAAGCTGAGGCAGAGGCAAAGAAAATCGGAGCGAATGCGACGGCAACTGCCGTAAAAATTCAAGCCGATGCAGAAGCGACAGCAACGAAAGCTAAGGGCGAAGCTGAGGCGATTGCGATTTCGGCAAAAGGTAAGGCTGAAGCTGAGGCGATTGAAGCGAAAGGTCGAGCAGAGGCCGAAGCGGCGCGTGCTCTTTCTGACGCACAGGCTGCGAACGACCGAATTAACTTTGAACTCCAGAAAATTGAGATCGAACAACGCGCAAAAGTCGAAATTGCGACGAACGTGGCGACGGTTATGGCCGAAGTCGGTAAAAACGCAAGCTTCTATGATTTTGGCGGTGGTTCAAAACAAGAAAGCGGAGATCTTCTTACGCGTGTCCTCAAAAACCTTCCTCAAGTTTTTGCGCAAGCAAATCTCGAGAATCTCGCAGTAAACGGCGAAGAAGTTCCGGATACAATCGGCCGGATCGCTTCAGCGCTTAAAGCAAAAACTAAAGAAACAACAGGCATGAACGTCCCGACTGATAGCGAAGTAACCTCTATCCAATCCGGACCAGTCGATAGCGATGAAGACGAGTCGAGCGATTCTCCTGCCCGTCCTAACTCTCAGCTTGATACTGACGAATCTAGCGATTCGCCTAATAAACAAAGCTCAGAAAAAAGCAGTAGTGAAGACCCTGATGTCTTAGAAGATGATGAATACTCTGCCGGCGACGATGAATACGGAGACGAGGGTGATGATGGCGGTGATGATTTTGGTTGCTGCTAGTAGCCTTAACTTGCTAGCTTATATCGCCAGCTTTGTTATTCTCGTTGTTGTTGCCGCTTTGGCTGTATTTGTCTTTGCTAGACTTGTCAACAGTAATTCTGATGACTGTAATGATTCTGAGGTTTATGACGACGACTGGGATGACGAGGATGACGAATATCTCTTTGAGCTCTCCGAGGAAGAATGCAAAGAATACGATGCGTTCTATAAAGAGATTATGGATTCTCTCGACAATGATGAAGGAGGTGAGTGCTAATGAAAGAAATTTTACTTTCATTAGCCAGCATTATTATTTTTATAGCCATCATCATCGCCTGCGCCGTAGCTGTGTTTCTTATAATTCGCTTCTTCGATGCGATCATCGACTTTTTCGATTTTAATGACGATGTTCATCCCGGAGACTGATTCTCAAAAAACTAAAACTCACAAAAAAAGAGAGCCCCGAAAGGGGCTTTTTTAATACCGTGTTAAGTTTTTACGACCTATATTGGTAAGAAGCTTTTTAGGATTTATATTAGGTGTTTTGGAAATTTTAGTTTTTAATCTCGTTTTAACATTACGGTGAAGGCGTCGGATGGAATATCGATTTTACCGAAGCGCTTCATGCGAGCCTTGCCGCGTTTTTGTTTGTTTAAGAGCTTGGCTTTGCGGTCGCGGTCGCCGGTGTGGATTTTTACGGTGACATCTTTGCGATAAGCGCCTATAGTTTCGCGGGCGATAATTCTACTACCTATGGCAGCCTGGAGAGCAACTTCGAAATTTTGACGTGGAATGATTTCTTTGAGTTTTTTTGTCACTTCCCTGCCGATGTGGTCAGCCTCAGAGCGGTGACACATGATGGAGAGGGCGTCGTTTTTAGTGCCAGCAATAAGAAAATCGACACGGACGAGATCTTCGGAACGATAGTCGGCAAGCTCGTAGTTGAAACTGGCGTAGCCGGAAGTGAGGGATTTTAGTTGATCATAAAAATCAGTGAGGAGATTCGCCATTGGCGCCTCAAAATCGATGATGGCACGATCTTCTAGATAACTGAGGTTTTTTTCGATGCCGCGTTTTTCGACGATAAGGTTTAGGACGTTGCCGATCATAGATTTTGGCAAAATAATTTCGCCTTTAACCCAAGGCTCGCGAATTTCTTTGACCTCGGAGATATCGGGAAGGTCCGAAGCAGAGCGAATTTCGAGCTCTTCGCCAGAATTTAGGACGATTTGATAGTTGGTGGAAGGATTTGTGACGACAAGGTCGAGGTTGAATTCGCGCTCGAGACGCTCACGAATAATATCCATATGAAGAAGACCAAGGAATCCGATGCGGAGGCCGAAGCCGAGAATTGGAGAGTTTTCGGGATCGAATTTGAGTGCGGAATCAGAGAGAGAAAGTTTTTCGACAGCCTCTTTTAGGGTTTTATAATCCTCGTTTGAAACTGGGAAAAAACCAGCATAAACAAATGGAAGAACGTTTTTGTATCCTGGAAGAGGACTGGTGGCAGGAGTTTTGGCGAGGGTGATAGTGTCGCCGACTTTGGCATCGCTGGTGGTTTTGAGGTTGGTGACGATGTAGCCAATCTCGCCTTCGGTGAGTTCTGGCTTTGGAGACATGCCCGGATTTAAAATGCCGACTTCTAGAGCAAGGCCGGTTTTTTCGGCGGCCATCATTTTGATCTCGGAATTTTTGGGGAGAGTGCCGCTAAAAATGCGGACGTAAAGAACGACGCCGCGGTAGTCGTCGAAATAGGAATCGAAAATTAGAGCTTTTGTTTGTTCTTTTTCGATTATCTTTTTTGGTTTTGGTGCTCGTTCTACAATCGCGTTAAGAACTTGTTCGACATTTAAGCCGGTTTTTGCGGATACGCCGATGATCTCGTCTTCTTTGCAACCAAGGAGATTCACGATTTCTTTTTTAACTTTTTCAACATCGGCAGCGGGAAGATCGATTTTATTGATGACTGGTATGATGTATAAATCTTGTTCAAGAGCAAGATAAACGTTGGCGAGAGTTTGAGCCTGAATGCCCTGAGTAGCATCCACGACGAGGACAGCGGTTTCGACGGCCTGGAGAGAGCGGCTCACTTCGTAAGAAAAGTCGACATGACCTGGAGTGTCAATGAGGTTTAGCTCGAAACCTTTGTAATGCATTTGGACTGGAGTAAGCTTGATGGTGATGCCCTTTTCGCGCTCGAGCTCCATGGAGTCGAGAAGCTGGGCTTTCATCTCGCGTTTTTCGACCGTGCCAGTAATTTCCATCATGCGATCAGCAAGAGTAGATTTGCCGTGATCGATATGGGCAATAATGCAGAAATTACGGATTTTGTCGGTGTTCATTGTGTTATAATTATAAAACATGAAGCGAGTTTTGGCAATTTCCGGAGGAGTGGATTCGATGGTGCTACTTGATTTTTGTTTGAAAAAATATCCACTTAGCGAACTTGCAGTGGCGCATTTTGATCACGGCACAAGGCCGTCATCGCGCGATGATTATTTGTTTGTGGAGAAAAAATGCCAAGAACTCGGGGTGCAGTTTTTTAGCAAACACGCAAAGTTAGGCGCTGGTGTTTCGGAAGAGCGGGCGCGGAACGCTCGATATGATTTTTTTTATAGTTTGCTTGGCGTTGATGATAAGTTAATTGTCGCGCACCATCTAGATGATTTGGCAGAGTCGGTGGTGATTAACTTTTTGCGCGGAACGGGTTGGCGCGGACTGGCGGTGATGGATTCAGATAAAATTGAACGTCCATTTTTGTCCTGGACTAAAAATGATATTTTGAAATACGCCGCAAAGAATAATGTACGTTTTCGCGAAGATCCTACTAACTCTTCTGATGAGTATTTGAGGAATCGAGTGAGACTAATGGTGCGGAGTTTAGATCGTGAGGTAAAAGAAAAAATCTTAGCGTTGAGAAATCGCCAAGTCGAAATTAAAAATGAGGTTAAGGAAGCTGGTGCCGAAATTATTCTAAAAAATCAAGTTGAGGTTGGTAAAAATAAATTTGTTTTTACGCGAGAATTATTTTATCGTCTAGATGAAGATGTGGCGGTAGAAATTTTAAGAAAAATTTTGAGCGCAGAAGATATTACTTGCACGCGCCCTCAATTTTTAAATTTTCTTGATGCAATTTTAAATTACCAATCGGGAAAATTTTTTAATTTACCTGGCGGGAGGCTCGCTCGGATTGATAAAAAAACGTTTATGGTATAATTAGGTTATGTTAATCAATGGGTCAAAATTAAAAAGCCTCAAAATATTAAGTCTTCACGTTGGTGGACCAGTGGCCTCCATTAAAAGAGCCGTTATTGATCCTAGCAATCTTAAAATTATCGCTTTTGATGTGGACGGTCCAATTATTCATAATGGTGAGGCGGGGAATATCTTAGATGCGACCGATATTCGCGAAGTGGCAAACATTGGTTTGATCATTGACTCGGCTGATGATTTAGTTGCACAAGAAGATGTAATCAAGATTGATAATATCATGAAGCTGAATTTTGATCTTGTGGGGTTAAAAGTTAAAACTAAAAGTGGCAGCAAGCTGGGAAAAATAGAGGATTTCGTGCTAGATACCGAGACTTTTACGATTCATCAGCTTATAGTCCATCGCCCGGCAGCTAAAGCGTTCTTGGACCCAGAGCTTATTGTTCCTAGAGACGAGATTGTGGAGGTTAATGATTACGAGGTGATTGTAAAAGACGAGAAAAAAGCTGCGAAGAAGAAGGCTAGTGCGCCGGCAAAAGATTTTGTGCCTAATTTTGTGAATCCATTTCGAGAACCAACGTTTTCGACAATGCGTAGTCGAAGCCCTGGCGAACGAGATACTGAATAAGTTTATCATCGTCGTAACGAGCGCGTTTTTTGGCGATGATTTTTTTGATTTCTTCTTCGTCGTTTCTGGAGGTTTCTTCTAGAATTTGGTCGATAATTTGTTTATCTATTCCTTTTTTCATGAGCTCGAGACGTAGGCGTTTTTTACTAATTCCCTTTTTAACAAAACGATTTTCTACGTAGTACTCAGCAAATTTTTGGTCGTCTAAATAGCCTTTGCTAATTAATCTTGAAATTATTTCTTCGGAAATAGCTGACTTGTCCGAATCCACAAGTTCCTCCGAGGACCATAAGCTTGGCCGAGCGGCCTTGAGCGTGTCCGAGGAGGAAGCTTGCGGATTCGGATGCTTTCTGGTTTTTCGATAAAGATAATCGCGGATTTCGCGGATAGAGCGTGGGCGAGTGAGAACCCATTCTAGAGTTCGTTGGTAGAGTTTACCAAAGGCAGAAGCTTTTTTGTATTCATTTATCTGCTCGCTAGTTAGATTTTGGCCTTTTTTTAATTTAAAATCGACAATTTGAGCAAGATCAAGTGAAAAGCTATATTTGTTGTTGATGAAAATGTTGGCTCGGTTGGGATTTTTCACGCCTTGTTTGATATCTGTAACTAAGAAAGAATCGGCTGCGCTACTAGCACTTTCGTCTATACTATCATACTTATGGTTATTTGTCAAGATTTCCATTGTGTAGGAGTTTGTTCTCAAAATATTTAATGAAGATTTGAGAAGTGACGTCATCTTTGGCTAATGGGTCTTTGCCATATTTTTTACGAAAATAATCATAATCTTCTAGCGGCACCCATTTGACTTCGGCGACTTCGCCGTCATCGAAGGAAAAGTTTTCTTTATGATCGGTGTAATCTGCAACAAACATAGTGTAAATACCGATGTTCCCTTTGAAGGATATTACAAATTCTAGGTCTTCTTTTTTGATATCGCGGACACCGATTTCTTCTTTTAGCTCACGGATGCCAGCATCAGCACAGGTCTCGCCGTAATTAACGTGGCCGCCAACAGAGCAATCCCATTTGCCAGGAAAACGGTCGACTTTGTCGCTTCTTTTTTGAAAAAGAATTTCGAATTGTTTACCGACGCGACGATAAAGCCAAATGAGTGTGCCGCCATAAAAATCTCTGCCTTCGGCATGATTGCCAAGATGAGATGGGCGGCCGCCATTTTTTAGAGGTTCGCCATTTTTACCATATTCTTGCCAAAGTTCGTCGTTGTGCATTAGGCCTCTTCGGATTGTTTTGCTTTTTCGCGAACTTGTTTTTCGATCTTAGTCATGAGATCTGGTTTTTCTTTGAATAGCTTTTTGACTGCTTCGCGACCTTGACCGATAGTTGTTCCTTCATATTTAAAGAAAGCGCCGGACTTTTCGATAACGCCATATTGAACGCCTAGATCTAGAATGTCGCCAGTTTTGGAAATACCTTCATTGTACATAATGTCGAATTCGGCGGTGCGGAATGGTGCGGCGATTTTGTTTTTGACAACTTTAATTTTGGTGCGGTTGCCAGCAATGTTGTCTCCGTCTTTGATTTGACCGATGCGGCGGATGTCGATACGGACAGAAGCATAAAACTTGAGAGCGTTACCGCCGGTGGTGGTTTCTGGATTACCAAACATTACACCGATTTTCATGCGGATTTGATTGATGAAGATGACGGTGGCCTTAGATTTGCTGATAATGCCGGTGAGCTTGCGCATGGCTTGAGACATAAGGCGAGCTTGGAGGCCCATTTGGGCATCACCCATGTCGCCATCAATTTCGGCTTGAGGAACGAGGGCGGCTACGGAGTCGACCACGATAAGATCAACAGCATTAGAGCGAACTAAAGTCTCACAGATCTCTAGAGCTTGTTCGCCGTTGTCTGGTTGGGAAATGAGCAGGTTGCTGGTATCTACGCCGATACGTTTGGCATAGGCTGGGTCTAAGGCGTGCTCGGCATCGATGAAAGCGGCTTGACCGCCTTGTTTTTGAATTTCGGCGATAGCGTGAAGAGCGAGGGTGGTTTTGCCGGAAGATTCTGGGCCGTAAATTTCGATGATGCGGCCTTTTGGATAACCACCGCCAAGGGCGAGATCAAGAGAAAGTGAGCCAGATGGCAAAAGTTCGACGTCGATTTTTTGAGTGTCGCCAAGTTTCATAATTGAGCCGTCGCCAAATTGTTTGGTAATTTGGGCAATTGCGAGATCTAAGGCTTGAGACTTGCCGTCAGATTTTTTTGCTGGTTCCACCGGTGCTGATTTTTTAGTCATTGTATTACCTTCCTGTTAGTTATTAGTATTATACCACAAGTGGCCTGTGACGAACCGAGCTTAGCAAGATAAAAACACTGCTGCAAACATAAGCGTTAAGACAATATTTGGCGTGGCTTGCAAAAAACTTGCTTTTTTGATAGAATATTTTCGTGGTCTCATAGTATAACGGTTAGTACAACGGGTTTTCATCCCGTCAATCCGAGTTCGACTCTCGGTGAG
>JAEEGL016917445.1_pt1 | contig 10154 bp, 1 predicted proteins | sample 9134231 | NCBI WGS metagenome assembly JAEEGL01 (sample SAMN16246548, study PRJNA631951) | gut metagenome | biome: gut microbiome; feature: rumen; material: fiber-attached | host: Bos | place: Iran: Karaj | collected 2018-10
GATTTTAGCATCATTGTAGCAGGATCGATCCCGGAAAGGACCATAAACTCCTGATATACCTTATCCATTTCCTTCTTAACCTCTGCATCCTGAGTGACCGAAGTATCCTTGTCCTTCCTGTCCAGCCTGTGTCTTGCGATATATGAGGACATAACGAGAAGTCTCGAGCAGTATTCATTCCAGGATATCTTCACTTTCCCGTTCTCTGCTTCATCTTCCACGGAACCGTCGATAAGCTTCTTATCGTAAGGATACTCTTCAATCCCTTTCTTTACACTGTCAGGAAGCTCAGCGTCAATAGTAGTGGCTATCCTGTAAAGATGACGGTATACTTCTGTCGGCTCTGTGCTGATACCAATGCCTTTTTTGATACTGCAGGTAGTAGGTATGTTCTCATTATCCGTCGCAATATCCTTTATCTTTTCGGAAAAACCGTCAATGAATTCCTTGAAAAGCTTCGGATCATGCTTTTTGCTGTTCAGATAGATGACGATATTATCAAGCCTGTGCGCATTTGAAGTCGACATCAGTTTGAACTCAAAGGCCCCTTTGAATTTTTCATTCTCATTCATATGCTCACGAAGTCTCGATACCATCTCCTGCTGTTTATCTTCTTTCACAGTCACATAGCAGCGTATATCAGGCGAAGACGAAGGTGCTCCTTTCTTCTTCTCTTCTCCGAAGAAGACGAATGCGTCTCTTTTCATGATCTCGTCCGGCTTGAAGATCCCCTTCCTTGATATAGCCACATTCTGCCTGTCCTGAATCCCGATAACTCCGGTATCATCCCTAAGATCCTTCACGAGCTCTGTCACTGCGCCCTTATATTCAAGCTCGCCCTTTGCATCTGTTTCTTTGCTTTCACTTCGCATAGAAAGAGTGCTGTAAAGCTCGGTTTCAAAATCATTTAATGCGATCCCTGCAGTCATGGCCGCAGGATTCAGGAATATCCTGGCTGTATCCTTGCCTATAGCTCCGTCATTTACAAGCCTGAATATCCTCTCAAGCTCCGGCACGATCAGGGTGTCAAACCTCTCTGTTTCACGCTTGACCATTTCCGGGATCATGATCCGGCTTTTCTTCATTTTCTTCGCGACGGACTCTCTGACTTTGTTTCTGAGCTGCTCTATCCCTTTTTTGTCAAAGGTAAAGTCTTCGCTTTCCATGACCTTATTCATGTAAGCTGAATAATCTTTGCAAAAATCATTTCCGAGCGGGCTTTTCTTTTCAAAAAGTCCGTCAAGGACCTTAAGACTTCCCTGTCTTTCAGCATTGTCCATCACCGGCACAGCCTTTGTCAGCCCCGGCACGGTATTATCCTGCTTAACTTCCTTCTCCGCTGCCTTCCGGCCTGCCTTTGTTTTCTCTTCGGACTTGATTTTCTTCACAGGCAGGTAGGACGACCTTATTATATGCAGTTCATCGTCGTCTTTTGATGCAGAGACTCCCTCCACCCACATGGGATTGCGGGCGTTTTCCAATGTGGGCTTCATAAGACCGAAGCCGCCTACATCACTGTAAGTAAGATTCGGCTGATCCATCATTTCATCTTTCGGATGCCTAAGCTTTGACAGCCAGGTCAGCTCTATCATATTGGAGTCATCATCTCTTCTTAATACATCATCAATCTTCTTCCTGTCCTCAATATTACCCTGGGAATCCAAAAAGGTTATCCACTCTCCGTCTATCTTCGTGATGGTCTTGTAGTGTTTCTTACCGGTATCGAGGATAGCCACGGGATTGCCGGTGGCAAGCACCTCATTGAGCTGATCAAGAAAGACCGCTTTCTGCTTATGATAGAGGAGAAGATCCTCCTCTTCCTCTTTTTCTGTCTTTGCGACCAGCACCTCTTCCTGCTTTTTCATGAATCCGGGAACAGAAAAGATCATTCTGCGTACCGCCATATCAGGGTTCTGCTTCAGGAAGAAATCCGCTGTCTGGTATATGCTTCCAAAGTCCTTACAGCCCTTTCCCATGTATTTCCTGAAATCCGCTACGATCTCTTTATACTCATCCTTTTCGATCGCCATCCCCATACGGTCTATTTCAGCATAGGATTTGATCTCATTATCAGAAGGCGAGAAAGCACGCATATCATACTGATTCACGATTCTTTTACCCATGAACCTGTTAAACAGAGCAGCTCCGGCTACGCACCAGCAGTTATGATAACCCTGATCCTCATATTCTCCGGTCGTCATTTTTATGTCCTGCTTATATTTCGGGAGATCAGGAAGCTTTACCTTCGGCACTGCTTTTTTCTTTATCTCTGACTTCTTTTCTTCGACCTTGCTCTCTTCTATGATCTTCGATACAGGCTGCTTCTTTATTTCCTCCTCTACCGGCTTCTCTTCTTTAAGTCCCATGATCTCAGAGGTGCTTGCTATATCAATACCATAAAGCTTTTTGATAAGCCCCCTGTGATAATCCTGGAAGCTGCCATCGAGAGAAAAGCTCCCTTCGGTGATGTCTACGAGCAGCTTATCTATCTCGGCAAGCTCTATATCCGGCACGGTGATCCCACGGTTTCCCAGATCCTTAAGTTCCAGATACCTCTTCTTCGTCTTCATCTTCTTCAGGATGATATTGGAGAGCACATCGAGCTGATTCTGGCGGAATCTGTTGTAGGTCTCCTCCTCGATAACGCTCTTGTCCTCTTCCCCTTTCATCAGGTACTGGATCGAATCCGATATATGTTCGAGGAGTGTGGTCCTCATAAGCTTCGATGCATAATGAACCTTATTATTCCTGTCATTATAGGTTATCTCCTCTATCAGCTGATCTCCATAGTTTACGGCAAATCCCGGTCCTGTCTTCTCCTTCATGATCGCTGTCATTCTTCGGTAGGCATCTTTTTTCCTCTGCACTCTCTCCACCTCGGGCACACCGACCCCGGCAAAGTCCTTTACAAACGTGATAAAATCTTCATGATCCTTTTCAGGTATCCCGTTTAATCCGGTCTCAGTAAACATATCCGTATGGAACCATATCAGTCTGTCGATAAGCTCCCCGCTGACACCGTCACCTGCAAGTCCTTTGATATGCGCTGACAAAATCTCTGCCCTCTTATTGATGGTCTCATCATAGGATTTGATAAGCTCCGCCTCATTCTTTCTGCGCTCCCTTATATCCCGAAGCTCTGAGGAGGAATATGTATTAAGATGATCCTGTCTGAAGGTTTTGGTGATCTGACTGCCGTATAAGCTGCTCTCACCTTCTTCAAAAGCTTCCTTCCAGTATTTCCTCTCTCTGTCCTGGCTTATCTTAGGGCCCTTTATGTCGTAATGCCTGCGTGTGTAAAGCTGGGTCATCAAGGACACGAGTCTTTGATCATATTCCTTGCTGCTGTCGTCCTCATCACCGAATACGACGACACCCTGAGAACACACCTGCTGATACAGCATATTTACCTGCATGTAAAAGTTCCCATTCAGATTTATCGCATCCTCAAGCTCATCTCCCTGAATCATTCCCTCTTTCACGAGATATTCTCCGATGGACATGGACTTCTCTCCGACCTTACAGTGCTTTTCCTCTGTGAACTCTTCCATATCCGTTCCGAAGAAAGCGCGTCTGAAATACTCCTTCTTTGATCTGCCCAGGGAATGCATGAAGCTTCCGGGAGGCAGCTGATCGGGAAGCGTACCATAAGTACTCTCAAAACGCTTTACAGAATTGTATTCCAGATAAAAGAGCTTTCTGCTGCTGTCGAGCCATCTTTGCTTTGCGTAGGCAAAGAGCTTAGGATCATTTACATCAAGCTTGTTTTCATTTATGACATTAAAGCCCTCTACGATCTCTATGATCTCCTCTTCAGGAAGGTCTTTGCCATAAGTATATACCAGACTGTTAATGATCCTCTGGGGATCAGTCTTAAAGCTGAGCTTTTCCTTTGTCACAGGGTCAGTGAACTCAAATTTCTTCATTTTTGCCAGTATCGGTCTCAGCCTGTCCCATAGCCTTTTTTGTCTTTCATCCAGCAAAGTCGTTTTCAGACTCGCATCAAAGAAACGATAATGCTCCCTTATCATGGCAATATGATTTTTGACAGCTTCCGTCTCATATCTGGACTGCTCAGGGAAGGGATGCGCTTCCTTGCTTTCTCCGATCCTGGTCTTGATCTCAAAAAGCTCCATATCCTCATTATTCTCAAGTATCTTTCGGTAGTATGTCGCGATCTCCTGATCAGCCTTCTGCGTATAGGAAATATCAGCCTTTTTAAGATCAGACTTTCCGGTAAGATAAGCGCTCCTGAGAGATCTTTGCTCCATTCTCCCAAGTATGGTGTCCATATCATAAGCTGATCTGCTTGTAATATTATCTCTGTCAGTGCGCCTTAAGCATTCAGCCGTAAGCCTTATCATATCAGCCACATGACCTTCTTCCTCAGTGGATTTTGCGCCCCGGTTCCTGGAGAGCTCATCATCATAATGACTGATAAAGTACGGATCCGTGATGAGGACGGCGCGGGCACGATACAGATCCGACAGGGAAAGAAGACTGTCAAGTCTCTTCATCACATACTCGTGATCGCTCAATTCATAGCCCGGGCGCTGAGTCCTGAGTCTTTCGGGATAATTCGGATTTTCTTTTAAGAGCGCATCATACGCCCTTGCCATGCTGCTTATTTCTTCCAGTCTCTGTGCATTGGAAGCAAATTTCGTGTCATCTGAAATATCCAGATTAAACGTTAATCCGACAATCTTTTTGGTAAGCTTATCCAGAAGGCCAAAGCGGGTATCATGCCCGGCATACTCCTTTAACATATCCTCATCTGCCTTCTGATCTCCGGACATAAACGCAGACAGCTGCAAAAGACTCTCTTCACCCACTGCCATACGCGTCTCTACTGATATCTTCCTGCGGGCAGCGATCCGCGCGTTTACAGCTTCCTCCCGGCCGTTCCTTAAGGTTTCGGCGTTCACACGCTTCTTTTTTAAGCGTGAGTCAGGATTCACCAGCTTGCTTTCTCTTTCTGTGACAGTAAGATCCTTTTTGGAAAACTCCTCTGAAAATCTCCTCAGGAAATCCTCTTCCCTTTCGCCGTCAAAAGAGATATGACCTGCCTCTACTCCCTCGATCACACTTGCTTTCCGATTCAGTATATTCAGTATCTCCTTATCAAGGGGCTCTCCATAGCACTCAAACTTAAGGCGCATGGCCGGGATAAAGGAATTCAGATCCATACCGAGATCAAACCCATTAAGCGAGCTGTTAACGCTCCTGATCCTGCTCCAAAGCCAGGCTGCCTCAGTATCATTCGAAGCTTTTGCAGCCTCCCTCTTCTCTATTATCTCCTGCTCTGAAAGATGCAGGGCCTCATCGAGCGACATTCCGGTCTTTTCCAGTGCCGGGGATTCCAGGACATCCAGAAACATCTCATCAAAGAACGTTCCGCCCTGAGTCATGACCATACATCTTGCCTTCAGCTCATTGATTTGATCTGCATTAAGGAGGCATACTGCTCCCAATCCTCTGCACTGCTCGTACGCTTGTATGCAGTTCATTGCATTCCTGCCAAGCCGGACGATATCGCGGCACTTCTTAAACCGCTCTTTATCTTCGGCCGCTGAATCCACGATGTCCTTATATGAATTATAATTAAAGAGCGACAGATCAAAGGACATGATCTTATTAAAGGCATCCTCGATAGCGGTCACCATTTCCTGCGGCTCCGTCTTTCCGGCGAGTATGCTTTCATTTTTTTCTTCACGGTCTATATTAGCCTGATAGAACTCACGGATCTTCTTAAGCTCCTCCCCGGTGGTGTCCTTGATCATACCAAGGTGCCTGCGTGTCTCATACAGGGATATGGTCGCAGTATTAATGTGACCGGCCTTTCTCCTTTTATCATTATACTGGGATTTCTTGAATGCCCTCAGATCATGCGGCCTGCTCAGGGATGAGGTAAAAAACCCTAATTCCTTATTATTCCTTGCGATGACCTTCCCATCCATTATGACCTGGGACTCGCCGTTTTCATCTCTTACCGGCTCTATAGTCACCGTAAGATCGTTGAGCAGATCGACATCAAGGGACTGTATGTCCTTTAAGGACAGTGATCTGAGCAGTTTTGACCCCATCATCTGAGCTAACCCCGCATAATTCTGGCAGTGTCCGCAGCCTACGTCATATATGAGCTCCGCCTGATCCAGTATTTTCTTATCCTTGATCCGTGACGGAAAAGGAGAAAGAGAGCCAGCGAAATTGGCCTGCATCCCTGCGAGCCTGGTCTTGTAGTCAATATTTTGCATGATGACTTTGGGATCATTTGAGTCAAGCTCGCTGTAGTTAAGGGAAGCCCCCTCCCGGAAGATTTTCATCCAAAGCTTTTCCCTCTCTTCATCCGTCCCGAATTCCTCGATGTCCATGAAAGCTCTGATCTCTTTGGAAGACATGCCATGCACATAGCGGTTTGCGACTCTGTCAAGGACGGATCTGGTATCCTTGCCTTTTTCCTTTCCATATACGGCGGCAAAGGATTCTACTCTGTAGCCATGGCCGTACGAGATGTATTTTTCAAGGTCTGCGATATATTCATTGACAAATACATTCTTTTCATATGCTGCCGAGCGCCGCTCCAGCTCTTCACGGGAGATCGCTCCCAGACTCCAGCTCACATCATCGGTTTCTTCATCTTCGTTCTTTACAGGATGAGTGAACCCGTATGTTTTACGGATCTCATCCTTTCTTCCTTTGTGCTCCCGTTTCAGCGCCTTCAGGACACTTTTATAATAAGTATCCATATCCTGACCGGGCACAGGTATATCAAAGGCTTCATCTACAGCCACGGCAGATTTAACTTCAGATCTGCATTTCTCGAGGAATTCCGCGTAGGTGTTTTCATTCAGAAAACTGTCCGGCTTCTTGATGATCTTTTGCTGGATTTTATTCATCATATACTCAGCATTCTTGAACGCCCTGATCTTGGACCGAAGCTCCACCATCACGTCATCAGCAGGCGCAAGATCCCTCTGTATCGCGACAAACAGGAGATGCTCAAACTCACGGTTCTCTTCAAACATGTGGGCATTATCCTTGAAATGATCTGCTATGTCCCGGATATTCTTAAAATGCAGATCCTTCACGTTCAGCTTCCTGAAGTTACGAAGAGCCGCCTCAAAGACTTCCGGACTGAATTTCGCATCATAGTCCTTATCACGTACTCTCCGGTCTTCATTTATATCCAGCGCCTCGGCTTCAAAGGTGCGTATTAGCTGTCGCTTTTCGACGCGGCTTCTGAGGATCTCGGCCTGTCTTTTCCCTTCCTTTATGGATTTGTCCATCACGGAACTCATATCCTTTTTGCGTACATATGAAAGACCCCTGAGCTTCTGAACAGTTGTCAGATATTTACGAAGGCTCTCATTGCCTGTGTTCTTTCTCATCTTCTCGAGCTGGGTATCATTATAGGAGATATCGCTCTTCGCCATGTACTGGTAGTAGGGACTTTGCATCAGTTCCTTCTGTGTATCCAGATACTGCTTTAGCTCCATGTAGCGTGCGATCTTTGCCTGCACCTCAGCAAGGTCATAGCCTTTAGGGAAATAGCCCCCCTCCACGGCATCGCTCACCCACTTCTTCATCCTCCATGCAGTCTCACACAGCTCATAATTCCTTTTCAGGTTTCTGACGAAGGCGTCATCCTTGTCCATTATGAACGGACGCTCGGTGAGCATCATAAATCCTCTGAGCTCTTTCTCAAAAGTGGCTTTATCAAGACTGTCACAGGTCTGAAAGAGTCCCGTAAGGTCATCTTCTATTTCAGACAGCTTTGCTGCATTAGCCTTGCGTTTTATGGCTGCCTCCACCCTTTTCTTTTTGTCACGCTCACTTAAGCTGGAAAATCTGGTCCTTTTTACTTCTCTGACACTCTTCTTGCCAAAGGTCCTGTTCTCTTCTTTCTCCAGAGTCCTGTGAAAGTTTTCCATCTCACCGGCCGTCTTATCCCTGACTGCTTTTTTCTGCGCTTCCTTCTCTTTCTTTGTCAGGGGCTTTGAAGGGATGTGATGTGGCATCATCCTCGCGCTCATTTTCAGCAGATCAAGCTTTTGGTTCAATTTTACTGAATTTGATCTTTTGATCTTCTGATCAGACTTCTTTACCTTCTCTGCTCCGACCGGAGATACGGTATTGATCTCATTGAGTTCCTCTTCCTCAAAGAGATCCTTCTTTATGAACTCATTGCTTTTCGTCCTTTGGATATCTTTCAGCTCAGCCATAGTTCCTTCCGTCTTACCCATATTCGCCTCCTTCAGGCTGTTGGAGCTTCCAGTTCTGCTGTTTGCAGTCAATGCGTCTTATCCTTTTATTATACAATACTTCCTTTATGTTTCTTTATACGAATCAATATCCGCAACGGCAACTGTACCGGTCAGTCCTGTTATCTCCCGTTCATTACCAAAATGGACAGCCGCAAAAAATGCAGCTGTCCATTTTCGGATGATCTCTTCGTTTTTTCTGTCTGCAGCTCCTGTAAAGAATCAGGCTTGCTTCTTAAGTTCATGATAAAGCGCTGCTTTTGCTGAATATCTGTAGGGACTTTCGTATAATAGTCCTACGAGACCGCAGGTAATAAGTGAAAGCAGTATCCAGCCGATGAAGGAAAGATCCATAAGGAAAGCTCTCCACTTATGGCCGTTCATCATCTGCCTGGATCTCGTGATCGCCTCAGTCCCCTTAAGCTCAGGATTGTCTGAAAGGATATACGGGACCATCATATAGGAATAGCTCTTGACTACTCCCGGTATGAAGAGCAGGCAGAACCAGAGTGCCAGAAACAGATCCCTCAAAAATACAGCGAGCACGACCGTCTTGTAGTTTTTAAAGCCTGCGCCCAGTTTATTGAGACTCACATCACCTGTGATATTGTCCTTTAGATAAGTCTGGCATCCGATCTCAAGAGGATTCAGCAGAAATATCCTTACTGCTGTCCAGACCAGTGTAAAAATAAGTCCAAAGGACAGAAGAAAGGCCTCCACCGCCAGAAGCTCATCGGAGCTGAGACCCGCCTGCTCCAGCTGCCTGGATGTCTGCGATATGCTCGATGAAGATCCCGACATCGCCGAGCCTGCTGTAAGAAATGAAAGAATAAATGCAACCAGCACACATCCCCAGTAGCTCTTTTTGAATGCTTCTCTTCCTGTTTTCTTTACTTCAGATATTGACCACATAGTATTCCTCCTTTATTAGATCCGGTTTATTATCTGATGCGGATATTATATCAATTGATCATAGTCCGCTGCAATTGCCCCTGGTACGCCAAATTACAGTATTTTCCCGATGTCTGTTTTGAAACCAGGTATCTGCTGCATATAGTCTGTCAGTTTCTTGTCATGCAGCTTTTTATCATGCGCTTCCACGATCTTTAAGATCTCACTCAGCGCATTTACACGTGAGACATCATCCGCACTTCTCTTCTGACCCTTTTTGGGATATTTTTCACTAAGGCTGTTATCAAAGCCTGTCGTTTTGCTGTTTATCTGTATGATGTTGTAGATAAGGGAGTTAATGGTTTTTGCATCTACCATTTTACTGTTATCATCAGCATATATAGCCTGCAAAGCTCTGCAGTACTTCCCTGCCTCCTCGACTGCACTGTAATATGCATAGCTTGATCCGTCATTCAGCTCAAACAGCCTTTCCATTGCTTTCTCCAGAGTAGTGAGCACTTCACTTCCCTGATTTTTGTTTATCTTTCCCTGCGCCCTGGCAGCGTGGACCTTAAGCTCAGTCTCTTTGGCGTATTTCACCTTCTTCTTCGCATCCTCCTGAGCTTTCCTGTACTCTGCGGATCCGGTCTTTGATTTCTTTGCTCCCAGTGCCTTTGAATCGATGTTGAGAGCCTCTGTCATCACATCGAAACCGTTATTTTCATTTAAGACCGGCTTCGCTATAACGATCGGATACTTCTGCCTTCCGGCGATCATAGCGGCATATGCGCGGAGGATCGTAACATCATCTCCCGCATAGGCATATCTGTCGGCTACAAACTTCTTAAGCGGTACGCCTGATACATAGAGCATATCCACTGTATCACGGATACCCATATTGGACAGGACATTCTTTTCCTCATCATTCCCCATGTCTGCCCATGCATCCACCAATTTCATAAACTTCTCACCTGCTGCAAGAAATTCCTTTGAGAACTTTCC
>JAEEGL010356186.1_pt1 | contig 10153 bp, 13 predicted proteins | sample 9134231 | NCBI WGS metagenome assembly JAEEGL01 (sample SAMN16246548, study PRJNA631951) | gut metagenome | biome: gut microbiome; feature: rumen; material: fiber-attached | host: Bos | place: Iran: Karaj | collected 2018-10
AGTCGGATCAATATCTTTATATGTTATTTTTATACTCATTCTACACTCCTTTGTGGTCTTATTGATTTACATACAACTTTTAGTTGTCCCCACTTTCTAAAGTTTGAATAATTTACAAGCATTTCATCATTTCCAACACTAATATCTGCATCAAAAGTTATACTGCTTTGACCATAAGGTACTGTAACCGTATGGTATTCTACAGGTGCAGTCAGTATTTGATAAAGGGCATCATAATCTGATACAGAAAGAGCTTTTGAATTTATCGTAAATGTATAATCAAAATATGTTCCAATTGGCTCATTATGATATGTGCCATCTAAAGTCGCTCCTAACTTATTCTTTTCAATATTAGGTGTTCTTGTTACCTTTATTATTCCTACATCATAACTTTCTCCATCTATAACAAATAAACTCATTTTATAGCCACTCCTAATCTATTCTTTTCTTTATCATAAGCTGGCACTACTACTTTACCTAATTCCCTTTTATCCACTTCTAATACAACAGTTGAAGGCTGTCTTACTACTTCAGTAGTGTTTGAATAGTTTTTTGTCACATAACTATTTTGATTAACAAAACTTGGATTATTTAATGGTGCTCCTGCTACCGCCAATCCTTCTAAAGATAAGCTTTCTGTCAACATTCCCATTTTCTCTTTCATTCCAGTTATAATATTAGGAATTTCTTTTGAAAAGCCTACTCCAATTCCCTGTGCCATATATTTACCAACTTCATCTCGCATAACTTTTGATGGAGACTCTATTCCAAAGAAATCCTTTATTCCATCTGTTATTGTATGTGCAAAGCTTTTTATTTTATTTAAAAGCCAGTCTTTAGTATTTAATATTCCTTGCCACAATCCCTCAACTATATTTTTACCTATATCTTTCATTCCGCCAAACCATTCTTTTATTTTAGCAAGTAAGCCATCTACCCACTCTCTAAACTTTGGATTTAGTTCATATAATAATTTAAGAGCACCAGCAATTGGATTTGTTATAAGCAATAATAAATCCTGCCAATGCTCTTGTACAAAGGTAATTACTGTTTGAAACGCATTAGGAATATCTACTGTAAAGAAATCTACTATCATATTCCATACATTAACTGCCGTAGTTTTTATAGCCTCCCATGCACTAATCAATGCATTCCTAAAACCTTCATTTGTATTCCAAAGTGCTACTATTCCTGCAACCAGTCCTGCTATCAGCATTACAACTATTCCTATAGGATTTGCACTCATTACTGCATTAAGTAATGCCTGTGCAACAGTCATACCTTCTGTCGCCAGTTGCCAAGCTTGAAATGCTTTTATTATTCCCTGAATCATAGTTACACAATTAAATGCAAGTATTCCTGCAGATATAGCTGACAAAGCTACAACTATTGTATCTTTATTATCTAAAAGCCATTTAACAAGTTCACTTACTTTCTCCATTACTGGTATTAATGCAGTTGCAATTTCTGTACCAACTTTTGAAAATGCTCCACTCGATGTTGCTTTTAATTTATCCAAACTATCATTAAATGCACTTGCACTATCTAATGCATCTTGAGATAAGATAAGCCCAGCTTCTTCTGCCTCTTTCCCTAGCTCCTCCAAAGCATCTGCTCCACCTAATATAAGCGGATTTAAGTCTTGTGCAGATTTGCCGAATATTTGCATCGCAAGTGCATCTCTTTCAGTTTCATTTTCAATAGTTCCAAGCACTTTAATTGTTTCATTAAATACATCTTGATTATTTCTTAAAGTACCATCTGCATTTTTAATTTCCACACCTAATTTATTAAAAGCATTATATGCATCTCCTGTTCCTTTACTTGCAGTAGCCATATTTTTTGTCAGCTTTGCCATACTGCCTGTCAAAGTATCTAAAGAAACATCTATTATATCTGATGCATATTTAAACTTTTGAATCTGCTCTGTCGATAAGCCTGTTTGTTTTGATAATGTGTTAATATCATCTGCCGACTTGCCAGCTTGCACTGCCATATTAGCAAGTCCCGCTCCAAGTCCTATAACTGCAACTCCAGCACCTGCCATAATTTTATTTACTTTTTCAGCATTTTTACCTAATGCATCAAATTTAACTTTGCTTTCCTCTGCCTTATTATTCAGGCTTTTTAGATTATTTTCTGTTGCAACAATCTCTCTTTGCAGTTTCCTATATTGCTCTTGATTTACCTCTCCACCATTTTTCATCGTTTCATCAGCTTTTTGTTTTGCTGATTTTAGTGCCTCAAGTTTTGTTGAGGTTTCAGATATTGCTTTTGAAAGTAACTGTTGTTTTTGTGCCAGTAGTTCTGTGTTCTTTGGATCAAGTTTTAATAATTTTTCTACTTGTGAGAGTTCCTTTTGTGTTGAGCTTATTTCCTTATTTGTTGATTGAAGTGCTTTATTTAATCCGACTGTATCGCCTCCTATTTGCACCTCTATTCCTACTACCTTTTCCGCCAAATAAAGCACCTCCTTTATTTTTAGGTATAAAAAATAGCCCTATAAAGAGCTATTTTTCTTTCATATTTTAATTTCTATACCTATCTTCTATATACTTACTTATTTTTTGCAAATCCTCTTTGTTATATTCTGAGCCAAGCTTACCTAATACAAAAGCTCTAAATAACAACATTAATTTATTTTGAATAAGTCTATTTTCAGCACCACGAAAGTAATCATCTTTATCACTTATATGTGCAATAAAATTTCTATGACTATATAATTTCTTTTCCATTTTTTCTAATATGCCTTGACTATGTTCATATTCAAAAACGATTTTTCCTTCTTCTGAATTTAACATATTGCTTATTTTTTGCCTTAAACTTAATTCATTTAATCTTCCTAGCATACCATCTAGTGAATCCTCTAAATCATTAATTTTATATTGATCAATTCCTTGAAGAATGCCTATTATTTTACTGTTCTGCCTTATTTGATTTTTTACTTCTTTTAAAATTTCTCTCTTCTGATTATCACTAAATTTTTTTATCTCATTAAAGTTAGAATAAAAACTTTCTAGACACTGAATAAATGAAAACGTTATTACTTCAAGAAATGCATCTTCATTGTACTGAGCATTGAAAAACATATTGAATACATACTCGTTCTTTCCATAAAGTTCAATCCAATTTTCATATTGAGCTGATAAATTTTCTTCTTTATAGTCAATATACCAGCCAAAATTTTTAAACTTATTCGATGTGTTATATATACTTCTATTAGGAAAATAAACAATTATTTTCTTATCTTCATATTCAGTCGCCACCTCAATTTTTGATGGGAAATAGCCTATATAAAAATAATACACACACATTAAATTTTTAAATGCTTTATAAAAATCACTAAAAGATTTTACTTTTTTACTTTCTAATAGGAACTTACAGCCTAATATTTTACCATCTGGATCATTCCAATCAGTGTTTACTTCAATTTCATCTTTTTGGATCTTATAATTCCTCTTTCCAATAACTATATTAGTGCGAATTTTTTCATCATCTATTATGCATTCTATTTTTTTTAAATTTAATGTCTCCTCATCTTCAACATGGCAACCGTATATCATTTCATTCCAAACTACAAATAAGCCATGCAAAAATATATCACTAGGCATTATTTCGCAATCAAGTAGTGTGAATAAATTACCATTAGTATCCTTACAATGTAAAAAACTTTTTCTCTCAAGTAATTTACCATCTCTGCAAGTCCAATTAGTATTCTCTTTAAGATTCTTGATAATAAAGCTTGGCTCAGATATGTTAATTTCAAATGGTTCTGTTAGTTCTACATTTTCACCTTTATACGTAAAATCAATTATTTCTTTTACAGTTATCACACTATTTTCTATATCAATCACCCCATGCATTTTATCTAAAACTTCACATTATTAAATATTTTACTCGACTTATTCAATATAAAAAATTATAGGAGAGCCACCAGTTACTTTAACATATTGCATCTTTCTTATTTCTTCTGGTGCGTCTTCTACCATGCCTTCATACAATACTTCGTTTTCATTCCTTATAACTTTAATGTTTAACAGCCTACAACTTCCAATGTTCATATAGTTAGCCACATAAATCCCTCTCAATCGTTTTATCATTTGCAACAGGAATTATTATACAAAATAAAAAAATGATTTGCAAATTAAAAATTTTAATCAGGTAAGTAATAAGATATTGGCTTTTAATCTTTCTTAAAATTTCCTATGTATACGTGTAACACCTGGATTGTCTCTTGTTTTAGTATAACCACTGAATTTACTATTTTCATATTTCTCTCTTATAAAATCACGCAAAACAGTTCCATTATTATAACCATGTATAACTTCTATTGTTGTTACCCTATCGGGCAAAGCACTATTAAGGCGTTCAAAAATTGGTTCAATATCTTTCTTTGTAAGACCATGGAAATCTATATATATTTTACTCATTCCATTAAATATATCAATCTTTTCTATACGTTTTAGATCTTCATACTCCATATTTTTTATTTCTTCATATTTTAACAATTTTATAGCATCGTTAACTAAAAGCAATGGAAATTTAGATACTATCTCTTCATCAATATTACAAAATACTCTTAAGAATTTAGTGTCAGCAGATGTTATTGTATTATGTAAAATCATTCCTCTCTCTGTGAAAAAATCTTCTAATATAGACGAAATTACTTTCGGATTTATAACATCGCTAGGTATATCTTTTAAAACACCTATGTCCATTCTTAATAACGTTATACATGTATCTGTATCATAATATTCTTTTGACACATATGTATGATTTTGTAATCTCTCATAAATGCATTCCACTTTTATTTCATATGGCAATTTTTTTAATAAGGAAATATCTTTGGATATTATTGCTTTAGCTATTTCTTTATTTATTGCATTAGCTCGTATTTCCTTATCTTCAACTAACCGATTATAAATAAATTCTACTTTCATTTCAAAAGGTAATTTAGAGAATAAAAGTATACTCCTTTCCATTAACCATTCTATAATTTCTTCATTTATTAATTCTTTCGGGATTTCTCTATTTGCAAGTAATCGATCATAAATACACTCTACTTTTATTCGATATGGCAATTTTTTTAATAAAAAAATATCTTTGGATATTATTGCTTTAGCTGTTTCTTTATCTATTACCTCATATGGTATTTCTTCATCATTATCTAATCTATCATAAATGCATTCCATTTTTATTTCATATGGCAGTCTGTCTATTAAGTAAATATCTCTTTCTATTATTGACTTCGCAATCTCTTCATTAATTATCTCTTCTGGTATTTCTTCATAATTAGCTAATCTATCATAAATACATTCCACTTTTATTTCATATGGCAATTTTTTTAATAAAAAAATATCTTTGGATATCATTATTTCAGCTATTTCTTTATTTATTATATCAACTGGTATTTCTTTATTATTAGCTAATCTATCATAAATGCATTCCGCTTTTATTTCATATGGCAATTTCTTTAATAAGGAAATATCTCTTTCTATTATTGATTCTGCAATTTCTTCATTAATTATCTCTTTTGGTATTTCTTCATCATTAGCTAATCTATCATAAATGCATTCCGCTTTTATTTCATATGGCAATTTCTTTAATAAGGAAATATCTCTTTCTATTATTGATTCTGCAATTTCTTCATTAATTATCTCTTCTGGTATTTCTTCATCATTATCTAATCTATCATAAATGCATTTTACTTTTATTTCATATGGCAGTCTGTCTATTAAGTAAATATCTCTTTCTATTATCGCCTTTGCAATCTCTTCATTAATTATCTCTTCTGGTATTTCTTCATCATTAGCTAATCTATCATAAATACATTCCACTTCTATTTCATATGGCAATTTTTTTAGTAAAAAAATATCTTTAGATATTATTATTTCAGCTATTTCTTTATCAAGCAAGCTCATTGGAATATGTTCAAACGAATTTATGTCATTCTTTACTGCAATTTTGCACATTTTTTTAGTCAAGATAATTCTAGGGATACTATCTATCGTAATCTTATTTTTGCTTATTTTTATTAAAAGCCATACATATAAAAAATATATAAAACAAACACTTATAAACAAAATCCCAACTATAAGCATATTAAAATCCCTCTCCTCAATAATATATTATATTATATTATTGAAGTATTCAATCACTTTTTAAAATCTATCTAGCATATCTGCTGTAACTTCTACAACCTCCTCATTATCATTTTTGTTATGTTCTTCAATAAGCTCACAAATAAAACCAATTGTAACATCATCCATATCTTTTAATGTAAGTCCAAGTTCTAGCCCCCTTAAAATAACTACCCTCGCATTTATTTCCTTACCACTTGCATTAAGTTTTTTTTAGAATCTTGTTCTTGCTTTAAATTAGCAATAAGTAAATCCATAATTTCAGGAAGTACTACCATTATTGAAAAACTCTCAAAATCATCAAGCCAGTTTTCAATATTCTTTATATTATTGTCTGCAGTCTTTGCCATAGACCATGCTATTTTTTCAAACATCTCCAAGTCATAAATTTCAAACTCATCTTCTCCATTTTCTACTGCCTTATATCTTTTTTCTAGCTTTGCTATGTCTTTTATCAAATCCCTACCAAAATTCATCCTATACCTCATAAGAGTTCCAGCAGTAGATTTAAATCGTATATCCTTTCCGTCAATATTAATCACTTTCTCCATCGTCATCCTCCTGTTCTACTGGTGGTATATAAACACTTGAATACCACCCACTCAAAACATTTGCAGGTGTTGTAGATGTTGTACTTCTTTTTACTACTGCATCAGCATTTGGTCGTATCTTTAAATTTAATGTTTCTGTTTTTACTTCTTTTGATGAAGATTTTGTTGATGCAGATAATTCAGGTCTTGAGGCAGTACAATGATAAAATACAAACTTCTTTGCACCATCATCTGTCGTAAATTCACATAGTAATGCAAACGGATTTGATACACCTACTGCATTTTCTGTTAATACTTTATTTGTATCTTCAGTTTCTCCTAATATGTCCTTTGCAAATCCTTCAGATATTAGTGCAAGTTCCAATGTACCATCATATCCGTTATTTGTTATATCTGAAAAATATAAACTATCGTCTGCATAAAATTCTACATCTTCTCCTACTGGAGATAATGTCATCGATACTGCTCCTTCTAGTTTTACTGGTGTTGCATAACTTATTACTCCAGCAGTATTTGTTATTTTTGAGTAATAAGCATTCTTAAATCCAAACTTAACTTTTGGCATTTTCACTCCTCCTTCAAATCGTTATTTCATAAACTACTTGGTACACATTTTCACTTTCTATGTAGCTTTCAAAGGAATCAAAAACCATCTCGTGGTTACACAAGATGGTTTCTAATTGCCCTTCTAAAATTTCATTTTTATTTTCTGTATAAAGTTCAATGTTTATATGCCTTATTTTCTCGTACACTTTATTATCCGCACTAAAGCCATTATTTGAAGTAACTTTATATACTAAATATGGTGGCTTTTGTCTTGAAATAAAATGATTATATGCAATAGGAATATTCAATTCAGCCAATATTGTAGAAAGTTCACTTAATTCCATGTTCTATTCCTTCTTTCATCATATTTATGTATTTTTCAGTTGCATGATCTCTTGAAATGAGTATATGCTCCTTTCCTTCTACTCTCCCACCATTTACTTTAGCGTGTCCAAATTCAAGCAAATGTGTAAGTTGAGGACTTTTCGTATTTTTAACTTTATATCTTATTGCATTATCATTTTCAAAGGTTTTTACTGCTTTCCATCCCTTTTTGTATTTACCTGTATTTTCAGGACTACGTGACTTTATCTCTTCACTGCATTCTTCTGCAATTTGAGTTGTGTTCATCTTTAGCACATTTGCTACTTCCTTTGAATATTTAGATAATTCAGATAAAATCGCAGTATCAAGCATATTAACTGTTGTTTTGGGCATTTTCATTTCCTATCCTTTCTCCGCAATAAAGCTCTATATAATCTCCTACTCTATATGTCCGATAAATTGTATATTCTCGGCTATTATATATTAAATATTTCTCATTGTTATATTCTTCAAAATCAATTGCTATTAGCTTTTCAGCCTTTATTCCAATATTGCCAGCATTTGAAATCTCTGACGAATATACAGGTAATTCTCCACAAAATACTCGTCTTGGAATCCTATGTTCTATTTGATTTTTCAAACCATCTTCTATTATTTCCACTTCAACCAAATAACAAATTTGATCTAAAGATACACTATGCATATCTGCCATTGAATTTTTATACATCTATTTCAGCTCTTTTCTGTATTATTCTGTTTCGTATTCTCCACTCTAAATTTCTCGCAAGTGGTACATCTTCTTGCCTTTTTCTATATGTCCATGCTGAATAATCAGCTACCAATATTTGATCTTCTGTAACATTTACATCTATGTCTATTCCTCTTGTTTTCAATTCCTTTATTGAGGTATAAATCAAAGCATTAAAATAGGTATCACGCTCATTATGCGTAATACCTAAATCAAGCTTTAGTAATTCTAATATTGTATTCATTTATTATCCCTCTCCTTGTTCTTCAGGTGTTGGAATTAACTTTACTTCGATTTCTCTATCTACTCCTGCAACAGTTACAGTACTTGTTTTTGTATTATACTCCTCTAATGCTACAGAATAATTGTGTCTTCCGTTTGGAATATTAGTAAATGTTGCTATACCATTTTCATCAGTTGTTTCAGTTGCTCCACATAAAGTTACTGTTGCACCAGCTAATGCATCTCCATCAGAATTATCATAAACACTAAATGTTACTGTACTTCCACCTGTTGGCTCTCCTAAAGTTACAAGTACGAATGCTGATGGTTTTGTTGGCTTACCATCAAATCTACCTTTACCACGAAAAGCCATCTGATCTTCAGCAAATTTTACGTGTTCAGATTTATCTATTGTTATATCTTCTCTTTCAACAAGTGTATATTTCTCGTATTCTCCAAATAAAACTTTATCAGCTGGCATATGATTATTAAATACTACTCTTAAACCTAATAGATCAGGAGAACTTAAATTTGGAAGTTTACCTACAACATTACCTTCAGCATTTACATTTATGCTATATTCAAGGAATTTATCATAATATGTACTTCTTTTCATTACTGCAACAATTTCTCCAATACTATCATCACCAGTATCGATTTTAGCTATTGGCTTTATTATATCTATTAATCTTCCACTTGTTACAGTTACTAAATTAGCCTGTGGAATATTAGGTATAATTCCTTCAGGTTGTTTATATGTTGATCCAGTTCCATTTAATATTGCATTATCTAAAGCTAATGCAATAGCACGAGCAATTTTCTTTGTTACATAATCATCGAGGTTTATAATACTATCTTGTAAAATTGCATTATCTACAAATGTAATTTTACCAACCTTAAATCCATCAAAGTCAACATTTGTTATCGTACCAACGTTTCCAGTAGGAATTGTACCTGTTTGTTCTATCCAAGTTGCTGGAGTTGTATCAGTATCAATTAAAATTCTTGCAGTCCCTTTTACTTTTATTTTATCTACAAGTGGATACAAAGTTGAATAATCTCCAACTATATCCATAATTCTATCTATTACCACTTGAGGAATTGTTAATCCCTCGCCACCAACACTTCTTAAGTTTTTAAATTTATCATAAAATTCTTTTACTTCACTTCTTAAATAATACTCACCTGTTTTCAACAATTCTCTTATTTGTGCTCTATTCATTTTATTTTCACTCCTTTTTTCATCATTATTTATGTCCTTTACCTTTTCTTCTAATTCAGTAAGCTCACTTTCGATTCGCTCTATCTCTCCATCTATCAAGGTCTTTTTCTTTTCGATTTCAGCCTCTTTTTTATCTTTTTCAAGCTCCTCTATTTCATCTGACAAGTCTGAAAAATCGCCTTCTGTTTTAGCATTTTCTAATTTTTCCTCAAGTTCCTCACTACGTTTCTTAAACTCTTCCTCTTGAGATATCAAAGCATCTCTTTCTTGTTTTTTTAATTCTAATTCTTTTCTTAATTTAAGTTGTTTTAACATTTTATTGCCTCCAATCTTTTCTTTAAATTTGATTTAATTATTTCAAGCTTTCGCTTTTTTGCCTTTTGAAGATCCGACATACGAG
>JAEEGL010874482.1_pt1 | contig 10153 bp, 15 predicted proteins | sample 9134231 | NCBI WGS metagenome assembly JAEEGL01 (sample SAMN16246548, study PRJNA631951) | gut metagenome | biome: gut microbiome; feature: rumen; material: fiber-attached | host: Bos | place: Iran: Karaj | collected 2018-10
GAAGAAAGTGCTGCCTTTCTGTAGGTATAGATATCTGGCACTCCGCAGAAAGCGGCACTCCAGGTTAAGCCGAATGTCAGCTTCTGGTGAGTCATCGCTTTGTATACCGCGCCGTGCACAAGCTCGTGCAGCACGATGTAAACGATCATGGCTGCTAACCATACCCCGTCATAAAGCAGCAAGTAGTCAAAGTCAAATTCGGAAAGATCAGCGAACAGAAACAGCATAATACCAAGTCCAACAAAGATGGCTGCAGCCGCAGCAGTCAGCTTTAGCCCGGTCTTCTTGTCCTTTGCATCTATATGATAGACTTCGCGGTATCCTTCCGGCAATGAAAACTCAAATGTTTTGTGTTCCATATTTTCTCCCTGAATGACATTTCTTACAGGCAGTAGCTCCGCTGATGTATTTTAGCGTTAAGGATTAGATAATTCATTATACTACACACACGGGGATGGAGCAAATGTCTTTTCAGGCAGCTCCGTCCACTTTTTTTGGTGAAGACAGTTTTCCTGTGACACTTCTGTGACAGTGCCTGTGTTATACTGCTGCCATAATAAAAAAGGAGAAAAAAATGAAAAAACTTACAGCAATGATTCTCGCACTGGTTATGGTACTCGCCCTCACGGCAGGAGCTTTCGCCGCAGGCAGGCTCACAAAGGATGAAGCAAAAAAGATCGCCCTGAAAGAAGCAGGTGTTACTGCAGCGGAAACCACCTTCACCAAGGCAAGGCTCGACTACGATGACGGCAGGGAAGAGTATGAATTTGAGTTCTTTGCCGACGGCAAAGAGTTCGACGTAGACGTGGATGCCAACACCGGCAGAGTGGTAAAGTTCGATGTAGAGCGCTGCTACCGCGATTTCGATGACCGCTATGAGCGTGACTTTGACGATTACTATGATGATCGCTACGACCGCGACGACTGGTACGATTTTGACTAAATTATTTAAAACAAACAGAGGACGACCTCCGTCAGGAAATTCCGGATGGAGGCTTTTCTGTTTTCCCGATTAAGTTCAGTTTAGGGGATAATTTTCTGTCTTTTCATGGTTACCAAAGGCTTAAAATTTATATGTGCCATAGGGCGTGCGCTGTATGTTCACACTTAAATCTTGATGTTGACATTGTGGCTTGACAATGTTATATTTTTATGCAGTAAAGAAAACATTGTGTTCACTTAATGGAGAAATGAGATATGAAGCCCGTTAATGAAGCCAGGCTGCAGAAAAAGGCGGAATATAACATCGGATATGAGAGGGAAAACGGAAGGTATCCCATTTACCGGGAGATCCGGAATGCTGTGGGCCACAGCTCCCTGAAGCTGGCGTGAGCGGCTATGGCGGAGGGAAAAACGTACTTCTGCATCGACATGAAGTCTTTTTACGCTTCCGTCGAGTGCGCGGAGAGAGGGCTTGATCCGTTTGAAACGTGCCTGGCCGTGGTGGATGCCAGCCGCGGCAAAAATGCAATCTGTTTGGCCATCTCCCCGAAGATGAAGTCCCTGGGCATCAAAAATCGCTGCCGGATTTCGGATATCCCGCCAAACGTGAAGTATATTGCGGCTCTTCCCCGTATGGCTTTGTATATCGACTATGCTGCAGATATTTACGGCGTCTATCTGAAGTACGTGGCCCCGCAGGATATCCATGTGTATTCGATTGACGAATCGTTCCTGGACGTGACGAGGTATCTGGAGCTGTGCAGGACGGATGCGGTGAGCTTTGCTAAATTCCTGATGCAGGAGATCGAAAGAGTCTGCCATATTCCTTCCACTGTGGGAGTTGGCACTAATCTCTATCTGGCAAAGATCGCTTTGGACATTACGGCAAAGCATGAACCGGACCATATAGGAGTTCTGACAGAGGAGACATACTGTGAGACGCTGTGGGACCACCGCCCGATTACAGACTTCTGGATGATTTCCGGCGGAACGGCAAAGCGGCTGGAGCGCTACGGCGTCTATGATATGCACGGGATCACACAGTTGCCGGAAAAGCTGCTGTACAGTATTTTCGGAATCAATGCGGAGCTGCTGATCGACCATGCATGGGGCAGAGAGCCATGCATGATGGCCGACATCAAACGGTATCAGAGTAAGTCAAAGTCTGTTTCCTTCTCGCAGATTCTGCCGAAGAACTACACATTTGAACAGGCAAGAACGGTGATAAAGGAGATGGCGCTCAACGGGGCGGCCGAGCTTATGAAGCGCAGGGTCATTGCGGCTAGGGTTAGTATCTTTGTGGGATATTCGCTTGACGAAATCGAGACTACAAAGGGCAGCACTGGCCTGGGGGTTACGACGGCTCTGGCGTCTTTCATCCTGGAGGCGACCCTGCGGCTGTATGACAAAACGACGAACCGGTTTTATTCCATCCGCCGGCTGGGCATTGGCTTTGAAGACGTACACGATGAAATCTGCGAGGGCTACAGCCTGTTTGTGGATGAGAAGGCGGTGGACAGGGAGCGCACCAGACAGCAGACGGTACTTGCCATCCGGCGCAAGTACGGAAAAAACGCGGTTCTCAACGGCGTCAATTACCTGAAAGAAGGCACGCAGTGGGAGAGGAACAGCTTTATAGGAGGGCACAAAGCAGGCGATGACAAGACAGGACCGAGCAAAGATTTTTGCGCCGTTTGACGCGATGAAGGGCCTGCAGGAAGCCCTGCGGGAAAGGGAAGAGCGGCTTACCAGAACACCGCGGCGGGAAATCTGTGAGGAAGACGTTGCACGCAATTCTGCTGTCCTGATAACGCTGAAGCGGGGCATGGAAGTGGAAGTTTTCTGCTGGAGCGGCTATCACGATGTGGTAAAGCGCGGAAAGATCACTTATATCAGTCAGGCGTTCAACGGGTATCTGGAACTGGACCATGAGGTGATAGAATTTGAGGATATTTATGACATTACGGTGTGTGAGTACTGAAGAAATGCATCTTATCTGTGTACCGGAAAAAGCAGAGAATTAGCATGATAGAAACTGCTGAGAAGTAATAAGAATGAAGGCCCGGAGCTCATCGGAGCACGGAGTCTTCCGTAACATGCAGGGGAGAGAAGTACATTAACGGTTGCCTCAATTTCAGATTCTGAATATCTTTCCCTGAGGTCATAACCGGCTTGAAATGCAAACGGTTTGCTGTATACTGCAGGCCATCAGATAACAGGGAGGCTGTCATGAACAAGCAGGATCAATCCTATATGGGCAACTGCGATGAGAAGGAAAAATCAAGAAAGCTGACGGATGCCGAAAAGCGCCGTCTGGAGAAATTTGAGGCGGTGTCTGAATCAATGATTGCGCAGGGCTACAGGAAAGTGGAACTGACAGTCAGCGTGGTGTTTGCTAATGTCTTTTCCATTATTCTGTTTATTCCGGTCTTCGGTTTGAGCCTGTGGATCTTCTTCAGCAGAAACCCGGACACGAAGTTTCAAGCCTGGTCAACTACCGGTATTATTCTGCTGGTTTCGTTTGTGGTTCTGACCGTTCTGCACGAACTGATTCACGGGCTGAGCTGGTCAATCTTTACCGAGCATCACTGGCAGGATATTGAATTCGGCTTCATGAAGCAGTATCTCACGCCTTACTGCAACTGCAAGCAGCCGCTTACCAAGGGGCAGTATATTTTCGGGGCGGTTATGCCGATTGTCGTTCTGGGGATCATCCCTTTGATTGCCGGGATCCTCGCAGGGTCCTTTGTTGTGCTTCTTATTGGTATTGTCATGACGGTTGCTGCTGCCGGCGATATCCTGATTGTCTGGAAGGTCATAACATATCAAAGCAAGGCTGCAACAGTTGTCTATGTCGACCATCCGACGCAGGCCGGAGGCGTCATTTTTGAGAAATAACGGAATCTGAATAAAACAACAGCAGAGACTGTATCCCTGATAAGTAGGGAAGCAGTCTCTGCTGTTTTTGTTAACGAAAACTCCCGGCTATGCCGGGAGTTCAAAAGAGCTTTAGCGATGAACAAAAACTCCTTGTGATAGAATAAAAGTGCGGCCTGACAACTGCACAAATAAAACACAAGGAGGACATTCGGATGACGAATGACAATAACAGTTTAGCACATACTACATGGAACTGCAAATATCATATAGTATTTGCACCAAAGTATCGAAGACAAATATTCTATGGGGAGCACAGGACAGAGATAGGAAAGATATTGCGAGAATTATGTGAATGGAAAGGAATCAACATCATAGAAGCGGAAGTATGTCCAGACCATATACATATGCTCGTAGAGATCCCTCCAAAACTGTCGGTTTCCGGTTTTATGGGGTTTCTGAAGGGCAAAAGTTCGCTGTTAATTCATGAGAGGCACGGCAATCTGAAATACAAATACGGAAACAGACAGTTTTGGTGTAGAGGATACTATGTAGATACAGCAGGAAAGAATGTCAAGAAGATACAGGAATATATTCAGAACCAGTTAAAAGAAGATATGATACACGACCAAATGACACTGAGAGAGTTTGAGGACCCGTTTACGGGTAGCAAGTAACAATCCACTCGCAAGTGTCAGGCCGTATTATTGCGTCTTGAGACGCAGCTAGTAAAAAAGCCTTATAGGCGCATATGAAAAACCACCGGCTATGCCGGTGGATTATTATTATTCATACTCCACATGAGCTGAATCAGGCAGCCGCTGCAGAATATAGTTTTTCATAAATTCAAAGTCCTCATGCGCAATGAAAAACGGAGCGGCACGGATCAGACCTTTCACTTCGATCATGCTCCGGGACGTGTAGATCCGAACGTAGCGGATGTCCGGATAATAGAAGCGCGCATCTTCTCTTCCATATCCGACATAATGCACATATTCCTCGTTCATTTCGTATTTCTGCAGCCGCCCCTTTGATAAAAGCATAAGCGGAATAGCAATGCCGGCAACAACCGCCGTCACGGCGAGGCAGCTGAGCAGAGTTGCCATGAGCATTTCAGAGTTGGTCATGAGGCACATCATGATGAACAGAACGCATAACCCGCCGATTACGCCGAAGATAATCCCACTTATCTTTTTGTTGTAAGCCGAGTCGATGGCGGCTGACCAGCAGTATGTACCATCTTCATTTTGCGTTGCAGTGTTCATGAGAGACTCCTTTCCTGAGAAGTATAAGAAGCATTTTTACACGTAAAAACATAGAAACTGCATATAGTATTATATGATACTCCTGACAATTGTGATTGTATTATTTCTGCTTTCTTTCAGAAACAGCACCACGCTGTACCCCGTAGATGCCGATCAGAATCAGAATACAGCACAGCAACCCGAGGGCAGAGAACGGTTCATGGAGGAAGACTGTACCGGCAAAAACAGAAACAGCCGTCGTCAGATTTGCAAATACCGTAGCCCTGGCAACAGGCAGACCCGTAATCACATAACTGGAGAGAAAATAGGCAATCACCGAGCAACAAACCGAAAGAAACAAAATAGCAGCCAGATAGCTCCGTTCTTCAAAGGGCATGAAATACAAAGCAATGTTTCCGCGTACTGAGAAAGCTGCCATTACAGTAAATATAAAGGCTCCGAAACCGAGCATAAAATACGTTCTTTCAAAAGGGGTATACTGACCGGAGATACCCCGGTTCAGAAGAGTATATGCTACAGCCGAAAAGACTGCTACCAGAAGGCCTGCAACTCCAATCCAGTCGAGACTGCCGCTGCTGTTTGTAAGCAGTCCGATTCCGACAACTCCTCCGACAGAGAGCGCACTGTAGAAAAGCTGCTTCAGCGTAGGTTTCTCACCAAGAACGGGAATTGCGGTCAGGGTGGATACAATCGGGATCAGGGCGATCATAACTCCGGAGAAGACGGTACTGGAATGAAGAATTCCGTACTGTTCCCCAAAGAAATAGATGACTGGTTCAAGAAGACCGAGTGCAACAAGCGGCAGCAGCGGTTTTCCCCGCAGCCGGCAGGCTCCGAGGGGTGTGAGGAGAAGCACACTCATCAGCAGAAAGGCAAGCAGAAAACGATGGCTCAGCAGAAGTATTACCGGAGCTGTATTCAGGCCCACTCTTGAAGCCATAAAGCTCAGACCCCAGAAGCTGTGCCCGACAATGGCAGCTGCAATTGCCTTTTTTACTGTGACAGATGTCCTGTTCATAAGCCGCTGCCCTGCAGAGTTATATCGGAGGATTCCAGGATTTCTTTCTGCCGTTTTTTACTGAGGCTTCCCAATACAATCCGATATGCTTTATCCAGCAGATCCTGAAGAATAGCATCCGGCACGTTTCCGTCTGCCTTTACGGAATTCCAGTGCATTTTGTTCATATAATATCCGGGAATAATGTCCTCATACTGGCTGCGCCAGAAGTCACCTTCCAAAGGAGCCAGCTTCAGGGTGATATAATACGGCAGATCATTGTCATCTCTGCATACAGCGGCAAACATTTTACCGTCGAGCTGATAACGTATCCAGTTCCAGTCCTTTTGCAAATCTCTGGTTACACCAGGTTTTTTCATCAGATATTCATCAATCCAGGGATATTTCATATGGTTGGATTTCTCCTGTAAAATTATTCAGCTTTCGCCGGGAATCACGTTCTGTGCTGAAAGATGCTGTCCATTCAGTATCTTTTTCAGCATGATGATTTCATCTGTGCGATACTCTTCGGAAAATCCTTTTTTCAGGAACAGTGTTACAGCCGGATTGTCTGCAGCAATATCGTCGTATAATACAGAAATACCGTTTTCTTTCGAAGCATCACACAGCAAGTCAAGCCCCTTGCCGCCGTAGCCTTTATTCCTGTATGGAGCATAAACAAGTACGTCTGCAATATATATTCTGCGTTCATCATCGTAATGATAAGCGATTTCCCCGACAAAGCCTTCAGTTTTGCTGTTCAGGTACCGGTAATAGCGTTTGTTCTCATGGTTTACTATCCAGTGGTCATACCAGGCTTTCCAGTCTTCTTCCGGAAAAGGAATCGTACAACCCCAGGCATGGTTGTAGGCCATGGTTTCCGGATCAGCCATCATAGTCCGCCGGAACCAAAGATCCCCAAATTTCGGAGTACAGACGGATAATGGATAATGCTGTGCAGCTGACCAGTCTTCATTTGTCATGAGATTGACGTGACCCTTCCGTACTTCGCCCAGCTGCGGAACCGGAGCATCTTGTGTTGTCCACTGATATCTGAAGCCGAGTTCTTCCTGCACGCGTTTGGATTTCTCATTGCCGTCATAGTAACCGCACCAGACTTGAGCGAGATGCAAATCCTCAAATGCATGGCGCAGCAACTCCCGCGCTGCTTCCGGCACAATACCCTGTCCCCAGTAGGGAACGCCAAGCCAATAGCCCAGCTCTGCTTCGTCGTTTTTCCGAGCAAGATCATTGTGGTGCAGACCGATACTGCCAACGGGCAATCCTGTCTTCTTCAGCACAATGGCATAGGTTTCCGGTGCGGACAGCACATTTCGTATGACCTGCCGGCTGTTTTCTACACTTGTATGTACCGGCCATCCGGCGACAGGACCAACCAGAGGATCTTTTGCATATTGATAACACTCTTCTGCATCCGTTTCTTCCCATGGGCGAAGGATCAGTCTTTCAGTTTCCAAAAGCATCAATATCATCCTCACATCTTTCAAGAGAAATAATCATTGCAACAGGCATGTTTGTCTGCTGTATTGCCTGGCACTATTATTTATAATCGTCAATGTCGAACTTTCTGTCACGATAATAGGTATCCCGGTCATCTTCTGTGATCGTTCTGACTACTCTGCAGGGATTTCCGACCGCAATTACATTGTCAGGGATATCTTTTGTCACTACACTTCCTGCGCCAATCACAACATTGCTGCCTATGGTCACACCCGGAAGGATACAGACATTTCCGCCGATCCAGACATTATCGCCTATGGTAATGCTGATTCCGTATTCATAGCCTGAATTACGGGAATCCGGATGAACAGGATGACCGGCGGTATAAATTGAGACATTGGGAGCAATCTGAGCATTGGCACCTATCCTGACTTTTCCGACGTCGAGGACCGTGAAATTATAATTTGCAAAAAAGTTTTCTCCAACCTCTATATTATATCCGTAATCGCAGTGAAAAGGGGCTTCAATATGGATATTCTGTCCGGTTTTTCCGAGTATCTCTTTTATGAGTTTATCCTTTTCTTCAATACAGTCCGGTGCAAGATTGTTGAACCTGAAGATTCTCTTTTTGTTTTCCAGCCTTTCTTCGCTTAAACCATCCAGCCATGCTTTGTATGGCAGACCGGCCAGCATTCTTTCCTTTTGGTTCATGAAATCCTCCGTTTTTGTTGCTTCAATATGATAGCTTTCGTTTGATTACCCGGTACATCCGGACTGTGATTCTGTCCGGCAAATGGTAAACAGGAAGTTATCGTTCCGATTTTAACAGAGCATACCAGCTTGCGTCGCAGATGCCCTGGTTGTTTCTGTCTGAACTGCGCATAGTGCCTTCATATTTCATACCGCACTTTTTCATAACCATGCCGGAATGCGGATTTCTTGGATCATAACGGCATTCTATGCGGTTTGCCCCGACTTTGTCAAAGAAGAAATCCATAACCGCTTTCAGTGCCTCCGACATGATCCCTTTATGCCACCAGTTTTTTCCAAGGCAATAGCCAATATGTACCTTGGCGATATCGTCATTCAGATTACCCGCAGCAATATCTCCGATCGGTTCATTACCATACTCTTTCAGAACAATTGCCCAATGATAATAGTTCTCCTGCGGGTAAGAGGAAACCCAGCTTTCCAGCACTGCTTTACTGACATCAATACCGGTATGGGCAGGCCATGTCAGATATTTCACCACTTCAGGATCAGAAGCCCAGTTCCTGTACATGGCTTCTGCGTCATTGGGTGTAAATCTCCTCAAAACCAGTCTTTCTGTTTCAATTCTTTGCGTTCCGCAGTGCGTCATATGTTCCACCTCTCAAACTCTGATTCAACAGTCACATTCCCCGAGCATACGGGAAATTTCCGATGGTTTAATTCATCGATAAAACCCTGCATACGTTCCGTTACTAGTTCCTCTCGAATAACTGAAATTATAACCACCATTCCGGGGTTAATTCCCTAAGCGTTACAACTTTTTCATGCTCATAATCGAGCATGATCTCTACAGATTCATATTTTCCTATCATCAACTGAGCCATGAACTCTCTGCACGCGCCGCACGGAGCTCCCGTTTTCCCATCGGGCATGATAGCTAATACACGTCTGATCTCATTCTCACCGTTGGTAATCATATTGAACATGGCGTTACGCTCGGCACAGATTCCGAGTGAAGAAGATGTGTCTACACATACTCCTGTATATATCTTCCCACTTGCAGATTCAATCGCAGCTGCCACGCCGCCGGCAGAAATCCTTTCAGAAATGTCTCTGGGATTTTGTACAGCTTTAGCTGCCTGATATAGCTTTCTCCAGATCTGTTTCACATTGCATTCCCCCTTGCTCCATAAAAGTCTTCAGGAAACATTCTCGACCAATGATATTTGTATGCTTCTGCGATATATTCGGCCTCTTCTTTTTTCAGATAGTCTGCTTCAGCTCATCCGGCACTGAAATAAAGACCTTCTTTGACGGTACAATAGGTATTCTGTCTCAAAAGAGCTGTAATCATAGAACAATTCTACAAACGGGAGAAGTTATTTATTCCGCGTTTTGATAAAGCTAATCAGTTCTTCGATGTCATCAAAAGAATCATAGTCACCCATGATTCCTTCGCGGTGATAGACAATTCCAGCCTTTTCGTTTTGTTCCAGACAATCCAGAAGTTCCTCTATGCCATATCTGCGTGCAAATTCTGCAAAAGCCCGAGCTTTAATCTTCTCAGCATATAGTCCTTTTCTGCAGTTCACCGGCTCGCACTCATAGCAACCATTCAGGTTTTTATCTATTCCGCATCTGCGAACCTCGCACCATTCTGCGTCTTTACACCATGAAAGCTCCATAAAGCCATCCCGTTTGCAGCCTTTGCACACCACGTTTTCAGAGCATAAGCAACAGGCCAAACCACAACGTGCAATTCCGAGTTCTCGCTTCATAAAATTCTCCTGTTTAATCATTTTTGTTCAATGAATTCTGTTTCAGATCAGAGATTCATCAGAGCCTGCGTTCGGCTTTGTCCAAGTTGTTGTATATTTTATCAAAATATAATGGGATTTTA
>JAEEGL010964334.1_pt1 | contig 10153 bp, 14 predicted proteins | sample 9134231 | NCBI WGS metagenome assembly JAEEGL01 (sample SAMN16246548, study PRJNA631951) | gut metagenome | biome: gut microbiome; feature: rumen; material: fiber-attached | host: Bos | place: Iran: Karaj | collected 2018-10
CTCGATATCCTCCATCAGTATCGAGCGGGAGGTCTGTCCGAATACGCGAAGCGTCGGCACGCCTAGCGAGGCAAGCACGCGGTAATTCTCTATCTCGCGTCTTGAGGGCTCGTCAAGAAACAGCTTGAGTATCAGCGGGGCTTTTTCGGCGAATACACGCGCCAAAATGACACCGTCCTTTTCGCGGATGAGCTGAAAGCGCGCCCCGGGAAGACCGTGGGCCGATAATTCGTTTGCCGTGAGGCTGTAAACAGTGTGTACCATTGCGAATACCCGCATAACTAACCACGGGGACAGATCTTGTGGTTAGTTCCCGTCACCAAACTATCCTTCGGATGATGTATCGACTGATGCCGGTCAGCCTTGAAACTTGTCTTTCGCTCAGGCCGGCGTCCAGCAGAGCTTTGATCGCAGCGTCCCTTTTGTTTCGTTCAAAGCTTTGAATAACGGAACCGCTTTCCACCCCGATCAGGTCACGCATGATCTGTTTTGCCGCAGTATCGCTGAGCCTTTTTTGCTCGGTCTCGACTATGCCCGATTCTTTGGGATCCATAACGAATTCTTCCAAGTATTCATAGTCGTTCAGCAATTCACGCAGGAGAGCGTCGTCAAGAAACGAATCCTTTCCGTAAAGGTTGTAACTGCTCCAAGGATATCCGGCGGGCGATCCGATGCCTGCTTTCAAGGGATTGCGCAGGATATAGCGAAAAACCGTCAAAAGCTGTGAATCATCCTCTGCCGGGTCACAGTTGAAACGGCCCTGAAACAGATGCCCTGTTCTCCCATATTTCCAGTTAAAGAAGCTTGCATAGCTGACTTCGAGCTTCTGCATGAACAGCGAAAGAACGTTTGCCTTATCGTGAACAAGCAAGTGAACGTGATTGCCCATCAGGCAATAAGCACAGATCCCAACGCCCGTCTCTTTGCTGTATTTTTCCAGTATGTTCAGAAAATACCGGCAGTCGTTCGTCTCTTCGAAGATCTGCTGTTTCCCGTTTCCGCGAATTATAACGTGAAAGTACCCCGATTCGGAAACCCTTCTTGCGGTTCTTGACATATCCTTTTTCTCCTATGCGGCCAATGCACTAACCACGGGGACAGATCTTGTGGTTAGTAGAGTGGGAAAGATTTGATCGACGGCTTGCTTTACTAACCACAAGATCTGTCCCCATGGTTAGTAGTCTTGTCATTCGAAGAACACCGGCAGCAGCTCTTTGAATTTTTCAAGCAGCGGGCAGGCCACGGCGCGCATATCGGGATGCGCGGCGGGCGCGGTGCGAAGGGCGAAGAAATGCCGCCATTCGCGCAGGTTCATGGTGCATATGAATTCGGTCTTGAGCGAATTGGGAAGCACGCTCCTTGCGGTCTCGGGCGCGACGCCCATTTTAAGCAGCCCGAAATAGCTGCGCTCGGCGTTTTCCATAGCGCGGGCCCATTCATCGTATTCGGGGGTGCCGCAATCGAGCCTTGCGGGCTTTATAAAGGTTATCTCGCCGCCGAACTTATCCCTGGAATAATTGCAGTAGCGGGTGGATTCCTGCGAATAGCTGGCAAGCCTGTGGCGCACCCATTCGTGCGACACGCCGCGGTCGCAGATTATGCGCACGCTTATCGAGAAATGCTCGATGGGGCTTTCGTGCCCGCGGGCGAGCATGCTGCGTATCAGGCGCTCGGCGCTGCCCTCGTCGATATTCCCCTCGGATTTATAGCACACCCTGCCGCAAAGCTCTATATGGCGATAGACCGTTTCGCGGTCGATGGGGGTGATTATTTCATAGGACGGGTTTATAACTCGCATACTTTCTTCCTTTCGATGCCGTTTTCGGTTTTGACCACGATCTCGCTTATGCCCGCGTTCTTAATAAGGCGCGAGCAGATAAGGCAGGGCGCGGGGGCGGCAAGCTCGCCCCTGTCGTCGAAGCCGGCGAGATACAGCGTTGCGCCGAGCATATCGCGCCTTGCGGCCGAGATTATCGCGTTCTGCTCGGCGTGCACGGCAACGCATTTTTCATACTGTTCGCCGTGGGGGATATGGTTGCGCTCACGCCAGCACTCGCCCATATCGCAGCAGTTGGGCTCGCCGCGGGCGGCGCCGTTATAGCCGGTGGCGATTATTTCGTCGTTCTTGATTATGACCGCGCCGTATCTGCGCCTTAAGCAGGTGGAGCGCTGCGACACGGCGGCCGCGATATTGAGATAGTATTCGTCCTTTGAAATGCGCTGCATGCTGTCCTCCCAATTACAGATTACTCTTTATTTTACCATGCGCGCGGGAAGTAAGCAACACCGAATTCCAAAGCATATTATGAACAAAAAAGCTTTAAGGAGGACGATATGGAGATCAGGGGCGTTGACGTGTCACGCTGGCAGGGGGATATAGACTGGAAAAGGGTGAAGGCCGCCGGCGTGGGATTTGCCATGATCAAGGCGGCGCAGGGAACGAGGCCCGATCCGCGCTTTGATAAGAACTTTAAGGACGCGCTCAAAAGCGGCGTTTACGCGGGGGCTTACGTTTACAGCCTTGCCGTCATGCCCGGGGAGGCTGCGGCCGAGGCGGAGGCGGTGCTTGAGCAGACCCGCGGAAGGGAGCTGCGCTATCCCATTGCGCTCGATCTGGAGGACGAAAGGCTTGAAAAGCTTAAAAAGCGCGAGCTTGGCGAGGTGATAAAAGCCTTCTGCGGCGCCGTCCGCGCGGGCGGGCGCATACCCATGATTTATTCCAACCTCGACTGGTTCAAAAACCGCATACCCAAATCGGCGGTGAAGGGCGAATACGTATGGCTGGCCTGCTGGCGCGATTCGCTTCCCGATGAGGACTTTGGCTGCGCGATGTGGCAGAAGGGCTCGGGAAGCGTGGACGGCATAGAGGGCGAAGCGGATATCGACGTGAGCTTTATCGATTTTGCCGCGCTCACCGCGCCCGAGGCAAGCTATGCGCTTGCCGTGCCGCGCCGCCGGGGCGATGAATACGCCGCAATGCAGCGGGCGCTGAACGCGGGCAATTACCGCGACGCGGGCGGAAAAGCGCTGACGGTGGACGGCATATGGGGCAAGCGCAGCTTCGAGGCCTTTCAAAAGCTTGTTTCCAAGGCCGGGGAAGGCTGAGTTTTTCGCAAAAAATTTTGAACCGCGCCGCGCGTTCCATATTGAAAAACATACGTAAAGTGATATAATTCACAATATGGATAACCGTTTCACTTCATTCGGGATCTCAAGGAAGAACGCCGGGCTCTGGATCTCATCGCTCCTAATGCTTGCGGCCGCAGCGCTGCGCATAATCTATTTTGCGATGGGCGGAGCCGAGGGCCGGACTCTCGGCGGCAGGGTGTTCCTTCTTGCGGTGATCCCCGCCGCAGCGGCGCTCATTTTCATTGCCGAGCTTTGGATCCACGGGCGCGACCGGCTTTACAAAACGGGCTTTTCGGTGCTCCTTATCACGGTGTTTCTGATCGTAAGGATCATATTCATCTTTAAGGAGGCCGCCGGCGCGTGCCCCGTGTGGCTGCTCGTCGCCTGCCTTGTGCTTTACTGCGCGCAGCTTATCGTTTGGAACCTGACGACCAACGGCGCCCGCATCAAAACCCGGCTGCCGCTGGTCATGCTGCTTGCGCTGCCCGTGCTTTATTTTGCGGTTTCGCTCTTCACCCCGCTTCCCGGGGCCGAAACGGGCGTGCCCGCGCTGCTTTCCTCGCTTTCGGTCGTGCTGATGCTGCTTGCAATGCTGGCGTGCGCCCTGTTCATGCAGCGCATAACGAGCGAGGAATACCGTCCCCGCAGGGGCGACAGGCCCGACGGGCGCCTTGTGCGCTCGCTGGATCCCATAAACGGCGTGGCGGTCTACATAATGCCCACCCGCAACGGCTCGTCCACCTATTTCCGCGACACGATCGAATGCTCCAAGGTGGAGGAATTCATAAGGCGCAAGCGCGAGGAGGGCATGCCGGGCTTCGGAATGCTGCATCTGATCGCCGCGGCATACGTGCGCGTGCTTTCAAAGCACCCCGCCTGCAACCGTTTCATATCGGGGCAGAAGATATTCACTCACGGCAACGTGCTGGAGCTGGCGCTTGCCGTCAAAAAGGAGATGCGCGCAGACGCGTCCGAGACCATAATAAAGGTCTATTTCGATCCCAACGACACCGTTGACGACGTTTACCGCAAGATGAACGAGCAGATAGCCGGCGCCAAGAACTCCCCCCTGGATTCGGGCTTTGACAACCTTGCGTGGGTGATCAACGCCGTTCCCGGCATACTCAAAAAGCTGCTCGTGTGGATATTGAAGGTGTTCGATTATTTCGGCTGGCTGCCCGCGTGGCTGATGCGCCTTTCGCCCTTTCACGGCTCGGTGTTCGTGACCGATCTGGGCTCGCTGGGAATCCCGCCCATCTATCACCACCTTTATGACTTCGGCAATATCCCCGTATTCGTTGCGTTCGGTTCGCGCCGTTCCGAAAACGAGGTAGGCCCCGACGGCGCGCCCGTCAAGAAGAAATACATCGATTTCACGATAGTCACCGACGAGCGCATCTGCGACGGCTTCTATTACGCCAGCGCGTTCAAGAGCTTCCGAAGGTTCCTGAACAACCCCGAAAAGCTCGAGGCGCCGCCCGAGAAGGTGGAAAAGGACGTGTTCTGACGCGTCCGCCGTTAAGACCTTACCGATATATGCAAAAACCGGCGCCCGAGCTTACGCTCCCGGGCGCCGTTCGTTTCATGTCAGTTCCGGCAAATCAACCCTGCATTATAACCGCTCTCCGTAATAGATCGCCCTTACGTTGTCAAGCATTCCCTCGCAGCCGTGCTCCTTCATCAGCACGATCCAATCGGGATTTTCCACCATTTTATCGGTGAGCCACATCACCGCATATCCATAACGGATGTTCTCGGGAAAGTCCCTCATGCGCTCGATGGGGATGAGGGCATAGTAGGTCCGACCCGTTTCCCAGGTCCCGAGAATTACTATTCCCTTGCTCTCAAGCCTTTCGATCTCCGTCCCGAGGCGTTCATTAAACAACGCGTTCCAATCCTCACCGTGTTTTTTCAGCTCCTCATAGCGCTCCATACCCTCATGGTATTGTTTTAATGTGTCTTCGATCAGCGCAAATTCTTCCTCGGTGTGGTTGCTGCGCCAATCTTCATCGAATAACTGATAGAAGTACTCCATCTCTTCATCATACGAGGCGTCTTTCAGCAGTTCCTGTTCCTCCGAGGTCTTGTTATTCCTTCTGTTGTTAGCCCATGCGATGCGTTCTTCATTGTATTCGATGTATTTGGGGTCTGTGAGGGGCCGGTTTGCCTCGAAAAACAGCTCTTTATCAAGGGCAGTATCCACGCTGTCAATGCTAAGCCTCACCGGCAGCACGCAGCCGTCGAGCGAAGGGCTTTCCAGATCCAGCGCGAGAATATTCGCATCGTACAGTATTGTCGATGCGTTGATCGTTAAGCCGTCGTAATCCATAATGAATTGACCGGAGGTAACAATCAGTTCCGGCACGGGAGAAGCCTCGGGCGTGGAGTCTGCGGCAGCCGAGGACTCGGGCTCGGGGCTTGGAGCAGAGGAAGGCTCCGCCGAAGAAGCGCTCTCAGCGGGTTTCCCCGAGCAAGATACGAGCATTGCCGCGATGAAAACGATCGACAGAAGCACCGAGAAGGTTTTTTTAACTGCGTTCATACCGTTCCTCCTTTTATTTATAATATTCGTTTATGTTTTATTATACTCTCTTTACGGCAGACGTCAACTGCTCTGTAAATAAATCCCATTTACACCGTTCGGTCATTGTTCCGCACTGTTATTATAAGACGCAAAGCGACCCCGCGTTTGCGGGATCGCCGTAACCAAACCTATTGATCTGCGGGGCGCTCGAGCTTTTCGACATCGAGCGTTATCAGCTCGGCATTGCCGGGGATGAGCTCCCCGATATCGTTGAGGGGGACGCCCATCGTTTGGGCGAGAAGGTACCCTATCACCGCGCCGTGGCAGACGACGAGAGCGGAGCCCTCCTTCGCCTCCGGAAGGGATAAAAGCGCACGCCTTGCGCGCTCCATCACCTGACGGCCCGTTTCGCCGCCGTGGACGTTCGAGCCCGCGAGCTTTTCGGCATAATCGGCATACTCCCTTGGGAAAAGCTCCGCGCATTCGGCGAAGGTGTGCCCCTGGAAGCAGCCGAAGTTTATCTCCTCCACTCCGTCGATAACGACGGGCTCAAGGCCGAGCTTCTCACCGATCACGCGGGCGGTCTCGCGCGCACGGGAAAGGCGGCTTGAATAGAGCGCGTCAAAGCGCGGCCCGGCCTCATACAGCCTTTCGGCAAGCGCGCTCGCCTGCCTTCTGCCCTCGTCGTCGAGAGGGATATCGAGCTGACCCTGCAGGCGGCGCTCGGCGTTATAAGCCGTCTGCCCGTGCCTGACGAGATACAGCATCAGTCCCGGACCTCCTCGGGCTCGTAGGGGAACGCCGGCATCATGGAGAGCTTGAAGAGATTGAGCTTATGCTTGCGGTCGATAAGCTCCCTCTTTTCCTCCGGTATGCAGACTCCGGTCCTTATGTAGCGGTCGAGCGTTTCATAGGTGAAGCCCAGGTTATCCTCGTCGGTCAGGCCGGTAAGCCCGTCGGAGGGGGCCTTGTTAACTATGAAATCGGGCAGGCCGAGATACCTTCCCACCTCGAGCACCTCGGCCACGGTGAGCTTGGCAAGGGGCGAGAAATCGCCCACGGAATCGCCCCAGCGGGTGGAATAGCCCACCCAGTCCTCGGAAAGGTTGCAGGTGTTGGCCACGCGGCCGTTCATGCTTTGTGAAAGGGCGTAAAGCGCCGTCATGCGGATGCGGGGCGCGATATTTATCATGGTCTGTTTGGAGGGCTCGCCGCCTATCGCGCTGCGCACCTGCCCGACTATGGCGTCATAGGAATCCTTTATATTGACGGTGTAGGAGCGAATGCCCAGATGCTCGATCAGCTTGTGCGAATAGTCGATATCCGGCTGGACGCCGTTGGGCATCATGACGCCGATCACGCGGTCAGTTCCCAGCGCCGCCGCGCAAACCGCCGCGGTGACGGAGGAATCCTTGCCGCCGGAGATGCCTATGACGCAGTTGCAGCCCGCGCCGTTCACTTCGAACCAGTCCCTTATCCACCTGATCATATCCTCGGTGGTCTTCTTAACGTCAAAGCCGTAAGTCATAATACTGTCTCCTTTTTAAAAATATGGTCAATACACAAAATGGCCCCGATAAACGAGGTCATTTGTGCATTTTGTCGCTTAGTTCATGCCATAGCGCTTCTTGAACTTGTCTACGCGTCCGCCGGTATCAACGAGCTTCTGACGGCCGGTGTAGAAGGGATGGCACTTGGAGCAGATTTCGACCTTGAGCTCGCCCTTGACGGAGCCGGACTTGAAGGTCTCGCCGCAGGCACAGCGGACGATGCTCTCACCATACGCAGGATGGATATCCTTCTTCATTTTGAATCTCCTTGCTTTGATCGGTGCAGGGCGAGTAGCCGCCCTCCTGCCGCTTATTTGCGGAGGGACGAAAAAATAAGCATCCCTTTAAGTCCGCAAGGTTTATTATAACTCAGCCGCGGGGAGGAATGCAATAGCAAAAAGCGCGGTTTCCTCAATATATTTTGGATTTTTCGAGCTATCTAGCCCGCGTTTTAAGGCGCTTGCCGCGTTTGCAATCGCCGTGCGCACATGATATAATATCCCCATCAAAGCTGCGAGGTGAAATATGCGTCTTTTCATTGCGATAGAGATCCCCGAGCCCATGCGCAGGGAGCTTGCCGCGCTTTCAAAGGAGCTTCGCGCCCGCTCGTGCGGGGGGCGCTTCGTGCCGCCCGAAAATTATCACGTAACGCTTCGGTTCCTGGGCGAATCCGAAGATCTTGCCGGGATCACTTTTGCCATGCGCGAGGCCTGCCGGGGCGTGCGCCCGTTCACCCTGAGGGCGGCGGGCTACGGCTTTTTTGAAAAGACCGCGGGCGTAAGCCGCGTGGGGCTGGTGGAGCTGAGCGGCGATATGAACGAGCTTAACGTGCTGCACGAAACGCTTTCGGCCGCGCTTGCCGATCACGGCTTTCCCAAGGATCCCAAGCGCTTCGTGCCGCATATCACGCTTGGGCGCAGCGTGGAGCATGACGAGCTTGTGTCGGAGGAGCTGCGCGCGATACCGCTTTCGTCATCGGTCGAGGTGCGCGGCATAACCCTTTTCGAAAGCACCCGCGTGAAGGGCAGGCAGATCTACACCCCCCTTCACCGCGAATCGTTCTGACGCCATGAAAACGAAGGTATTCATACTATCGCTCACTCACGCCGCGGTGGATCTGGCCTGCGCCGCGCTGTTCTTCGGGCTGCTTCAATATGAAAACGTGTGGCTTTGCATGGTGCTTTACAACGCCTTTGCCTTCCTGATGCAGCTTCCTCTGGGCGTGCTTGCCGACAGGCTTGACCGCAATCTGCCCTTTGCGGCGGCAGGCTGCGCGCTTGTTGCGGCGGCTTTCGCGCTGACCTCGTGCCCGTGGCTTGCGGCGGTGATCGCGGGGCTGGGCAACGGCGCCTTCCACGTGGGCGGCGGCATAGAGATATTGAACGGCTCCGAACAAAAGGCGGGGCCGCTGGGCATATTCGTTTCCCCCGGCGCGGTGGGGCTTTATATCGGCACTTTTTACGCGCGTTTTTTGACCGAGCACACGTTCATAGTGCCGCTTTCGATGCTGCTCTTTTGCATGCTGCTGCTTTGGTATCACCGCAGGCGTCCCGAAAAGCTTTTAAGCAACGCCGAATTTTCGGCCGCGCTCCCCAAGGGCGGCGCGCTGCCGCTCGCCGCGCTGTTCCTGGTTGTGGTGCTGCGCTCTTTTCTGGGCACGACGGACGCGTTCAGGGCCGGCCCGTTCCCCTCGCTGCCGCCGGTGCTTGCGGGGCTGATACCCGTGCTGTGCCTTGCCCTGGGCAAGGCGGCGGGCGGCTTCGTTTGCGACGCCGTGGGGCCGCGCGTCACGGGGATAGCTTCGCTCGCGCTGTGCGCGCTGCTGCTGCTCTTCCCCGCCTCTCCGTATCTCACGCTTGCCGCGCTCTTTCTTTTCAATATGACTATGCCCATCACGCTGTATGCCTCGGCAAGGCTGCTTCCCGGCGCCAAGGGCACGGCGTTCGGGCTTTTGACCGCCGCGCTTTTCATGGGCTGCGTGCCCTATTTTATGGGCGTGCGCATGAGCGCTCCGGCGTTTGCAAACGCCCTGCTGGCCATCCTCTCGCTCGGGCTGCTGCTTGCGGGGCTTAAAAAGGAGCGCGCATGAACATTTATCAGGCGCTGGTACTTTCGCTCGTGCTGACCGAGGCCGTCGAGCTGCCCGTATGCCTTGCCATGGGCTTTCGCGGAAGGGAGCTTGTGATAGTGCTTCTTGCAAACGTCGTCACCAATCCCCCTGTGGTGTTCCTGCACCACTTGTTCTCCGCCTTCACGCCGCTGCCCGAATGGAGCTTCACGCTGGCGCTCGAGCTTGGCGCGTTCGCCGCCGAGGCGTTCATCTATCTTAAGGCGACCGAAAGGAAGCGCCCGATGCTCGATTCCTTCATCGCAAACGCCGTATCGTATTCGATAGGGCTGGCAATAACGACATTCATACTTTAAGGAGGACCCTATGCTTACGCTTTTTGACGCCGCGCTGCCCTCGATATTCGATATCGCGGGAGGGTTACTGCCCTATCTTCTGTTGGGGCTGCTGATATCGGCCGCTGTCGCGGGAGCGATAGTGCTGATCGTGCTGTTCTCTAAGAAGAGGAGGAAATGATATGCTTCAAACGCTGCTCGATATAGCGTTAGCGCCGCAAGTTTCGGTCATCGAATTGCTCGAATACCTTTTGATAGGTCTGCTGGTCGCGGGAGCCGCCGCGGCCGCGATAGTGCTGATAGTGGTTTTTTCAAGGAAAAGGAAGAAAAAATAAGAGGGCTTACGCCCCCAGACCACTGACAAAGTCTCTGCAGAGGAATAAAGCACCGCATGAAGCAAACCAGGTGCGACCTTTGGGAGCCGCGCGGGTCAGCGCGTCCGCGGCACATGGAGCGTTAAAAAGGGGCAACAGTGTTGCGCCTTTAGCGGAATGCCGAAGCAGCTATGCTGCGAGGGACAGCCGCGGAATCACGATAAACCAAGCGC
>JAEEGL011285474.1_pt1 | contig 10153 bp, 9 predicted proteins | sample 9134231 | NCBI WGS metagenome assembly JAEEGL01 (sample SAMN16246548, study PRJNA631951) | gut metagenome | biome: gut microbiome; feature: rumen; material: fiber-attached | host: Bos | place: Iran: Karaj | collected 2018-10
ATTATCATAGTCTTTTCTAGAAACCTATATAACTCTTTTTAATAATACATGATTTACTTTAAAAACATCGATTTTTTCCATGTAATTCACCTTTTCTCTATTATATACTTTTTAAATATCTTATATGATTTATTCAAAGCTTTAACTAGGTTGTCAACATCCTCTTTAGTATTGTACAAATAGAAGCTTGCTCTGCACGTAGAATCAATTCCCATACTTCTTAAAAGCGGCTGTGCACAATGATTTCCCGAGCGAACACAGACCCCCTCTGAATCTAAGATACTAGCCACATCATGTGGATGAACTCCTTTTATATTAAACGAAATAACCGCTTGATGGTTTTCTTTATTTGGGGTCATATAAAGTTCAAGATAGTTTAATTTGGCTAGTTCTTGCCTAGCGTACTCAACAACTTCTGACTCAATAATATTAATTTTATCGTACCCAATAGACTCAATATAGTCAATTGCAGCTCCCAGTCCGATAACACCTCCAACATTTTGAGTTCCTGCTTCAAACTTATTTGGCAATGGTGCAAAGGTAGTATGGTCTTCATATACATATTCAATCATGTCACCTCCCATTAAAAAAGGCGTCATATTGTTTAACAACTCTCTTTTACCATATAGCACCCCAATTCCAAGTGGAGCTAGCATTTTATGGCCTGAAAAAACTAAAAAATCAGCATTTAATTCTTGAACGTCAATTTTCATATGTGGAATACTTTGTGAAGCATCAACTATAACCACTGAACCATTTTTATGTGCTTTATTAATTATCTTTTTTACATCATTTATTGTGCCAAGTACGTTTGAAACGTGGGTAATGCCAACTATTTTCGTTTTTTCTGTAATTTTGTTTTCTATCTCATCGTCAGGTATTTCGTAATCATCATTAATATACAAGTACTTAAGTTTAGCTCCAGTTTTTTCAGCAACAAATTGCCATGGAACTAAATTTGAATGATGTTCCATTATAGAAATAACTATTTCATCATCTTTTTTAAGTTGTCCCAATCCGTATGAATATGCAATTAAATTAAGACTTTCTGAAGCATTTTTTGAAAAAATAATTTCTTCACGATGTCTTGCATTAATAAACTTAGCAATCTTTGTTCTAGTATTTTCGTATGCCTCAGTAGCATCTTGACTAAGAGTATACGCTCCTCTATGCGGATTAGCATTATTCTTTTGATAGTATTCATCAACCGCTTCAATAACTTGTATAGGTTTTTGAGTCGTAGCTCCGCTGTCTAAATATGCAATTTTTCTATTATTAAATATAGGAAAATCATCTCTAATTTCACGCATCTTGCAAATCTCCTTAATTATTATATTATCTATTAAGTTTTATTATCCTCTTTTTTATTACGAACAATAATCATTATATAAGTGATTAAAAATGGCGCACATATCATTACTGGTAGAACATATCTGACATAAGCATTTACTGGTGACATAAAAGCAATTATCTCTACAGCATACAATGGTACTAATGGAAGAATATCTTTTATCTTTCCATAACAAAGAATTATAATCGTTCCAAGTGCCAATATCCAGAAATATAATCCACAACTATAAATAATTCCTATAGGTGTATTTCTAGTTGCCAAAGCAAATCTTTCCATATCACTACGTTGATATGAAAATTTATCCAAACGATGTACCTCAAATTTCATTATATCCACTTGTCCAGCATATCCAAACTGATAAAGTGCTATATTGTCTTTGGTTTCTTTAAAATCTGGATCAACATATCCAAAAGTTGAATTTAGAGTTGCAATTATGTATGACTTTGGATGTTTGAAAAACATTTTAAACCATGTTAATAAATAATCTTTTAGCTCTTCATCTGTAAAGGCCTTGCAATTTGCTTTAACAAAATCTACTGTAAGTGGGTCATACACTTCACTAATTATGTCTATATCAACAATTTTATTCAACACTTCAATTTCCTCATTAGTTAGCTCATCCCTATAATTCATTACGTATGTTGCTGTTTGTTGCAATGGAATTGAAAGCATTTCTCTCTTACTTCCTTTAGTAACTCCAAGAGTTTTCGTCAATACACCATTTGTTATGGTCACACAAATTATCGCAATTCCTGTCACAATTGCAAGTTTTTTTATATTACTATTCTTAATATAAAAAAGCATAAATACAAATGTAAACAATAATGTATGAATTCCATTATGTCTAAATGAAAGCAATACAACTGCAGCTAAAAAATAAAACATCAAATCTTTCTTAGAGTATTCCTCTTTGTTTAAATAATTTTTCATGTACAAGTACACAATTCCAAGCATCGCCAAAGTAAATGGTATATCTTTTTGAGCTGTATAAAAATTAATTTGCCATACTGGTACAAATCCAAAAAAAACAATTAGACATATTCTAACTATTCTATTATTTGTGTATTTGTAAAAGAAATTAATAATATTACTTATTAAAACAATGCTTATTATCAATTGAATTATGTTAGGTATAAAAATTCCTAAATTCGGATTATTAAAAATCATGGCAAATTTCATAAATAAGCCGTATACAATTGTACTAATAACTGGATGATGTGAGTTCAAATTTGTTGCACTATAAAATTGATTTATTTGGTACAAAGTATCTAAATTCATTCCCCCTGGATAATAAAAAATAATACAAGGTAAAAACAATATTAGCAAAATTAAAGATGTATATAAAACAGGGTGATTATCATATTTTCCTTTGATTTCATTTGTTTTATCAATTATATCATCGCTGTGTTCATTCAAAGCAATAAACAGTGCCGTTAAAAGGTTATATATCAAATAATAATATCATAGTATTTTAACAATTCCGATAAAAACTTGAAAAGCATCATAATTTAGTAAAGATATACCTCGAGCAATTAATAAACTCTGTCCTATGACCACTGATAGTGAAACTAGCATTCCAATAGTGCGTGCAAGCCAAGCCATCCTCTTAGAAAGCTTATTTTTGGGAATACTATAGTACAAATATGACATTGCTATAAAAACTACAAATGGTATTACTCCATATGAATTCTTAAAATTGTATTCAAACTTAGTAAAAAAGGCCAATAGTTTGTCTTTCTCATTTAGCACCTCTGGGAAACTTTGCACTATGATTTCATTCAAGCTAAAAATGCTGAGTGTTGTGATAAATCCACAAATAATACTCAAAATAATACTTTTTTTCCTTTTCATCTCTACCTCTTTCCAACTCACCATTTAAGACAACTGCATAATCCTAAATAAGTTAATCTAATCTTTCGTCTATTTCTTTTAATATAAAAGCCTTTATTCCTCTGTCTTTTATAGTTTCTATTATACTATTAAATTTAGCTCTAACTAATAGCTTTATTGCATCTCTTTGTGAAAATCCTCTAGACATTATATAGAATAGTTCTTTTTCCCCAACTTTTCCACTACTTGTTGAATGATTTCCTTCAACATCTTCCTCTGAACACAATAGCATTGGAAGTGCCAAGCTTTTGGCTTTATCTGATAACAACATGCAATTTTCGTTTTCATCTCCAGTAGCCTTTTTGCATCCCTTTTTGAAATCAATAGTTCCTTTAAAATGCTTTCTGGCTTTATCTTTAAGAGCTCCCTGAACTTCAATTTTAATATTTGATTTTTGTCCTCTAAGTTCTCCTATATAATTAATATCAATCAATTCCTCATTTTTACCGAGATAAATTGCATTAATAGTATTATTTGCCTCATCACCAATGAGATTAGAATACAAATTTGATATGCTGTTTTTTCCACCAAAATCAACAATTGTATACTTAACATCTGCTCCTTCACTAATATTGTTTTGAATATCATAAAAGTTGTATGAATTTGAGTTTAACATATTAATCACTATAATATTAATTTTTGCGTTTTTTTCTGCATCAACAACAAGAACTCCACTATGAAATGCTTTTATGTTTTTCTCAGACTTAAACAAAATGTAAATAGTAGATGCTGTTTCTTCCTTGGCAACAATATGAATTGTTTCAATTAAATTTTTGTTTTTACTATCGAAATCAAAAAACAATTTAATATTATTATCTATTTTTGAATTAACCTCAACAAGAATTTGTTTATTTCTGTTTGAAATATGATTGCTTAATAAACCTGTACCATATTTCAAGTTAACATTCTCTTCGATGTCTTCAAGTTCTAATATATTATCTTTTTTGGACTTTGATTCTACCCAAAAATTATTAAATTCTTTTACTTCATTTGGAAACTCTACATCAACATTAATATTGTTTATTCCAAAGTTTTTTGAAGTTCTAACTGGTGTTTCATTTAATAAAAGACTATTCATTAAAATATACCTTTTCTACTTATTTAGGTTTTATGGAACCTATAACCTTTTTAGTGTTTTGAATTTTACAAAAATGCTTGCCAGCACTGCGATTTATTGATTTTTTCACCAAAATATGATATAATACTAGTGTAGATACTAATTATTTTTTTATTCACCTTAAGGAGGTGCACAATGCTTAGAGCTTTTTTAGCATTGATCACAATCGCACTTGCGATTGGATTCACAGTCTGCGGACTGATGGGGATCGTCCCCATTTACATTTCTGCAATCGTAGTATTGGTCCTCAAGGTTGCCGTCGGGCTGCTTCCCATTTGGGACGATGAGGAGGAGGACGATGTCAGCCGGTATTATCGTGAGCGCGAATCGGCGTCAGAATATAAACCGGAGACAGATCTGGAACCCGAAACCAAACCTGCGAACGAAAGGAGAGTGCGTTATGTCGACTAAGTCGTTTGCACCTCGTCGTACCAGGTTACCAACCCACAAGCTGAGGGGCTATTGTTCCTCAGCTTGTTTCATTTTATCATATTTTTGTTATCCTATTGCTCCTTCTAATTCTAGATTTATTAAATTGTTCATTTCTACTGCATATTCTACTGGAAGTTCTTTTGATATAGGATATGCAAATCCTCTAACAATCATCGCTTTGGCATCTTCTTCAGATAACCCTCTACTCATAAGATAGAAGATTGTTTTATCGCTGATTTTTCCAATTTTTGCCTCATGAGAAAATTCAACTTCATCAGTTCTAATGTCATTTACTGGAATTGTATCTGATATAGATATGTCATCTAACATAAGCGATTCGCATGATACAGATGCTTTTGAACCTTTTGCATTTTCTCCAATTCTAATTAATGATCTATATGTACATTTTCCACCATTTTTTGAAATTGATTTTGCATTTACTACACTAGAAGTATTTGGTGCATTATGCACTGCTTTAAATCCATTATCCAAATTTTGTCCTTTTCCAGCAAAAGATATTCCTGTGAACTCTGTCTTTGCACCCTCTCCATTTAGAATACTCATTGGGTATAGCATTGATATTTTTGAGCCAAATGAACCAGATACCCAATCAACTTCTGCATTTTTTCCAACCAATGCTTTTTTGGTGTTCAAGTTCATCATATTTTTTGACCAATTTTCTATTGTTGAGTATCTTAGATATGCATTATCTCCCACAAATAATTCCACACAGCCTGCATGTAAATTAACTTTGTTATATTTTGGAGCCGAACATCCTTCAATAAAATGAAGGCTTGCTCCTTCTTCAACTATAATAAGTGTATGCTCAAACTGTCCAGATTCTGGAGAATTTAACCTAAAATAACTTTGAAGCGGAATATCTAGTTTTACACCTTTTGGCACATATACAAATGATCCTCCTGACCACACTGCACCATGAAGTGCAACGAATTTATGGTCAGATACTGGAACACATTTCATAAAGTGAGACTTTACTATCTCTGGATATTCTTTAATTGCTGTTTCCATATCAGTGTATATGACGCCTTGTTTTTTCAAGTCTTCACGCATACTATGATATACAACCTCTGAATCGTATTGTGCTCCTACTCCTGCCAAACTTGTTTTTTCAGCTTCTGGAATTCCAAGTCTATCAAAAGTATTTTTTATATCTTCTGGAACGTCATCCCATGAAGAATTAAGTTTTGTTTTAGGTCGCACATATGTCGCTATCTCGTCCATGTTTAATTCTGATAAATCCGGTCCCCATGTTGGCATCTCGAGTTTATTATATACTTCTAATGCATTAAGCCTAAACTCCCTCATCCACTCTGGATCACCTTTTTGCTTAGATATTTCTTCGATGATTTCTCGAGTAAGGCCTTTTTTAATTTTATAATCGTAATTGTCTTTATCTTTGATATCATAAATATTTCTATTAATTTCATCTACTTGAGTTTTTGCCATTTTAAAACCTCTCCATTTTATACCATTGCTTTATATTTTTCGTAACCTTCGTTTTCTATGATTGTAGCAAGTTCTTGATTTCCAGTTGTCACAATTTTGCCATCCACTAGTACATGTACGTAATCGACTTTTAAGTTGCTCAATATCTTATTGTTATGCGTAATAATAAGGATAGCATTATCATCGTTTTTGAACATTTCAATGCCTTTTGAAACTGTCCTAATTGCATCTACATCAAGTCCTGAATCAGTCTCGTCTAAAATTGCTAATTTGGGATTTAATACAAGCATTTGAAGAATTTCATTTTTCTTCTTCTCGCCTCCGGAAAATCCTACATTCAAGCTTCTTTCCATATTTTTAGAATTCATATTAAGTTCTTCCATGTATTCTTTAAGCTCATTTTTAAATTTGAAAATCTTAACAGGCTCTCCAGTAATCTTATTTTTAGCATATTTCAAGAAATTTGTAACTGAAACGCCAGGTATTTCCTCTGGTGCTTGGAATGACATAAACACACCCATCCTTGCAATTTCATCTGTTTTTTCGTTTGTGATATCGTTACCATCAAATATTATTTTTCCAGATTCCTTGCTATATTCTGGATTGTTGAATATTGCGTTCGCCGTTGTGCTCTTTCCAGAACCATTTGGCCCCATAATTACATGAATTTCTCCTCTATTAATTGTAAGATTTATACCCTTTAATATTTCTTTTGTTCCTGCGTTTACATGTAAGTCCTTGATTTCTAATAATTTTTTGCTCATCTTAAATATAACCCCTCTATTTTATTTTAATCTCTTTTTGCATGTCCTCTAAAACTTTTTCTTGAACAGCTTCTGCATCTTTCATTATTTATGTCATATCCACAATTCAAATCATTTAAGTCAAGCGCCTTATGAATATACTTGGCAATCTCATTTAATGTAGTGTCAGATATGGCTGATTTAATTTTTTCCGCATCCTCAGAAGCCAGCTTTTCATTCACACCAATAACATCTTTAAGAAAAACATACATTATGTCATAAGCCTCGATAATCTTTTTAGCTAGTTTTTCGCCATCTTCAGTCAGCTCAATATCGCCATAAGTTTCATAGTTTACAAGATTATTATCTTTCAAATTGTTGATAGCTTTGTTTACTCCTGCTTTAGAGCAATTCATTTTATTGGCGATATCTGTTACTCGTATATCTCCTATTTGTTTTTTTAATATATACATCACTTTTAAATATTCTTCTAAAGATTTAGAAATCATTTTTTTCTCCTTTTGTTAACTTCGGTTAACATTATATAATGAAACAAGCATATTGTCAACCAATATGCTTACTTTATTTGATGATACAAGAGTTTTTAAAATAATAGATTTACAAGTCCTAAAACAAATCCTATTATTGCTCCAAGACTCACAAGCGCATTTAACTCTTTTTTCATAATCATTAGAATTAATCCTTCTAGCTCAACCATATCCATTTCATCGATTCGTGATTTGATAATATCAGAAATATTAATTGTAACAAGCACTTCATTGATTTTACTAATGATAAGCTTTTCATATAAGTTCATAATAAATTCTACCAAATCAAAATCGGACATTCCAATTTTAGTAGCTACATCACCTATTGTTGCCTTAGTATATTTTTCTACTTCATCGTTTACCATCTTTCGAATTAGTTCTTTTCCATTTTCATCTATATAAATATTTACTTTGTCCTTTATTTCTCTTGCTATTGTGTCTGAAATTGCTTTACCTCCAAGCATTCCAAGAATAGACCCTTTAAACTTTTCATTCGTTTCTTCGTTTATCTTCTCTTGAATTAGTTCTCCTAAGTTTGCTTCTTTTACAGTATTAAAGATACTTTCAGAAATATTATCATTGAACTTATTCAAATCTGCAATAAATTTTTCTCTTTCAACATATTGACAAATAGCTTCTTCAACAATCTGTTCATTTTCAGTTATCCCATTTAATACGTCGACAACATGGTTTCTTACACGTTGCTTTACATCATCAGATAGTAGCTGCTTTTTTAATGTTTCTTCATTAAGTAAGTTCTCACTTACAACTTGAGCAATTGCTGCTGAAATCCTTTCCTTATTTTTGGGAATAATACCTGGAGTAAATGGAATTCTAAATTTTCCAATTTTATATTCTTTTATTGGCCTAAACATCATTTTAACTGCAATCCAGTTTGTAATATATCCAATTCCTGCTCCAATTACTGGTCTCAACCAATCTATATATTTCATTCTTTTTTCCTTTCTATGCTTGCATTTTATTCTTTCAGTCATTTTTTTCGACAATTATACCACTTTACTATGAAAAATGCTATAATTTCCGTTTTGCATTAAGTATTATTCACTCTTATCCAATATTGTTTATTTTACTGTTTACATATTATGTAAATATATGATATAATACATAAAGATTTTAAATTGAAAAGCATAAATAAATGAAAGGAGTTCAGTATGGCTCGGGATTTTTTAAAAAATCATCGTAACGATCCAAACTATTTCAAAGGAATTGCTTTGAAATATGCATCAAACATTTACATAAGCATGGAAAAGGTTGCCAAATACTATGATATTTCCACGGATAATGTACAGACAGCTATACGGCTGGCTATCACCATGTACTTAATTACCTATTTGGAATGCGTAAGCATCAGAAAAAAGTCTGATGATAACCAGCAGGCACACTACATTTCTGGAAGTAGGTATACCGGGAACCGCAAAAAACATTCTCAAGCAGCAGCCTACTACGATCAGCTTTTTGCGATACGGAGGAAAAATATCATCAAAAACTACACAGATAAACAAATTCGACATGTAGTTGATGTATATCTTAAAAACCCCAATTCTAGAAACGTCTGGGATAAACTTGGTCTATCAAAAGAAGAAATGAATGGCGTGCTGGAAAAAGGCTGCATATTCGGTATTATCTCTGATAAGAAGTTTGATGAATTAAGAAAAGTGTCACTTTCTAAAGCTAGATCTCAAAACCAAGCAAATGCTATCCAGAAAGGCTTTCATCGCATAGCTGACAATCGAGAAACTAGAAAGGGAATTCTTAAAAATATCAATGCATATCAGAAACAATTATCTATGTGTGATGAAGATGGAAACGGAAACGGAAATGGAAATGAGAATGGAAATGGAAATGCTTCTGTTTCAAAAAAAGATTTGGAAAAAATGCTCAAGTATGAGCAAAACTATCTGAAATGGTTTGATAGTATGATGCTTGAAGCTATTTAATCCTTTTGGGGACGAACCTTTTATTCTTTTTTCAAAAACGTTTACATTCATTGTCTTAGTTGACTTTCGAAAGAAATTTCAACTACACACTAGGGGACGGATGTTATTCATATTTTGAGGTATGTATTAATAACATACATAAGAAACTGGACTTTTATGTTTATTTGCTAAACAAGAGAGCATGTCAATACATGCTCTCTTATCTTTTTCAAAAAACCGACCCAATTTTTCAGTAAAAACTGAGTCAAAATAAATTAGACCAACATTTTCTATATACATTAACCATCAATCAAGTCACAAAATATGAATAACATCCGTCCCCTAGTGTGTAATCGTTTTTTCTCTCGTAATCCTTCTAGGGCATGGCATACAAGCACTTTTAAAAAAAGAACAAAAGGTCCGTCCCCAAAACTCTATTTGCATGAATCACAATAAGGGCATGAAGTACATCCCTTCTTTTTATTATTTATTGTCTTTAAAATAATATATAAAACTATTATAAGTAAAACTGCAATTACTAAAATATTGGCTATGTTAAATGTTCCATTTTCAATTCTACTACCAATTTGATATACAATGGTTGCCAATACCCATGCACACGTTGTTTGAAATAAAACAGTCTTTAGCATTCTCTTAGTAGAACCAAG
>JAEEGL012229814.1_pt1 | contig 10153 bp, 5 predicted proteins | sample 9134231 | NCBI WGS metagenome assembly JAEEGL01 (sample SAMN16246548, study PRJNA631951) | gut metagenome | biome: gut microbiome; feature: rumen; material: fiber-attached | host: Bos | place: Iran: Karaj | collected 2018-10
CGCGTCGCAGCGCGAGGCAGTCAAACGTGAGCTATACCCGGCGTCAGGTTGACACGTCGAGCATGGAAGAACTTATGGCGCTCAAACAGCAGGCGGCAATGGAAACGCCCAAAGTCAGAATGTTTACTCACGCGTGGGTGATTTGCCCGCAAACGCTTCGGCTTTTCGGCTCGCATCCGCTGTCATTGTATCGGGCACTGAGAAAAGAATCCATCGGATGTCAGGTAACGCCGGACGGGGAGGTTTACGGACAAAGCGTTTCGCCGAAGGAGACGGTAATCGCGACGCTCAAAACGCTGTCCCGCCGTAAAAGCCTTCCGCTTCCCAACGGCGAGTTTGACGCGATGTTGGAACAGGACTGTTCCATGATAATTTTCGGGAAAACGAATTTGCTGTCCTGGTTCGACGACCGCTTATCGGCGATGTCGGTTTCAGAACGAGAATCGACGTCCTTTTGCACGTTGTTAAAGTTTTCTCCTGACAGACCGTTCCTCATGACGGGAATCGGCAAATCGAACGCGGAACTGCGCCGGGTTCGAAAACGATACAACTTACCAGTATGGGACGTCCGGCGGTTTGCCGCCATAACGTCCGGCTGTTCAAAGCCGTTTAAAGACGACGAACTGATCAAGCTGTGGGAATGTCTGAAAGAATCCCTTTGGGGAAACAAAGACAAATACGAGCAGGGCGTTGAGTTATGGAACGAGTACCGTGAAAAGCATCCAGATGCGGCGGAACCCGCTTTGGAAACGCTCCTGCAATGGAGTCTGGATGCCTATCGCGGCCTGGACGCCATGCAGTTCAAACAGACTCAGCAGGTTCACGCCATGGTCGACATGCTGGACGAACTTATCAATGCTTAAATTAGGGATTAGGTAATTAGAAAATGGGGACAGATGAATTTCACATTCTCTGTTCCATAACTCGCAACTTGTAACTAATTATGGCAGGGAAGACGATTTATATACAATCCGGTCAGGCTCTAACATCGGAATTCCGTTCGGCGGAGTTTTGGAACGCGCCCTCAGAAATTAGCTTGTCTGGAGGGATATACGAATGTAGCGTTGTTCATAATACTAATCCAACAACGTCTTTGCATTCTCCTGATAATTATATTCTGCCATCCCCCCTCTCGATATGGGTAATCGCTCCTTTCATCGGCGACGGTATAACTCGGGATATTATTCAGAATATTAAAAGCGTATTGTCATGCGAGTGTTCGTTTATTCTTGACCCAACGGAATTGGACAAAAGCAATCGAACCAATAACTGGTCATGGAATAAGTCAGACTGTTTGCTCATTATAGGAAATATGAAATTGTCATTTTCCAGCTTTTTTAAGGATGTTCAAACGTATCTGATAAACGGAGGGCGAGTTATTTACTGGGGAGACATTTCTCCAGACGACAATGCTCAATTTGAACTCATTGGCGCAAGAGCAAGAGGCGAACTTTCAGACAACAGCAATAATAAAATAGAAGCGATTCCTTCCGATTCGCTGCATAATTCGTTACATTTGCTAGACGGCATGCGAAAATTCCGTCCCTATGGAAAGGTTCCGCGATTTACATCTCAGACGCCAGACTGTCAAACTCTCTTATTTGGTAAAAGCGGCAGTATAACTACGTCTTTAGCCTGGACTCGAAACATCGGCGCTGGCAAGCTGTTCTACTGTGGTTTGTCGGAAGAGTCCGACTGGTTATGCAGCGATTGCATGACTTTAATGCTCAATGCAATTCGATGGGGCTGCGAAAAGGACTAGCTATTTCATCACTCAACGCCAATACATTTGATATTGTATGGCGTTTTGTCTTAACTTCTCATTCCTAATTCATTACTGTTCTTTTCTCACCCTCCCCCATTGACGATTAGCTTTATTTACGATAAAATCAATATATAATAGAATAGTCTATCATAATAACCTTTGATACAGACAAAAATACACTTCCATGCTTTCCAAGCTGTCCACGTTTGCTTTAATGGGTATCGACGCCATACCGGTTGACGTCGAGGTTGACGTATCGCCAATTATCAACAAGGGCGAAGACGCCAAGGAAGAAAGCCAAAGCCGTTACACGATTGTCGGACTGCCGGAAACGACGGTTCGAGAAAGCGTCTTTCGCGTTGACCGGGCGATGGTTAATTCCGGCATTTATCGCGATCCGATGAGGACGGTTATCAACCTCGCGCCGGCGGAACTTCCCAAACAGGCGGCGGCGTTTGATTTGCCAATCGCCGTTGGCATGATGGCGGCGGCAAACGCGATCTCTCAGGAGAAGTTTGGTCAGTACGCTCTGATTGGAGAACTGGCTTTGGACGGCGCCGTTCGATCGGTTAAAGGCGCGTTGTCGATTGCCATTGAAATCGCCAAGCGTTACAAAGAAGGGACGAGTCAAATTCACGGTTTGATTCTTCCGCGTCAAAACGCTCCGGAAGCGGCGGTCGTGCCGGACGTTGACGTCATTCCCGTCGATTCGCTCACTCAAACTCTGGCGTTTTTGGCGGATACGCTTCCCATCGAACCGCTTCAGTGCAATATAGACCAATGGTATGCAGACGGAGGACAGTACGACATCGACTTTTCAGACGTTCGCGGTCAGGAAATGACCAAACGGGCGATGCTGGTTGCCGCGGCGGGTTGTCATAACATTTTGATGATCGGACCTCCCGGTTCCGGCAAGACGATGCTGGCAAAACGCATGCCGACGATCCTTCCTCCGCTGACGCCAGAAGAGTCAATTGAAACGACCCGCATTTACAGCGCCGTCGGGGCGGTTTCCGCCGAGCGTCCGCTGTTTGCCGTTCGACCGTTTCGCGCTCCGCACCACACCATTTCCGAACCGGGGCTGGTTGGCGGCGGTTCCAATCCCGCGCCGGGAGAAATCTCGCTGGCTCATAACGGGATTCTTTTTCTGGACGAGCTGCCGGAATTCAACCGACGGACGCTGGAAGTCCTTCGTCAGCCGTTGGAAGAGGGGACGATTCTCATTTCCCGAGCGCAGGCGCACGTCAGCTTCCCCGCCAACTTTATGCTCGTTGCGGCAATGAACCCCTGTCCGTGCGGCTATCGCAACGACCCGCGTCGGGATTGTCACTGTTCCGTCCCGCAGATTGAACGGTACATCAACAAGATTTCCGGTCCGCTGCTGGACAGAATCGACATCCACGTTGAAGTCCCGGCTGTGCCATACAACGACCTTGTTTCTACAGAGGAAACGGAGTCCAGCGCCAGTTTAAGAGAAAAAGTCGTCAGGGCGCACGCCATTCAAGCCAAACGATATTCGCATTGTAAAATCCTGTACAATTCCCAACTGTCCGCCAGACAGATTCGGCAGTTCTGCCCGTTAAATGAGGAATGCCGCGGCGTCATGGCGTCTGCAATTAACGACATGGGGCTTTCCGCCAGAGCGCACGACAAAATTCTCCGTCTGGCAAGAACGATCGCCGACCTCGACAACGCTCAGGACATTCAGGTTGAACACCTGATGGAAGCAATCAATTACAGAACCCTCGACAGAGAGTTTTGGAAGTAACAATAATACGTATTTTAATCCCATGACTAACAGGAGCGTTACAGAATAATTGTCCCATGAAACGTACTTCATCAATAGCGCTGATTACCTATAATGGCGAACAATTTCTTCAGCGCCAGCTGGAATCAATTGCTCAACAGACCCGTTTGCCGGACGAGTTAATTATTTGCGACGATTGTTCTTCAGACCGCACTGTTGAAATCGCCGAGGCATTTGCTTCAACAGCTCCATTTAAGGTGCGGATTTTCCAGAATCAAACGAATCTTTCGTTCGGTTTGAATTTTCGGAAAGCGTTTTTTCTAGCCGAGAACGACATTACATTTTTCTGCGATCAGGACGACGTTTGGCTTCCGGAAAAAATTGAAAAGACAATGGACTGTTTCGAGAAGAATGCAGCCGTGGGAATGGTTTTGTCTCGCGACATTTTTGTGGACGCTGACGAAAAACCAATCAAACTCAGAAATCTTGCTAAAAACGACGATCCTGATAATGGCAATTCGGAAAAGAGCAATTCGGAAAAACAGTTTTTAGAAACGGATTTTCCCAAACTGCTCTCTAAAGGCTATTTTCAATGGGCTGCTCATAACATGGCTTGCCGCACTCATTTTAGAGATGCGTTATTTTCAAACGCCCCGCCGACCTCTGTCATTTTTGATCCTTGGGTGTTTCGCTGTATGGGGGCGCTTACAGACGTTTGCGTTTTAAAAAAGCCCTATGTGTTATGGAGAAAACACGGCGACAGTTTCACGTCTCATTCAAAACATATTCGGAATCCTTTTAAGTTGATGTATAACTCCATTAAAAGGCATTATCGAATGGATCGTCTGGTTGAACAAGCGCTAGCCTTTCAGCAGACTTCTGAATTTTTATCAAAACAACAGTTGCTGCATCCTCAAATTGCAGATTTTTATAAAGGCTGTGAGCATATTTATAAACAACGAATTTACGCTATTGAGCATCCGTTAGTTCGTCCGTGGATTATTGTAAAAGAACTATTGTCTGGAAATTTCAAATACAGTCCCAAAGGATTTACAGAGGTTTTTATGGATCTTTTTGCAATTCCACAAACCCCCGATTGGGATAATTACCCATCAGAGGAATTGATGACAAAATTTAACGCATACGACCAGATTTCCAAATGAATCAGTTCGTTGGGCAAGAGATAGTCTGAAACGCGTCAAGCAGGGATTGATACCGTAAGAATTATTATCTATTTCCAACAGATATTGATCCAGTTCTTTTTCCGTTCGAATTTGACCTTGTTCAATATATTTTTGAAAAAGTTCCCTTGTACTCTTATCGTTATGAACTCTTGACAAATGTTATAAATGATATTATATAGCCACTTAACGAATAAATCTTGCTGGAATTCCAGCGAGTTGCATTCTAAGCCCAAAATCCGGATATTCACTCAAAACCTTCTACGTTGAACGCCTGATGAAGCGATTAACTACAGAACCCTCGGCAGAGAATTCTGGAAGTAATGCATAGACGCGAAAGCTATCGTCTCCCCATAAATATTTTGTGATCAAAAAGCAGTTCGCGCCAGAAAAATCGCCAATGAGCGTCAATTCCTCGAACGTGGTATTGCATAAGATATTTTGTTAATGAATGGTAATGCAGCATTTTCATGGAAATGCGCATTCCGTCAGCCGTCCATGCTATCGGGAGTCCGTTTTCAAATCGAATTTTCTTGATGCGATGTTTTCGCAGCAGCCCCCATTCCGCCTGAAATCCCTCGACATCTGTAATTCGGTTGTCGAATCCAATGCCTTGTTTAAGAGTGTTTTCAAGAAAATAGAAATTCGTTTTTCTCTGGTCATAGTAATCGCATAATAAAGACATATCGCTTATCCATGGCTTGTTCATTCTCTTCTTTCTTAAATTCATATTTGTATTTTTCTGTATCAATCTTTGCACTTCATTCTCGTTTGAATACAAACCTGTCATATAGTTGCAAAAATCTTCCAAAAAAACCGCTTTATTGACAAGAAGAAAATGCGCCATAAGACGTTGTTCGTCCCATCGGGCAACCGTTGCGTCATAACCATCAAAACGCGCAGCCTCCTGTGTAACATTACAAAATAATAGAACGTCTGTATCGATATGAATAAACCGGGTTATTCCTGTCAAACGGATAAAATCTCGCATGGCGAACCATCGTTCTATACATCGCCATTCAAATTCGTAAGAAAGGAAACTGCAATGCTTATACAGAGGCTTAAATTCTTTGACTCCCGGAAAATCGTCTGCATTATAATGTTCTGCAACTTTAATATGAGCGTTGGCGCTATCGCCCAAAAGAATTATTCTCGATTCAGGATTGTATTTTCTTGCCTGATTGAGACAGTGTTCCAAATACACAGCATTGCCGCGATGAAAAACCAGAATCGGAACGGGGTTGGTTGTATTCTCAAACATCTAATCTTTATATTGATTCTAAAGGTATTGATCAAGCCCTTTTTCCGCTCGAATGCGGCGCATTTCAATACAGGACTGGAATTGACTATGATTTACAATTGCTGTTTTTGACCGTTTGGGATGAAACAAATGATATTGCAGCGCTGCATACTGAATAAATTTCAATGCAATGCCGGCATGACGCATTCGAAGCGCAAAATCATAATCTTCTAATCCCCATGTAGTATAATTCTCATCGAAACCGTTAATAGAAACAGCATCTGATTTCCAAAACGCCATATTGCAAGACCGCGCTCTGACTCTGGGTTGATAGTTTGCAATTTCACAAATTGTTCTGTTGCATAACCAACGGTTTCTAATGGCATAAAGGTTGTATCCAAATACTATTTTGGGGGATAAAAAGAACGGCTTGACAAAGCTCCCTGTCGTCAGTATTTTATTTGTTGCAGATGACGTAAACTTAACTCGCTTTCCGCAAACGCAGCGCCTTGTCTGAGCGTAAAAAATATGATCTTCAATAAAATGCCGTTCCAGAATATTGTCGCCGTCTACAAAGACAATATACTCTGAAGACGCCGCTGCAATTCCTCGATTGCGGATTTTTGCCGCTTGAAAACCTTCGTCCGGCTGCCAAACATGTATAATTGGAATCGGGGAATGTTTACGAAGCTGATCAATGGTTTCTCGAGTTTCCTCTTTTGACCCATCGTCGGCAATTATTATTTCTTTCGGAAGGACGGTTTGACTAAAGACGCTTTCTACGCTCAAACGAAGCGCCTGCGGTCTGTTATACGTCGTGATAATCAAAGACGGATTGACCAGGTCTGTTTTACTTTTTTTCAGAGCAAACAAACCTGTGTCTTCAAACGTTTCGGCATTAATCACTGACGCAGCGCTATCCGTCATGTTTTTAACAAAAGGGAATGTTGAAATTTCGCCTAGTTTGGTAAATGACCTAAATTATTTTATCAGATAAACTTGTTAAAGTCAATATCAGAATGAGGCAGCAGGTGGTAAGGAATCACTTTAGTCCAGCTTGCGCTAATTACGCATTACGAATTACGAATTGTTTCCCCCCTGCTTGAAAAAATATTTCATTTGCATAGAATATATAAATTAAGCAAAAACAAAAGAATACAAAATATAAAAAGTGAAATTTGACTATATCGGCATTTAGGATTAAACTAGGAAAATAATTTAGTTTATCTATTATGCCAAATCGTTCAAAATCCGATATAGCATTTAGAGTATATAGCGCCAGGCGTTGTGCGCCAGTCCGCCATTTTTAAATTATTTGTTTTTACACACTATCATGTCAAACGAGAAAAAACGGACAATTCACATTGATCATTTACCGGGATCGTTCTTTGGGCCGCCCACTTTGGTAGACTTGCTTCGCCATCGCGCCTGCCATCAGCCGGACGACGTTGCTTTTGGATTTCTGAAAGACGGCGAAAATGATTTGGTTGAATGGTCTTATACGGAACTCGACCGCCGCGCTCGCGCCATTGCCGCCTGGTTCCAAGCCAACGACATGGTCGGCGAAAAAGCGATGTTGCTTTTCCCGCCAGGACTGGACTTTATCGCTGCGTTCTTTGGGTGCCTTTACGCCGGCGTAACGGCTGTTCCAGTCTATCCGCCGCGACGCAACCGCTCTTTGGAACGCATTCAGGCAATTGCTCAGGACTGCTCTGCCAAAGCCGCGCTGACTACCAACGCTGTTCTGGAACTGGTCAACGAACTTATCGACGAAACGCCGTTTTTGAAGTCGCTCAACTGGTATTCGACCGATGAAATGGACAACGCTCAGGCGCAAAAGTGGGAAATGCCGGACATCCACGGCGACACGCTGGCGTTCCTTCAGTACACCTCCGGGTCAACCGGAACGCCTAAAGGGGTCATTCTCAACCATTCCAATCTGTTACACAATTCGGCGCTGATTGCCTATTCGTTTGAACATACTCGCAGCGGGCTGGGCGTTTACTGGCTTCCGCTTTATCACGACATGGGCTTGATCGGCGGCGTGCTTCAGCCGATTTACGTTGGACGCCCCAATATTCTCATGTCCCCCATGGCGTTTTTACAGCGTCCATTCAGATGGCTTTCCGCTATCAGCCGATTCGGCGCGACCACCAGCGGCGGACCGAACTTCGCTTACGACTACTGCATTCGTAAAATCAAGCCGAACGAAGTAGAACAGCTGGACTTGAGCAGCTGGGAAGTCGCATTTAACGGCGCGGAACCGGTCAAGGCGGAAACGATCGACGCCTTCTGCGAAAAGTTCGCCCCATGCGGATTCCGACGCGAAGCTTTCTATCCGTGCTTTGGCTTGGCGGAAGCGACTCTCATTGTAACAGGTGGTTTCGTTCACGAACCCCCGGTTGTCCGGACTTTCGACGTTGACAAACTCGGGCAACGCAAAGCCGTTAAGGTGGAACGCGGCGCTGAAAACGGCAGAACGCTCGTCGGCAGCGGTCAATGCCTTATGGACGAAACGGTTCTTATCGTTGATCCGGACACGCACCTGACGTGCAAGCAGGGAGAAATCGGCGAAATCTGGGTGAAAAGCCCGTCTTGCGCTCAGGGCTATCTCAATAAACCGGAACTGTCCAAGGAGATATTCCAGGCGGAGACGGCGGACACGCACGACAAACCTTACATGCGAACCGGCGACCTCGGCTTTTTGGACGACGGTGAACTGTTCGTTTCCGGACGTCTGAAAGATCTCATTATTCTTCACGGCGTCAATATTTATCCGCAGGACGTTGAAACGACCAGCGCTCACAGCCATCCGGAACTTTGTGACGAATGCGCGCTGTTTATCGTCAACGAAAAGGGCAAAGAACGCCTCGTACTCCTTCAGGAAGTCGAACGGCGTCACGAAGCGTCGGACGAAGAACTTTTCGCCGCCATTCGCAAGGCGATTTCCAACGAACATGAATTGCCAATCGACGTTATCATTCTGATGAAACAGCGAGGCATTCCCAAGACGTCCAGCGGCAAGATTCAGCGTCACGCCTGCCGTCAGGAATATCTGGACGGAACGCTGGCGGAACTCAACCGCTGGGACGCCGCCGTCGACGGGCTGGGAATGGAAATTCCGAAGAAGGCTCCGAAAGTTACAAAAGAACGAGCGGACGACGCCTGGTCTGAAGGCGCCGAAACGACCGAAACCGCAACGTCTGCCGCGCCGGCTGTCAGCAAGCCGGTTCCAAAACCGATTAAAGAACACCCGCTGGTTCAAAAGCAGGAAGACATCGCCGCACAAATCGACGCCAACGATACAAAACGCGTTGCGGAAATCGTTCTCATGCAGGTCAAGGCGATCGCTCGCGAACGCGCCGAATACCTCACCATGGAAACCCCGATTACCGAAATCGGCTTGGATTCTCTGGAACGAATGGAAATTCTCGCCAGTCTGGAAGAGACCTTCGGCGGTCGGTTCCCGGAAGAAGAACTCCAAAACCTCATCACCGCCAACGACGTCGTTCAGGCGATTAAAAAGTACATGGGGTCCCGCCCGAGACAGCGCGTCCATACGGATTTGGACAAGATTCCGGAATCCGCCTGGAATATCAGCCAGTGGCCCGAAGTCAAAAAACTCAAGCAGAGCTTTGAGATTCAGAAAACTACCGGCATGAGAAACCCGTACTTCACCGTTCATCAGGGTATTATCAACAATAAAACCCATATCGACGGCAAAGAGTACATCAGCTTCTCCAGCTACAACTACATCGGCACGTCCGGCGACCCCGAAGTTGTCAAAGCGGTTCAAGACGCTGTCGCAGAATACGGCTCCAGCGTTTCCGCCAGCCGACTCGTTTCCGGTCAGAAACCGATTCACATCGAACTGGAAAAAGAGATTACCGACTTTATCGGAACCGATGACACGGTTGTCATGCTCGGCGGGCACGCCACCAACGAAACGGTTATCGGGCACCTGCTCAAGCCTGGCGACCTGATTCTCCACGACGCGTTGGATCACAACAGCATCCTTCAGGGCGCAATCCTGTCCGGCGCGCGCCGACGTCCGTTCCAGCACAACAACTGGAAGATGGCGGAAGACCTGTTGTCACGCTACCGCGGCGAATACAACCGCGTTCTGATTGTCGTCGAAGGCGTCTACAGCATGGACGGCGACATCGCCCCGATTCCGGAACTTATTGAGATTAAAAAGAAGTACAAAGCCCTGCTGATGA
>JAEEGL012312259.1_pt1 | contig 10153 bp, 2 predicted proteins | sample 9134231 | NCBI WGS metagenome assembly JAEEGL01 (sample SAMN16246548, study PRJNA631951) | gut metagenome | biome: gut microbiome; feature: rumen; material: fiber-attached | host: Bos | place: Iran: Karaj | collected 2018-10
CCAGAGAATAAGAAATAGGCAAAAGCATCAAATAAAAGAATGAATGATGATTTGCGGTTTTCGGCGAATTTATTATCGCCAACTTCTTTTAAAATCTTCTTATGCCAAATATAGTTGATTAATCTAATTGCGCCTGTACCAAGATAGAAGACCGCTAAAACGATATAGACCCAGTGTTGCTTTAAGTTAATTAATGCTAAAGATGCTAAATAGACTGTAAATATTAATCCAAAGAACATCGATATCTCATGTTCGTTAAACCAAGCGACAGTATGTTTGATTTTACCGAGCGTAGAGAGCGATTCTTTTGTTTTACTACGAATATCAGTGGATAAGGCTAAAAGCGCCGCAATGATGGTAAAAGTGGCGTTAGTGGCTACATCTATGATGTAAACCCAAATTGGTTTGTCAGTAAATGAGAATGTAAATGGATTTAGATTCTCCCCTGGGAAGAATTGATTCATTAACACTAATTCAATAATGATGATGAGATAAAAAGCGGATAATAAATCATTATTTCTATAAGCGTGTGATAATGGTGCGTATTCTTTCTTAATTGAAATATGGAGTATTAGTGAAATTAATAATTTAATAACCGTAGCACTTCCAAATATCAAATAAGATAATGGCCAATAAATCATTGTTTGATTTGGATCGTTCCATAAAGACATAACAAGTAAATAGTCCATCATAATAACAACGCTTATGACTTGGAATACACCTTGTATTCTCATGGCTTTATATTCATCTTTTACAAACATTGGTACAAAGATAAATAATCCTTCAAACATGAAGTGAACACCGATAGTGATAAACCACCAGTTTTGTAATTTAGCTAAATAAAAACAAAATCCGCCGATAGCGAAAGATGCTAAGGCGGATATTATTTCTAATAAGATTCGTAAGACATTATTCTTTTTCATACAAATCTATTTTATAGAGAATGATTAATTATTGGTAGTTACCATTATGGATTGTTCAAATCCGGTGTCAACGATGTTGTCTGTTCATACGTCAGGTTCGGGTGAATAGTAATCGATAATGTTCCGGTATAATACGTTGTCGACAGACCATTACACACAAATACCAGTGTGCTTGCGTTGTTATCGTATTTGAAGATATTAACAATCAAGTCTTGGGTTAAAAGTGTATTATCAACATCCACTGTAACTGTATAAACGCCAGTTGTGTAATTAACAGTGAGACCAAATTTTTGACCCGTAAGGCTATTCATACCAATATCGTAGTAGATACTTAATCCGGAGAATTCAACCATCTGTCCATTTTGAACTGTACCTTGATATTGACCGGCGGCGTTATAAGTTGCAGTTCTATAGTCAACAGTACCTGCATAACCGATGTTACCTGGAACAGCGTTAAACGTGAATGTTACGTTCATGATTTCAACGTTAGATGGTGCTGCTAAAACTACCATGTATTTGGTTAGTTTATCTGATTCCGGAGTACAAACTTTGTATGGCAGTGTGATAGAACCGTCACCTTCCATACAACAGTACCGCAGTTCTTCGATGTTAATCGCGTTGATATTCAGCAAGTACGATCGTTTAGTGTCATTTTGTATTGTATCCGTATCAACCGCACCTGCTTCAACCAGGTTGGTAGCTGTACCATCACTTAAATAGAAATAAGGTATTGAAGAAGCATTCGAGCTACGACATTCAAAGATTAATGTACCTAAGTCACGAGAACCATTGCTATCAATCATTAAAGTAATAGCGTTTCTAAAGTTAACTGATGGGTAGAAGACACTGCCAACAGTTGGATTAACTATTACATGTGGCGATGAATTCATCTTCATATAATCTGAATGATATTCAATATTTGGACCAACAGCATCCATACGTGCAGGTTCAAAGTTATTAATTAAGTCACCAACCCATGTGGATCTATCGGCACTTGATTGCGCCAATTTATAGAGTTGCACAGCAGTTTGATTACCATTGAAACATGAGAAGTAACCTGAACCGCTACCCCACCAAGAGCTTTGTGCATAATACTGTATCTTATTACGCGTATGATTACCTTGTGCGACAATATTCGCATTGCCATTAGTTAAAATCGATATTGAGAAGTCACAGTTATGGTTAGCATCTGGCTGTGCTTCCGTACGCAGGTAGTTATTTGATGATGAAGCAGCATATAAGAAGCCGTTACCAGTATCGAACCGCCACCCTCGATCAGATTTAACAATAGTGAAAGATTCAGCATTCGACGGTATCGCCGAATCTTGAACATATGGCGGATTAAATCTCACACTCGATGATCGGTTACGATAGTTACTCGTCTGCGTACTCATAAAGTAGTGAGTTGGATTGTTACCACTGGTGGTTTGTGCACCAATCATAACAGTGTCACCACTTTGTAATTCAGAAATAATATTCACTCTCTTCCAAACTTGAATTAATGAATCGAAGTACTGAACCTGAGAGGTCGTGGTATCGAAATAAACGTTCATAGATGGATTAACTGTGAAATCTGTATATAAGTTATAAGCAGTCGGACTATTACCAACATCAGATGCTTTTAGGTCATAATATGTAACATGCTTAAATGGATAAGTTGTGGCTGCGACTTCGATAGAGTGAGCAACAGTAAAGTGAACATTTTGAATTGTTTGACCATGTTGTTGCATGTAAATGTAGAACCAACATCTAACGTTTGGATATGTTGTATTTGGATCTGGATTAACGTTGTTATTATCAAAGAACGAACCTTCAGGAAGTCCATAATCGGAAATATATTTGCTTAATGAATAGGTAGCAAAAATACCACTGGAAATGTTATAGCAAAGATATCTATCTGGATCACCAACATTTTGGAATCTGTATCTTGTGTAGTAGCCAGATTGAATCAATCTTTTAAATTTCCATTGTGAGAACGGAATTCTGTCGGCGTGGCCTTCTGCATAAACAGTTTCATAGTCATATGTTCTTAACCAGTTACTCGTATTACTGCCCTTTGTAAATGCATTGGAAGGGAAACATAAATAACCATCAGAATATAATGTGAATATTTTTTCACCATCGTTTGGGTCGGTTCCAACATAGTTAACTTTTAATTTGGCAACACCGGTGGTTTCGTTTAAAACGTAACCAGCAGTATCTCTAACTTCATAAACTGTTTTAACAGCACGGTTATTGGTCATCTGTGTGGCCATAGCATAGTCGGTAGAAACACTGTTTGTTTGTTCGCCCTTAAATCCAGCGATAACAAGTGTGGAGTTTTCCACGATATCACTAGAGTTGGAAGTTAATTTATAGTTAACAGCGTTTGTTAAAGACGTTGTTTGATTATCAATCCATTCACCAATGGTAAAGACACCACCTGAACAGTCAGCAGTCATTTTATGACCACCGAATAATCCCATTTCTGGAGTGTTGTCACCTTGTAAAGCACCTTTATATGGAGATGATGTACGGCCAGCGTTACTATCAAAGTCTGCGTTGACATTTCTATCATAACCAGTGTTTCTGTTATCAACTGCATCGTATGTAATATTAGAATGTGGACCACCAATAGTGAATAAAGTTGGATACCAGAATTTATTATTAGATACTTCGTGGCCTTCTTGAGGAACAAATACTGGTGTATGCAATACGTTAGCGTTCATAGCTACTTCGGAACTTGCTAAGTTTTGTGGTGCATATGTACAAACATAACTATCGCCTACAGGTGAATAAATATAGAATTCATGTTCAGTTGAACATTCAGTGAAACGAGAGACACCAGTACTACCAAATGATGTTTTGAAACAGAAGTAATATTCTTCTGCTTGTGGTGGATTGGCTTGTGTCCATTCTTCGTTAACTAATGTATCATAGACGCCATTTTGACCTTCTTGATATTTCAAGTAATAAGTTTTTGTGGAATTTCCAACAGTTTGTGTATAGGAAATAGTGAAGCAATTTAAACGAACTGTTCCTTCTTCTGGACGTTCTGTGTCAGCGGTAACTTTGGCATATTTCCATTTTTCGGCAGTATCATCGTAATAAATATAATCGCCGTCATTCATGCCATAGAAGTCATATGTTGGATCGTTGCTATGGTCAATAGGCTCTAAGTCGTTGCCGTGTTCGTCTTGTGGATACTCAATATATTTTGGCTTTTCAGGCAAAACGTTTTCTGGTTCAACGAAGCCAATTTCGTGATAATGTAAACCTTCATCATCTGGATCATAGTATCTAACGTGTTTAAATGAACCAGCATCACCAGATGAATAACCAATTGATGAAAGTGAATAAGGTTTTGTATGTGAATTGTCTTTTTCGTTAATAGTGTAGTAATCGCTTGTGTGGCTAACTGCGCCAGAGAAATTACCGGCAGCAGGTTCGCTTGTATATCTACGCGCTAATGGGTTTGCGCTACCCATTGAGTGTGTATACTCCAGTGCGTTATAAGCGTTCGCTGCGACTAATTGAGATGTATAACTACTGGAATCGGATGTTGATTCTAATGGTTCATCAGTATGTCCGAAGTAACCATAAGTATTAATCATTTCATATTCGTTACCTGTCGTATTGAATAAACGACAATTATTTAAATAAACGTGATAGAAACGTTCTGGATTATAAACGTGTCCTGCTAAGTAGCCCATGTATACGTGTGTTGGGTGAGTTGCGTGGTTGAGCGAACCAGGTGCAATGGCACTTGAGTGAGCCGCATCAATAGATGGAGAATCAAAATATAATTGTTGAATATATGCTGATTGAGCAACATATCCAAAGATACCAATATCTGAATAACCAGCACCATTAATATGTAAGTTTTTAACTGTTAAGTTATTACCGTTGATTGTTCCTTCAAATGGATGTCTGGCTGAACCAATAGGTGCTAAAGCATTAGTGTCTTTGTAGAATTCCATATTTAAATATGGAGTGTATTCGCCTTCTTCAATAACACCATTATCATTATATTGGTAGAAAAGTGGAGTAGTATTTCCTGATCCATCAATGTTTGTTTTACCAAATTGGAAGAATGTGTTTTGATCGAAACCATATGTCCCTAATTCTTGTAACCTAACTAAGTTATAGTAGTGGACAGGTCTTGTAATAACATATGGGTTTGCCGCGCTACCATGTTGATGGCCTTCAACAGTTTCATCGAAGCCTTCTGGCAAATCAATTTTGTCGAAATACGCTGTAAGAATAGCACCATGTAAATCGTTTGGTTTAATAGCGATTGATCTAGAGAACCATGAAATTGTAGAGATAGTTAAGGCCGCGCATAAAAGAGCAATAATTGTTGACAATAATGCTACTAATTTTGTTTTTGTATTTTTGAAGATCTTAATCATTTACGGTCCTCGACTTTCTAATATAGAGCTGAATGGCTCTCTGGCTTGTATAAGTTGTTGATTTAAAGTATCTAAATCTATCTTGACCAGATGTGTAGTTGTATCTTAATACAGTGCCAGAGTTTGCAACAATGTGGACGTTTCCACTATTAAATGTAATTGTATTTTTGTATTGTGCACTTGTTGATGAACTTTGTTTTAAACCGTTTTTATCTGTTGCTTCACCACCAATATAATAACCACTATGTGATTTGATATAGTACTTTCCAGATTCGTTTTCGACTGCGGTAATCGTGAAGGCTGCGTTATCGATATTTGTAGTTGAAGCAATTTCGCCAGATGGTGGATTGCTAAATGTAGTTGCGACAGTATTACTGGATGCATCTAGCGTAGATAAATTACCATCAAAAATGAAACCATCATATTCGCAAACAATCAGATATGTTCCGCCATCAACCATAGCATTAGTTGATGTTACCTTTTCATAATAATATTCAGTATGTTGTCCGCCACTTGGTGCGACGGTAATGTCATATGTAGTAGTTGCTGTTTCGCCACCTTCTGTATAAGTGACTGTAACTGTTTTTGTGCCAGCCGAACTCATATCAGGCTCACTAAATGTAGCAGATCCAGTAACAACTGCTGTTGAATCATCATCGTATGTTGCGGTGACGATAATACCGCTGTGGCTGAATGTATCACCAACTGTAAATGAAGTTGGATATGTACCTGATAATGCAATAGATACAAGAGTTGGAGGTGCTGAAACTGTAATTGAATATTGATCAGTTTTTGTTACTTCGTTTTCTGTGTAACTAACTGTAATTGTCTTTGAACCTGCTGTGCTCATATCAGGATTACTAAAGACAGCAGACGCTGTAACGATTGCTGTTGAATCATCATCATATGTTGCGGTGACAACAACGCCATCATGATTAAATGTATCACCAACAGTAAATTCAGTTTGATATGTACCGGAAATAGCAATAGATTCTAACACTTTTGGTGTTGGAGGTGTGCCGCCTCCTGAGTAAGTGACTTTGACCGCAGTGAAACCACATGTTCCACTAACAGTGATAACTATTGGGGTAGTTCCATCTGTTGGAGTGATAGTAACTTTTGAGCCAGAAGTACTTGCTGTTGCATTTGTAAATGTACTTCCACCAAATGTAGTAGCGTAACCTTCGCCTGTAGCTGTGAATTCTATGCTGGCAATTGAATATCCGGTTGCAGGTGTAATAGTAACAATGTTGTTTTTGTAGAATCTTGATGAAGTTCTATTATTGGCATCGCCACCTAAATAGTTGTTAGGCGCTGTAGAGGCAGTACCCTTAGCGTTAGTCATTGTTGCCACGCTATGAGACCATGTAACCAATTGATCTGTTGGATTTGGATCATAAGAGGCAATAGTTAGATCCCATGTGAAATCATCGGTAACTACTGGAGTACCTCCACCAACTTGAATTTGATATGTGGTGGATGCTGAAACGTTATTTTCTGTGTAACTGACAGTAACTGTTTGCGTGCCAGACTGACTCATGTTGTATCCGCTAAATGTAGCAAGATTTGTAACATCCGCGTGTGTACCATCATTATAGTTAGCAGTAATAGTACCAGTGAATACGAATGGATCATTCAAAGCAAATGTCGTAGTCCCTTCGGTAGGAGTAACGCTGATTGTTTCTAATACTCTAGTGAAATTTTGCCAGCTTAAAGTAAATGATTTTACAATTGGCTGTTCATTTGAAGCATTTGTATTTGTTGTAACAGTAATAGTGGCAGAACCAGATGCTGTGCCAATAACAATTGAACCATTTTGAGCATTAATTGTGATTCCGTTTCCAGTTTTAGACCATGTAACATCATGGTTGCTTGAATGGTCTGAGTATGTAACAGTGGCTGTTGGCACCCATGAATCACCAATAGAACCGCCGTTAATTGAAACGGTGCTACCATTAGCGATTTCATCACCATTTGGTTTATAAATGTTTAAATTTGTCGCATCAACTGTGACAGCTTCTTCATAATAAATTGTATAACTTTGACAATAGATGGAGTTTTCGGAACCAGTAATGGTCAAAACAACATCTTCGCCATTTCTAATAACTTTTTGTAATGTAATTGTTGGAGTAATTTCTACATAGTCATTTCCTGACCAGGCTCCGTTCCAGTTTGCAGTATTAAATTTAGAATCAGTAATAGATGCAATGGTTGAAGAACCGCCGATAACAGCCGCAAAAGAACCGCCACCTTTAGAGGCGTTGGATTTCATGCTTAAGGTAATACCTGTAATCTTATAACCAGCATATCCTGTTAGTGTTAATGTTGCGCTATTATTAGCTGTAATTTGGTCTATGTTACCACCTGCGGTATTTGCATATGCGGCAGTTGAATATTGTGGTGGTAATCCAGTTGTATTTACAGCACTCTTAGAAGTAACTACATAAGTAGCATATAAACTTGAGCCATCTAGGACTCTAACAATACAAGTATCTTTAACCGATTCTCTTCCTTGAATCTTAGCGGTAATTGTACATTGGCCACCGGCACGACCATAAACAACAACATCTGCTGTTTGGTTGGCCCAGTTAGAACCTGTGTAAGTAGTGGTTAATGTTGTTACATCTTCAGAACTAGAGAAGGAAACTGCTCCAGCAGTACCAGTAATTGTCCAAGTAACTGTAGAGTTATATGTTAATGATAAAGTTAAACTTTCATTCAAAAGAATGTTTTCGTTTTCTTCGTCGATTTGACAGACATATTCTTTAATGGAAATTGTGTATCTTCTATCTTGATAAGATGGACCATGAGTCGCGTTTCCACTATAAATGATGTAGACATAAAGATTATCACCGGAAATATTTAATGTTGAACCAGGTGTGTATGTAACATCATTAATCTTAAATGTGCATTGCGAAGTAACATCAACTTGACCGTTAACTGCAAACGTACCTGTGACTTGTAAACCGGTAATATCAAAAGTATCACCTTTGATATATGTGGTGTGAGTCGCTGGAGAAGTGATTTCAATAAATTCAATAACGTCTTCAATAATTGATAAAGTAAATGAACCTGTTTTTGTTACTCCTCTATCGTAATAAGAAACATTAATTGTTTTGTTGGCATTACTTGTAGTAAAGATAGTTTGATCCGGCACTAATGTTCCTTCTGGTGAAGAACTGTAACTACAAACGCTACTAACATTAATAGTGAATGTCGTGTTGCCTCTTGCGTATGTAGCAATACAAGCCACCCCTCTTAAAGAGAAGTATTCACCGACAGAATATTGTGCGGCTTGTCCAGTTGGACCCGTGACTGATAAACTCGTTAAAGTTGCATCAATCATATCGTTTTCATGGAATCTATATAAACTGATATCGCTATTTGTGTTGTTGTAATATGCGTATTTTTCATTTGTGGTGTCATATTTCAACTGCATATTTGTATTAACAGTCGATTTGACAATAGCGTTATTAGAATTAAAGCCTAAGGAATTTGAAAGGCCTGCGCTGCTTGCGTTAGAAATAATACCTGCATTATTAGTGTTGTTACCAACATAATAACCACCTTCTGATTGATATGTGCCGCCTCTCTTATTAAATGTCAAAGACGCATCATCAATTCTGTCAGATGCGTAAACTGAATTTTTATTATTCGCCATATAGTTACTTATAGCGTAATTGTTATTGTTTGTATTAATACCGGATGATGAACCGATTGTTTCATTACCTGTAGCTTTGCTAGCATCAAGAACTGATTCAACACCGTCTCCTGTATAGCTTGCTAGATATTTACCATCATAAGATCTACCAACATCATTCATGCGTAAATACTTACCAGTATTACGTTGGCCATATTCACCGGCTTCAAATGGTCTAAGTGTAAACATGATACTATCGATATCGCCAACCAAATTATGTAAAGGTTCATCTGGGTGGTCCGCAACGAAGCCTGAAGCCAATTGTTCGTTATATGAACATTCAATATAAACAACGGCTTTTCCGATAGTGCCGACATTATATAATTCAGGAACAAGTGTAATCATGTTGCCATTATCTGGGTCAACAGGTTGTCCGTTCATTAATGAGATAAATGTGGATGGTGTTTTTCTAGTTGCGAAGTATGCAATTGCGGTTCTATACATTGCATCATCAACATCTTTATAATCACCTTTGACTTCAGAAATTCCCACACCAATAGGAATAACAGTATCACTGTTGAATGGAGTATAAGAAGTGGTTATACATTTGAATTGAGCAACGTTTGATGTTAATTCTCTAATACCATTCGCATCTTTAAGTGTCGATGTACCGAGTTTTGTTATATCAATTTCAAGTGATTCTTGTGAAGTATCAAGGCCTTTACCGAATAACAATTCCGCTCTCACAATAATATTCGAATAAACATTTCTAGCTTTGATGTATTCGTCATAGTCAGGTAAGAAGAATTGATCTGTTGTATTGTAGTAAGAAACGCCTTTCTTTAAATCGTCGTCATATTTTAAAATCGTGTAATTGTTAACTACAATGTCTGGTCCATTGGATTGAATCTTCATTCCATTAGAATGGACGATGTCATTTTCACAGAACCAAGCGTAAGTAGCTACACCTGCGACCGCCACGGTAAAAGAAAGATTGGCGATGGCGCCAGCTAATGCTAAAACTTTCTTCTTGTGACAATTCATTTTTAATTCTCTTTTTTCCTTAGAAATAAAAAGCCGCGGCTTTTATCTCCTCGGCAACTGGCTATCTCATTTTATTTATAAGACCCTATAGCTTTGCGTCGCCACATTACTGTGGGTTTGCTATTAACACGCCTATTATTATATTTATATATATA
>JAEEGL013270615.1_pt1 | contig 10153 bp, 7 predicted proteins | sample 9134231 | NCBI WGS metagenome assembly JAEEGL01 (sample SAMN16246548, study PRJNA631951) | gut metagenome | biome: gut microbiome; feature: rumen; material: fiber-attached | host: Bos | place: Iran: Karaj | collected 2018-10
ACCGACTTCGGCAACTTCAGCAAAGTGAACGGTCCTGCCGTCAGCTCCTCACAGTCCATCAGTTTCGTCAACGGCCAGCAGACCAGCTCCTACACCCGCACCTTCACCTATACGCTAAAACCCTCCAAAACAGGCGTCCAGACCATCCCGGGCATAACCTGCGACGTGAGCGGAAAGAAAGTGAAGAGCAACGCCGTCAGCATCGAGGTCACCAAGGAGGACCAGCAGACCCAACAACGGCAGCAGCAACAAAATCAGCAGAGCGACCCGTTCGACAGCTTCTTCCGCAACTTCTGGGGTGAACCCCAGCGCAATACAAGCCAGAACCAGTACGATGTGTTCGTGAAAGCCGCCTCCTCCAAAAGCAACCCCTACTACGGTGAAACGGTCATCATCACCTACAAACTTTACACCTACAACATCTCCAACTGGCAGGCCACCAACATCAAATGGCCTCAGCAAAACAACCTGTGGTCGTATCGGATGGATGACCCCAACAAAATTCCGGAGCCCAAGTACGAGACCATCAACGGCAAGCGGTATGCCGTGTGGGAGATCTACAAGACTGCCGTAGCCCCACAGAAAAGCGGTTCCCTCTCCATCACCCCCATCACCATTGACATGCAGATGGTGACGGGAAGCGGCTTCTTCCAGAATGTATCTGAAAAGACCATCAAGTCTAACGCCATCGACCTCAACGTGAAAGCCCTGCCCCTACAGGGCAAAGGCCCGCATTTCGGCGGATTGGTGGGACAGTTCACCCTTGCCTCCGAACTGTCACCAACAGAAGTCAACGTAAACGACGCCATCGACTTCACCATCACCATTTCCGGAAAAGGAAGCCTCCAGCTGGCCGACAACCCCGACTTCAACTTCCCCGACGGCTTCGATGTTACCGATCCCAGCGTTGACGACCAGATCAACACTAGCGGCATCAGCGTCGGAGGGAAGCGTATCCTCAAGTACGTCCTCATCCCCCGCCAAAAAGGCACCTACGAAATCCCCGCCACCACCATCACCTACTTCGACCCCGAAAGCCAATCCTACAAGAATCTTACCACTGATAAATATACCATCGAAGTCAAAGGCGAGAACGAGACACTGACACGCGACAAGAAAGAAGACGAGGCACAACCCACCGATCTTGGCAGCGCCGTCAAGGCATTCTTCACAAAATATCTGTGGCTTTTCATCCTCATTCCCAGCCTGATACTGCTGCTCATCCTCATCTTGGTCATCATCCGATTCATCCGTTCCCACTCCAAGCAGGGCGACAAGACGAAAAAGAAGGTGCGTCATGCCAACCGTATTGCGGCACGCCGCCTCAAAAAGGCCAACAAACTGATGGCCGCCGGACAAGATGCCGCCTTCTTTGAGGAGATCTCGCATGCGCTTTGGGACTATTTAGGACACAAGTTCCGCATCCCGCTCTCAGACCTTTCCATCGACGCAGTGCGCAACAAACTCATTGACAAAGGGATGAACGAAGATGACATTCAGCAGTTCACCACCACCCTCGATGATTGCGAATATGCACGGTTTGCACCCGGCGACAAAGCCGAGATGATGAGCAAACTGTATGAACAAGCCCGCGACTTCATCACACGTATAGAAAAGAAATAACTATCTACCTTTATGAACATGGATTCAGAAAAATTTGTTGCGAAGACTTACGCCGGCTTGGAGGAGCTCTTGAAAGATGAACTCGTTGCGTTAGGCGCCACCAACTGCCAAATCGGGACAAGGGCTGTAGAGTTTGAGGGTGATATGGCGATGATGTACCGTGCCAACTACTTCTGCCGCTATGCGTTACGCATCCTGTGGCAGGTGCAGGAGTTCACCTTCCGCGACAACAAGCAGTTTTACGAGCAGATTTTCAAATTCCCCGCTGAACGGCTGATGGATGCCGACAACACCCTGGCATTCAGCGTCACCATGAGCGGCTCGATGTTCCGCACACCGCTTTTCGCCGCCCAGCTGGCCAAGGATGCCGTCTGCGACCGCTTCCGCGACAAGTTCGACCAGCGGCCTTCGGTGGACAAAGAATCGCCAGATGTGCAGTTCCATATACACATCTACAACAACCATGCCGCGCTGTTCCTCGACAGCTCCGGCGAATCGCTGCACAAGCGCGGCTACCGCGTCTCCACCCACCCGGCACAGATCAGCGAGGTGGTGGCCGCCGCCATGGTCAAACTATCGGGCTGGCACGGCGAGTGCGACCTCATCGACCCGATGTGCGGCTCCGGCACCATCCTCATCGAGGCCGCCATGCAGGCCCTCAACATCCCGGCAGGATTCTTCCGCGAGCACTACGGCTTCGAGCGGTGGAAAAACTTCGACCGCCGACTGTGGCAGCGCGTCACCGACGAGGCCGACATCCACGATGACGTGCCCGCCAACTTCTACGGCTCCGACATCTCCGCACGCTTCCTCGACATGGCCGAAGCCAACGTCAAGGCCGCCCGCCTGGGCGACTTCATCCGCCTCTTCCGAAAAGCCATGCGCGACACCCAGCCCAAACGAACTCCCGCCACCCTCATTTTCAACCCGCCCTACGGCGAACGCCTCGACATGGAAGAGATAGACGAATTCTATAAAGAAATCGGCGATACGCTAAAACATAATTACGCAGGATGCACCGCCTTTCTCATCAGCTCTAACATACAAGCCATCAAACATATAGGATTACACCCCTCCCAAAAGACAACCCTTTTCAATGGTGCTTTGGAGTGTAAATTTCTCCGTTACGACCTCTATGCGGGAAAACGTTGATTGTTTTTCCAAAAAAATAATGTATTTTTGCAGACTTTAAAATAAAAATATGAAACGCACAGCTCTGATTTTCATATTCACCCTCTTCACCATCTCCCTGATGGCGCAGAAGAACACGCCTATGCGAGCGTATAATCTTTATTATGAAAAAGATTTCGTGAAGGCGAAGGAGTGCATTGACGAATGCATCAAAGATGAAAAATATGCTGCTAAAGCCAACACATGGCTTTACAAAGCCAATATCGAATACAACCTCGCGTTGAACGAATACAACCAACGCGTGAAAGACCCTTCCTATCAGTACGTACATCCCACCGCTGCCCGCGAATCATTCCAGGCCTTCAAAAAAGCCCAGGAGCTCAACAAAAACATCGAAGCCACCGACATGTATTCGCCTTTCCAGGCCATGCCCGCCATGTATCCGATGCTTTTCATCGAAGGGGTGGATGAAATTACCGCCAAGAACTTCGAGGCCGCCCGCGACGTGCTGATGCTCGCTGTTGAAAGCTACGAAATCAAAACTCCGCCCTCCTACCCCCTGAAAGGTGAGCTTTACTACTATTGTGCCTACGTCTATACCATGCTGAACGATCATGTCAAAGCACGAACCTACTACCAGAAGTCCCTTGATGACGGTTCAGAAAACGTAAATGTCTTTGTCGGATTGGTGGACAGCTATAAAGAGGAAGGAGACCGTGAAGCCGTTTTCAATCTCATCAACAAAGGCTTACAGAAAGATAGCGAGAATGCTCTTTTGCGCGTAGCCGAAGCCGATTATTATTTTTGGACCGAGCAGACGGAGAAAGGCCTTGAGAAACTGAAGAACCTGCCGGCATCTGTCGTGCGCTCTCCCGAAAGCGCCATCAACGCAGCCAATCTTTACATCAAAAACGATATGTATGTCGAAGCGGAAGAATTGCTGCTGAAAGCCTACCAGATCACGCCCAGCAACACCACTATCGCCCACAACCTCGGCGTATGCTGCTCCAACCTCGGAGAGAAAACCTTCCTCGATGCAGAAAAGATTAAACTCGAAAGCAGCGAAAGTGTCTATCAGTCATTACGAAAGAAAAGCGATGACTACCTTGCCCGTGCAGCCGAATATTTCGAAGCAGCCCTCATCGGCAATCCTGACGACCTTACCGTACTCCACCGGCTCAAACAAATCTATCTCCGCTTACTGCAAGATGACAAAGCAAATGCTATAGAACAGAGAATCAAACAATTAGAATAATACAATAACCTTTTAATCATCATCATCATGAAAAAGCTATTTTTAGCAGCACTTGTCAGCATCCTCGCTATCAGTCTGAATGCACAAAATGTGAACGACGTTTGGCTGCTGCTCCAAAACAACAACGTCGCAGGTGCGCAAAAGAAAATTGAAGAATGCATGGCAGTGTCATCCTACCAGAATGATGCTACAGCATGGTTGTATCGTGGTAACGTTTATTTGAGAATCTATGACCGCGACAACGAACGTGTGAAGAAGAACCCTGAATATGTGACTCGTTTCCCTGATGCCATCTTCACTGCATACGAGAGCTTTTACAAAGCAATGGAAATCAATCCGAAGATGGAGTCCATCAATGGTCTTGTCTCACCCAAGGACGGTCAGCTGACCTGCGGCAGTGAGATGTACACCATCGGATACAACGCATACGTGGCGAAAGATTTTGCCAAGGCTAAAAAATATTTGTCTGTCGCAGCCAAAGCTTTGGGTTCAGATGAAGGCATGAAAGAATACACTGGCTACGCCTATTACTTCCTCTACATGATAGCTCGTGCAGAAAATGATACAGAGGCCCAAAAGAAAGCCCTTGACGATGCCATTGACGTAAACACCGACAACGATGTCATTTATCGTTTGGCGTATGACTTGTACAACAGAGCACAAGACACTGTAAGATGTGGTGAGATTCTCAAATCGGCCAAAAAGTATGTATCCAAAGACAAGAAAGGCAACATTTACGCACTTGAGCTCAGCTATCTCATCGCGACTGGCGACTCCGTACAATTGGAGAAATGCTTTAAGAATGTCAAAAAATACACCAATGACACGATCGTGATGGCTGACTGCGCCAACTATCTGGTCAATGCTAAAGGTTTTGACAAAGCCAAAGAGCTGCTCGACTCTGCATTGATCTCACATCCGGATTGCTTCTCACTCAACAGCATGGTGGCTTACTGCTACTTCATGCAAGCCTCTGAGCTGGGAACGCTGTCTAGCAAAGCCATGACCCGTCAAGACCTCTCATTCAACGAAAAGCTCGCTCTCTCAGACCAATATAAGGCCGAACAGATCAAGCTGATGGAAGAAGCTTACAAATGGGCCATCAAATCGTATGAGATGAACAAGACCGACCACACCAATAACAGCATTCTAAAACAGACTGGTATGCAACTCAAGAAAGACTTGCCTGCAGAGCTTCAATAATCCCATCCCAACAGAATGAAAAAGGCGCTTATTATACTCACTGCCATTATCGCATGGAGTACCCTACAAGCACAAAATAACGAATCGGCATCCCATCAGGATGCCGATTCTATCGTTACGGTTCAAGACACCAGCCTCACCGACCGCGTAGTATATTGGTATTACCACCACCTCAACTACGGAACCGTCACCCTGCTGATGGGCATTGAAAGTTCCTTCATCCCCTTCCCCTCGGAAGTGGTGGTACCGCCTGCTGCATGGAAGGCCTGCGATGAGGAGTCAAACATTCACCCTACCCGATACAACTGGCTGAACATCGTTATCATCGTGTTGTTCGCCACATTAGGAGCGATTATCGGTGCCCTTATCAACTACTACCTCTCTTTCTTTTTGGGACGCCCCATCGTATATTGGTTCGCCGACAGCAAGATCGGGCATCTGCTTCTGCTCAATAGCGACAAGATCAAGAGGGCAGAAGACTATTTCAACGAGCACGGCAACAGTTCCACCTTTATAGGGAGATTGGTACCCGGCATTCGGCAGCTCATCTCCATACCGGCTGGATTGTCGAAGATGCCTATCCTTCCGTTTATCGGATACACAGCACTGGGCGCGGGGACATGGAACTGCATCCTGGCCATCATCGGCTACGTTCTCCAGGGCAACAAAGCCCTCATCGAACAATATTATGTCCATATCAAATGGGGACTTTTGATTCTGGGTGTGGCCTTTGTCGCCTATCTGATTTATAAAGGCGTTAAAAACAAAAAGAAAAAGTCTCAGGACAAAGCGGAATAGACGTGCGAGTTTTTGGTCTCATCGGGAATCCCATCAGCCAAAGTCTTTCTCCCCAATTTTTTCAGCAAAAATTTGAAAGAGAAGGCTTAAAAAATATTGTGTATCAACTATTTCCCATCACCACCATAGACCAATTCCCTTTTCTTATAGAAAAAGAGAAGCATTTGGTGGGACTCAATGTCACGCATCCCTACAAAGAGTCCATACTTCCCTATTTGCACCGGCTGACGAAAGAGGCGCAAAGCATAGGGGCTGTCAACACGATAGGGATCAAGCGTGAAGGTGACCACATTGAGATGATAGGGCACAACACTGACTGTGAAGGTTTTGGCATCCTACTGGACCAGCTAGGCAAGCCCCTGCCAGAGCGGGCTTTAGTGTTGGGGACTGGCGGGGCAGCGAAGGCGGTGGTGTATGCGCTGCATAAGCGTGGGGTAAAGGTTGCCCAAGTGTCACGCGATGCGCAACGTGGAGATTACACCTACGAAAGTCTTTCTCCGTCGGTGATTGAGAATCATTTGATGATTGTTAATGCGACCCCCGTAGGAATGGGTGCTGAGTGGAAGAGTTGTCTGCCACTCCCCTACTCTTCCATTTCGCGTCAGCACATCCTTATCGATCTGATTTACAATCCTGAGGTCACTGTTTTTTTGCAGAAAGGGGCAATGCAGGGTGCGAAGACTTATAATGGCAAAACCATGCTGATGGAGCAGGCAGAGGCGAGCTGGCGGTTCTGGCAGGACATCCCTTAAAACTCGTCCTCCACGGCACGTTTGATGTACACCTTGTCGCCACGGCGCACCGGCACTTCCGTCGGGATGGAGCACACTTCACCTTTCTTCACCTCAGGAACCGGTTCCAGATGCAGTCTGACCTCCTTTACCACAGTTTCATAAACGCCTGTTGTAGCCCCTTCGATGACGATGATATCGCCGACGGCAAAGCCGCCGCCTTCCAGTGTGATTTCGGCCACCGAGAGTTTGCCGAAGAAGTTGGTCACCTTACCGATATGGGTGCGCACGGTGGTGGCGTGCGAGCCGTAGCGTTCCGACCATTCGCCCATCGTTCTTCCCAAATAATAACCATCCCAGAAACCACGGTTGAAGACCGTACGCAGACGTTCCGTCCAACCCGCAATCTTCTCCAGAGAAAAATTCCCATCCAGAACGGCCTGCACTGCTTCGTGGTAACACTCGGTGGTTACTTTGACATAGTCGGCGGAGCGGCCACGGCCTTCAATCTTAAAAATCCCCACCCCAGCTTTCATCATCTTGTCGATAAAACCAATGGTACACAAGTCTTTAGGCGACATGATATACTGGTTATCCACCTCCAATTCGAGGTCGGTTTCCTTATCTTTTACGATGTAACCTCTACGACAGGGCTGCAAGCACGCACCTCTGTTGGCGGGGAAATTGTAGTTGTCGAGACTGAGGTAGCACTTGCCCGAAACCGCCATGCAGAGCGCGCCATGCACGAACATCTCCACCCGCACGAGTTCGCCGCCGGGACCACAGATGCCATCCTCACGGATCTGGCGGATGATGTCAGCGGCCTGAGCGAGAGCCACTTCGCGGCCCAAAACCACCACATCGGCGAACTGCGCATAGAAGCGTACCGCCTCCACGTTGGTGATGTTGCACTGCGTGGAGATATGGACTTCCAGCCCCACTTTCCTACAATAAGTAATCACTGCCATGTCGGAGGCAATGATGGCCGACACCCCGCACTGTTTCGCGCAGTCGAGCAGCCGATGCACATCCGCTATCTCATCATTATAAATAATGGTATTAACAGTGAGATACGATTTCACATCATGCTGGCGGCAGATGTCGGCAATATTTTGGAGGTCGTCGAGGGTAAAATTGGCGGCAGAGCGGGAGCGCATATTCATCTTTCCCACCCCGAAATACACAGAACCCGCCCCTGCCTGGATGGCAGCGGTAAGGGCTTCATACGACCCTACGGGCGACATAATTTCGATAGGCTGAAAGAGCGATTTTTCAGACATATATAATTAATTACTAATAATTTACAAATTATCACCCAACTTACGGAAGCCACGGACAAGCGTCACCAGATCGGTTTTTGCGGTATAGTCGCGGGCATAGAGCTGGTCAGATTTCGATAGCATCTCATCCGTAAACTGGCAGCCTCGAAAAGCGTCGGTGGGACGCAGCACCCCAGGTTTGAGTTGAGCGAGAGGGCCTTCGGCATAGACTTTCGACAAGCCCACCCAGGATTTTCCACCCGCTAACACGCTGAAAATGTTGCTAACCAATCCGCCTTTATCTTTCACAAACCAGATGTCGATACCGATAAACAGCAGGAGAATGATAGCGGTCACCACGTCAAAGGCACGTTTTTTACGACGGTTGGCGGGTTGGGTGATGGAGTGCAGGTCGATGGTAAATGCGGCTTCTGGCGAGAAAATCGAGCTGCTGCCGATGACCGCCATACTACCTTCAGGAGCGATTTTGAACTCCATCTGCCCGGCTGGCAGCTGGCACATCAGGTCGATAATCTGTTCGGAAGAAAGGTTTTTGGAGCAGAAGATGACCTCGTTGATACGGTAGAGTGTCAGCAATTCACTGATTTGCAAGATATTGCCGATAGCTGGCGGCGTGGTAGTTCTAGTCTCTGTGTCGGTCGCGATGATACCGCAGAAGCTGCACTTGTTGTCCATCATCCTGACAATGTTGAGCACTCGTTCAGCCTCATCGGCGCTGCCCACCACGGCCACGCGCCTCAGTTCCGAGGGTTTTGATCCTGACATGCCGTGCGGCAGCAGTTTGGCGATAGAACGCAGGAGGTTGACGGCGATCAGCGTCCACATCGTTCCCAACAGGATGACGGCGCGGGAGAATCGCAGCGACTCGGGCAGGAGGGCATAGACGAGCAGTATGGCCACCGTGCCGAGGGCGATACCCTGGCTGGCACGGGCCGCACCGAAGGGACGTTTGTAGCCCTTGCAGATCCACACCGACAGCAGCCATACCAAAATATAGAGCGGCAGCACGGCATAAAAATAGTGGTGTGGGAACGCGCTCTCGCGCCCGGCCAATACGGTATGGTTCCAATATTGTGCCAGGAAGAAAAGACCGGCATAGGCCACCAAAGCATCAGCGGCAGGCAGCAGCAGCCGGCTAAGAATCCTCTTCAAGGCTGCCAACGATGCTCTGAACCATATCGCACAGTTAATCAAAAAGTTGAATAATTTCGCATTATTTTTGGAGAAGTGCTTGGAGGCGAAAATCTGCATGGCCTTATAAAACACATGCACATAGTTCAGACTTCCTTTCTTCGTACTTTCACCTTTATAATGAATGATGCGGGTCTTGGGGAAATAGTAGTTTTTATAACCGCCTTTTAAAATCCTGTACGACAGGTCGATATCCTCTCCATACATGAAATAGTCCTCGTCGAGCAGTCCAATCTTGTCGAGCACGCTACGACGCAGCAGCATGAAGGCGCCGGACAGCACCTCCACGGAATGAATCTCATCGTTGCTGAGGTAGGTAAGATGGTAGGTGCCGAATTTGCGGGAGTGGGGGAAAAGTTTGGAGAGGCCGAACAGTTTGTAGAAGGCGACGGAGGGGAGCGGGATGCCGCGTTTTGACTCGGGGAGGAACTCGCCTTGTCCGTTCACCATCTTCACGCCGAGGCCGCCCGCATCGGGAGTGGCATCCATGAAGGCGAGGCACTTCTCGAAGGTGTCCTCCTCCACCACGGTGTCGGGGTTGAGCAGCAGCACATATTCGCCGGTGGATTCACGGATGGCCTGGTTGTTGGCCTTCGCGAAGCCCACATTCTCCTTATTGGCCATTACCCGCACCTGCGGAAACTTCTCCGCCAGCATCGCCAAAGAGTGGTCAACGGAGTTGTTGTCCACCACAATCACCTCAGCCTCAATGCCATTAAGTGCCTTATAGACCGAAATGAGGGCCTGCTCCAAAAAATGTTCGACATTATAATTGACGATGATGATGCTCAGCTTCATTGTGCAGATGTTAGAAATAGGCCAGCACGGTCTTCTGCGTGCGCACCTTGTCCCCTACTTTCACATTCACTTCCGCATTCAGCGGCAGGAACACATCCACACGGGAGCCGAAGCGGATCATGCCCATCTCTTCGCCCTGCTTC
>JAEEGL014258533.1_pt1 | contig 10153 bp, 9 predicted proteins | sample 9134231 | NCBI WGS metagenome assembly JAEEGL01 (sample SAMN16246548, study PRJNA631951) | gut metagenome | biome: gut microbiome; feature: rumen; material: fiber-attached | host: Bos | place: Iran: Karaj | collected 2018-10
GGTAGGGACACCATAGTTGTTGAAACCATCCCAGTATTCAGGTATGACCACAACAATTGGACTTATCCATCGTCTTTTTACAAATCCTATTATACAACCTCAATTCAGGAATGTCAATTTATAGAGTTCCAACACTTGAAAAATGTTTCAAAGGTCAAGGAAGCTGAATGGTGTCCTATAAACTATGGGGGTAATTATAACAGTAGTTTCGACCCATCGAAAAGAAGATCGGTGTTCAAAGTGGTTAATCAGTTTTGTGAAAGACACCACGGTGAAAATGCAGTATACATGTTTACTTCCATGAAGCCAGGGGCATATACAAGCAAATCTCAGTTATTTGTTCTTGGAAATACCACAATGCAGTATTATCTACAGAAGTTTCTTCAGTTCAATCCAGATGAAAGTGACCCAGACATCGAGACAACATACCTTCTAAATGGGCCTGTGTGGTGGGCATACAATGGAAATTCTATTGACCCCAATTTGCTTGTTCCAGTATATTGTTGGAAAACTGATAAAGGAACAATAAAGTATTCCATAGATGTAAGTGAAGCTCCCTCTACGAATCCGAAGGTGGCCTTTTATGCTTATTCCTGGAATTTCAATGGGACTACCGGGAACTTAACTTCATATAGTTTTCCATGGAGGGCGTAAATGTCTAAGTTGTATATCATTAGAGGAATCCCTGGGTCTGGGAAGTCAACCCTTGCCCAGAAGATGGTTTCAAATGGAATAATAGATGCCTACTATGAGGCTGACATGTACTTCATGAGAAATGGACAATACATGTTCGACCCATCCAAGTTGTCAAATGCCCATGAGTGGTGTCAGTCAAAGGTTTTCTCAGGTCTAAGGGATGGAGGGGTGATTGCTGTCTCCAACACGTTTACAACTAGGAAGGAAATTCTCCCGTATGTCAACTTCTGTAGAAGGAACGGAATTAGATTCGATGTCATTAGGCTTGAGACTAGGTTCCAGTCAATCCACGATGTCCCCAAGGACGCCATTGACAGGATGCTTTCTAGGTTCGAGGATTGGAACGGCGAGACTAAAATTGTTGGTTGACTTCTCCTTCTCCTTTTGATATAATTGATGCGTTAAAAGGAGAATGGGACTGATATACTAATGTCCCAAGGAGAATGACGATGAAAATCACACCAAAGGAAAACTTGGACTTCCTGTTGGAGGAGGCCCAGCAAGTATTCGGAGACAGAAGCAAGTCGGTGACTCTTGTTGCTGACAAGTTAGAGGCCAACAAGTACTACCTTACTGTAGACGGAGTTGACTCAGACAAGAGGGGGGAAATCGAAAAGGAACTTTCAGACCTTGTTGACCTCCACAAGGAGGTTCTTGAGACTGAAGGAGTTGTCCCAGTTGTCAAGTCAGAGGATGATGAGGAGATGGAAGTCCCCACACTTCTAACTCCAGGAACTGCCGACATTGAGCCGTCCAAGGTTGTTGCCATTGTCTCACCTCCCTCAATGCAGGACGTGTCAGAGAAGCCGTCTTCTGCAGGCCCACGGAATATCCTGGCTGAGGATGAAATCATGAAAGCCATTGAGGAACTGAGAACTCTTGCCCTTGAGGCGTGAAAAAAGACCGGGGTTTTATCCCCGGTCTTTCAGTCTTTATTGGAGGAGTTTAATCTTCCTTTTTCTCAGGCCCCTCAATTTTGAGTCCTGCGACCACCACGTCGTCCTTGTATGTCTCCACGAATGAGGTATTGACAATGTAGGTTCCGCCTATTAGGGCTGTGGCTAGGAGCTGGCCAATCTTGTTCTTGATTTTGGCCTTTCCAGCATCACCATCCCACTTTGGAACCTTGAAGACAACATAGTGTGTGTACTTGGAGAAGAAGTTTGAAATCCTACCTTCTATTTCCTTCCTAATTGGAGCATGGACTTTCTCAGCATCGTCCGTGACAAACCAGGAATATCCAAGGTGGAACTGTCTAAGGCCACGGTCTATGCAGAATATTAGGATTCTTAGAATGGTGAAATTCATAGTTTCTTCTTCTCCATGTCAACGATTATTGGAGTGGCTGAAGTGAGCCTGCAGCAGGAAGCATGGCCTGAATCTTTGACTCCAGGTTCTTTATCATTGCGTCAATCTCGTTCTTGGAGTAGATGATTGGGCTAACTAGCCTTGCACTCTTCTGGCAATTGTATAGGCCGTATGGGCCGTACACGAATGCTCCGAATTCAGTCTCCTCGACACCATAGCCAGTGCCACCAGTTACGATTTGGAATCCATCAGCAGGATTTCCAGAAATCATGGCTCCAACAGGCCTGCCGTCAATCTTGGTTCCCCAAGGATATGAGACTATGAAAGTTCCAAGGGCATACTTTGGCTCGTACATTTTACGAACATTCTCAGTTCCAGGAGATAGCTTCCAGTTGATTCCATCTGTTGAGTAGAAGATTCCGGTTGGGACATCTGGATAGTTTTTGCCAACAAATACTGGGGCAACATAGGATCCATTGTGGAACGCGATTTGCCTGAAACCAGTGGCTAGAGAACCTTCAGCTCCACCCTCAGTCTTGGTGACATGAGTCCATCCGTTTTCGACATCGAAAGGATTGGAATACCAGATTCCCTCGTTGTCAGTACTACCAAGGACGAACCTTGAAGCTGTTGGAAGGATGTAGTCATTGATGGAATCCCTAGCAAGTCCCAGGTCTCTGGATTGCTTGACTTCGATTTGCTTCTCAGACATTAGCTGTCTAATTGCCTCTTCCTTCTTGATGAAGCTTGTTCCAGCAGCAACACAGCGAATGGCATTGATGTCTTCGTGTTCTGGGAGGTTAATCTTGTGCCATACTGTCCCGCCATTCTCCTTCCAAACTGGGCCATATTCAGTTGTGGCAACCATAGTTCCATCAGCGCCAACCGCAGCGTGGTAGGTGTTGATTATGTCAGGAGTTATTTGACGGTCAGTAATGATTCCAGAATCAAATGTTGTCATAACCCACTTGGATGGGGTGCGAATGTCAGCAGCCTCAGCGAACTTGATTCCACCACCATTGTATAGGAAGTAGAATCTGTTCTCAATCTTGTTATAGATGATGTCCCTTGCGTACTTGGTTCCACCTATTGGCTGTCTGTCCTTGCTAGTCCTGTCGGGAAGTCTTGGCTGTGGAGGAACAACACTGCTCCAGTTTTCCTCAACCCCAGGGTTCATTCCAGTAGCAATGGCCAGAATTTCCCCATCAGCCTTTCCCATTAGTCCGCCATGGGCATCAGTTAGGCACATGCTTCTTATGTGTCCGTTAAAGCACCTGTCCATCTTGTTTGTGTCTAGGCCGTCATTTCCAACAACTGTATGTCCAAGGTCATTGTAGAGGAAGCCCAGTCTTGAGTCAGTGATTGACTTGAAGTAGGAGTAGTCAACTGCGAACTGTTTTAGGCCAAGAAGGTCTTCGATGTCATCTTCGATACGGGTGATTCTGTTGTCAAGGGGTTGGATTGCCTCTTCGACTGCTACAACCCTCTGCTCTAGTGAGCCAACCTTGGAGTCAACGATGTCAACAACTAGATTTGAAGCTGAGTTGCCATCTAGCTTGATTCTGTTTAGACCGGGTTCAAATTTCCCAACTTCTAGAATTTTAGTGTCAGAATCCTTGTCCACTACAGAGAATTCTGTGGCATCACCTGTTAGTTGGGCCTCCACCCCTATCTTTGACTGAATCTTTAGAGTTTCACCATCCTTGTAGATGATGTTGTTGTCATGTTCAGCAGCAATAGTAGAGCTTGCGGCTAACAGAACAGCAAAAAGAACTTTCCTTGTATATTTCATAATGGTTTTTTCCTAGTTTTTAGACTTACTTCTAATTACAAAGTTATTGTTGAAAAATGGTAAAAAGCTATTCCGTGAACTCCCACCACTTAGAAATTACCAGGTTCTCAGTGAACTTTTCTGAAGACCCTTCATTTGGATGGACTATATGGGTTGTCTTGACCACGAAGAAGATGTCAGAAATTCCTCCATGCTGGTGCTTGTTGGCAGTTTGTAGGTCAGAGTCTAGTCTCTTTACATCATCGACCTTCAATATCATGAGTGTTCCTGGGTTATGCCTAATTTTCCCGTTGGTGTTGAATACCAGGGCATCCTTGTATATGGTATTATAGATTAGGTCTAGGTATACAGCATAGGTAGTGTTCCAAGTTGTGTCAATCTTGTTATAGTCAACATCGAACTGATACCCTGGGATTGGGGTGTTGAAAATCTTGTCGAAGACCTTTCTCTCCTTCATTCCGTTATCTAGCCTAAACTTGTTGTAGGATGGAACCACGTTTTCTCCGGGTTTAACATAGTCAGCAATGTCCTGGGTTGTCTTGGTTGACATGTAATCCTTCCTATTTCCACCAGTGAAGTCCTCCATGCCCTGGTTCCATCCAATCCAGGTGTATCTTAGGAAGGTGTCAACAAATTCCATGTTGGAAATTAAGTTGAGGGACGCGTAGTTCTGTTTCTCTGGGACTGTCAATTCCTCAATCGGTGTTCCCATTAGGGCAATCCACATTCCCTGGTAGTTGGTTTTGACAAATGTATTTGCATCCTTGAAGTCCAAAAGCTTGTATTTCTTTTCAAAGACATCGTAGACAATCATCCTTAGGCTCCTGTCATTGTCCCCGTCCTTGGTGTAGAATGTTCTGTTTAGGAGATAGTCGATGGCCTCCGTTATTGTTGTTCTAGTGTTGGTGGCGTAGTCTATGAGCAGGTTGCAGGAATTTGCAGCAATTTCAAATCCCTTCGGGTCTATTCCAGGGTCTTTGCAGGCAAGGTCGAAGTTGGTTCCCATGTCAGCGTATGCCATCATGAACAATTGCTTTAGGATGTTGAAGGGATTGAAGTTTTCCTTGTCCCTGACTCCGCTTGGGGGGAGCTTGTCATAGTTAGACCAGTACAATAGCCTCTTGGTTGCAAAGAATGTGTCGCTAATCAATTCCAGGGTGTAGTCAACCTCGTTCTTCTCCCTGTCCTCAAGTTCCACGTTGTTGACTAGGAAGGAGTGCGTGAACATGTTGGTTTCATCGAACTTGAAGTCAACCGTTTTCCCATTTACAGTTATTGGCTCCACCTTGCAGAAGAATATGGTGACATGGGAGAACAGGGAGTTGTTTATGATGCCTAGTCTGCCAGTGGAGTCCCTGACAGTTATATGCCCTGAAATAAAAAGATTGTTGACAGTGTTCTCCCATACGAACTCGACTATGTTGTTTCCATCTAGGGGGAACGTAGTCTCCTCTTCAGCAATGGTTATGTTGCCGTCTATGAAGTAGTGTTCAGAGCCGTGTGTGAATACAGTGTTCTGGTCGAAGGATATTCCAGGCTTTCTTACCTGGAGTCTTTCCATTAGGGACAAGTTAGCCATTTGTTAAAACTCCTATCATTAGTATTCATCAGTTATTGATGCTGCTAGGCTCATGGCCTCCCCCTCGTCGATGTAGAATACTGGGATTCCTGGGGTTAGTCTGTCAAATAGGTTTTCTGGCTTGACTTTGTTTATCTTTAGGAGAAGCCATGTCAACCTAGTTGTCCCATATAGCTTGTATGACAACAGGCCCCAGTGAATCGGATGGTCTGGGATATAGACAAGGAGACTTTCTGGGTGAATGTCTAGATATACAGTCTCGTTTATGTTCGGGGCCCAGTTGTTGAACTTGTCTGGGTGGACATTGAACATGTTCTCAAGGTCCGAATACTTTGTCTTGAATGGTAGGTTTTCTACTTTGTGGAGTTTTAGCATTTGAAAATCCTAGTTAATTTGTTTAGGGTTGTGCTGGTGTTCCTGTATCTTGTTGAGGAGTGCCTTCTGCTTGTTTGGCTTCTGTTGGTTGTAGTGTCTTGTCCGCTTGTTGCTGTGCCTTTGCAACAATAAGTCCATTTAATTCCTTGGAACTTTCCTCTAATTTTTGCTTGTCCTGTGTGAGTTTATTACGCTCTTCTGGTGACAGATTTGTTTGACTTAATTTTGCGTCAATCTCCTTTATCTTTGCATTATTGACATCTAGTTGGATTTGGGCTTCCTTTACTTTTTCTGCTGCCTCGGTTGCCTCTCTTTCCGCTTTTCCTGCTGCCCCGAATTTTTCAAAAACACCCTTTGCATTATCTAGGAAATCGTTTAGGATAGATGTTCTTTGTTGTGGAATATTTATTCTTCCAAACAAGTAGGAGTTTACATTGCTTGGGAGAAGTGATGAGAAGGTGGCCTTTACATTGTAGACATCTGGGACAAAGAAGCTTCCTAAGCTTCTCATGACACCTTTCTTGGATATTGTGAATTCACCAGTACACATGTACATGGCATTGAAATAATCATCTCCTTTTCCTATCTTTATGTCATACAATGCTCCTGGGGTCTGGAATATTCCATACTGCAACCACATGTTTCTGACAACTAGGGTTTTTATAAACTCGGTGTTGGCTCTTGCCTTTGATTCAGTATCATTGAAAAGGTCTACTTCTATGGTCAGTGTCTGTGGCTGGCCTCCTCCAGAATTTGGATTGAAAACTGGGGTTGTGAAAGCTCCCATTGTCTTTAACAGGTGCATCGGGCCTCCGTTAGCTCCTCCTTGTATCATTGTGTTTGTTGCCTGTCCCCATCCAAAAGAACCATTTGACTTCATTATCTCCTGAGAGAAGAATGGAAGGAGGTAGGTGTTGATAGCCCGCGTTGACATTAGTTGCAACATTAGGGCAGATGGTAGTTTTTCAACAGCTAGGTTAGTGCCATAGCCTATTCCCTTGGAGAGCTGTTCAAATACACCTGACCACGCCGTCTCCTTGCACATTCCGGCTATGACATCCTTGACTTTGTGGCCTATTGCTTTTAACATCCCCTCATCAGCACTGGCTATTTCTGACATACCAGCCTTGACACCATCGGCAAAGCTTGTTAGAAGGTTTAGAAGGTTTTGGATTATGGTTGTCTGATAGTATGCCTTTACATTGACATAGGGGATTTGACTTAAAATGGAAAAAGACCTAGTTTCAGTTAGAAAGTCATTGAAAGGCTCTGAGTAAATGTAGTATGTTCCTGGGAGTCCTGAAAAACCACTGAATGAAAAGTTTTGAGACTGCTCGGCAACACCGGTTTCCTTTTCTAGGCCAAATCTTTCGTCTACATTAATGTTAATGGATGCCATTTTATAAAATCCTTAGTAACCGTTTGTGTTTGTTAGTTCAGCATAAATGAAGTCAACATTGAAGGTGACTTTTCTCACAAGGGAAGTGTCCCTTTGGCTTGGGTTTATAGTTTCACATGATGTTGGCCTACATCCAAAGAGCATGTATTTCAATTTCTTTTCCTTGAACATTATTTCAATGTTGGCATAGGTGTATGCTCGTCCGTCATCATGGAAATAAGGTTCCCTTGCCTCTAGCATCCATTCTAGAAAATGTTCCTCTATTATTGGAACTTTGGTTTCAAGGATTTCCATTTGGAATGTCTGGGATGCTGCCATCCTCATCGAGGGGACTGATGTATTTTGGATTTCCGTTCCGGCAGTTCCCCCTGAGTCTATTGCCATTTCCGGAAGGGTGATTGACTGAACATAGTAGATGAGTTCCTTGTCGAGAAAATCTTTTCCATAATCATGTCCATGAAATTTCCAAGTATAGCTACTGGGGGTGTTGATGATGGAGACTTCTCTGTCATCACCTGGTTTTTTTATCTTGTTTAGAAAGTCCCTCATGTTTGGCATGGCTATTTTTCTCCATTGTCTGTTGGTAGTTTATATTCCATTGCAGCAGTCCTAGCCATTTCAGCTAAACTTTTAACAGATTTCCCAATTTTACTAAAACCATATATTTCTTTTCCGCTTTCATCATAGATTCTATATTTTGTTGCCAATATTATTCCATCTTTTTCACCATCAATTAATATCGCAGTATAATTTTTCCCGTCAAGTTTTGTTTCATATCTATGTACACCATTTTCAGTTCTTGTAAGAGTTCCAATAGTATTGCCATTGTTGTCATTAATTAGTTGTTTTACTCCAATGGTGGACTTGTCATTGAAATAATTGTCATAGAGGCTTGCACCATTTTTTATTTCCCTATGAGAAAGAGTGGACTTGGAGAGGTTTTCATTACTGGAGCCAGATTCCCTGTTTACAGGTTTTAATGTTGTTTGTGTGGTGTTATTATCATTCAATTTTTGTTGATTTGCCCCCACTTTAACTATTTCAGAGGTTGATTCATTGTAATTTTTTCCAGTTGTCAAATCTATAGGTTCTGGATTATGAGAGGCAGCTTGATTTTTTGGTGGAATCACTTCTGTCTCGTCTGATTCAACAGGGTTCTTTGCAATTGGAGGAGTGCTTTCTACTGGCTTGGCTTCTGCTGGTTGCTGTGTTGCTACACTTGGAACTGTAGGCACTTCTACTTGTTTGACCTCAGGTTGCTTTGCCTCAGTTTGCTTTGGTATTTGGACACTTTCAGGAGAAGGTGTCTCTTCTGGAGGAGGTGTGTTGATAGTTTCATCAATGTCACTTTGACCAAATGGGTTCTCTTCACCCTTTATTCTCCTATCGACGGTATTTGTTCCTTCTTTATAAAGGGCAGCAGTTCCACCGGTGAATTCGGTACTTTCCTGAGTTTCCTTCATAGAATTTGACGTGTCTGTTGGAAGCTGGGTTTCTTGTTCTACAGGACCCCAGGCACTCTCCTCGTTTACAATGTCTGGATTTTGGTCTCTGAAGTTTTCATAGCTTTCATCTTCTGGCATTATTGGGACATCATTGGCTTGTTCCATTCCATCATTGTTTCCAGCTCCACCTTTTCCGGGGCCGGCCGTTGTGGCTTCGAGCATTGATGCTATTGTAGCAAGAGGACTAAACATCTTTTGAACGGCGTATATTCCATTGGAGAACACCGCACCGTTGTCTTCCTTGGAGATGACATCGAACGAAGTGGCAGCAGCATTTACTGAGAAGGTGATTATTTCAGACCCAGTATTTGAGAATGACAAGTTTCCCACATTTTTTATGTAGACACCAGCCAACTTGAAAATCATTCCTGTTTCTGATGTCATGTTGGCAGTCCCAAAGTGCATTTGTCCTGACTTGGTGTCCCTGTCCCCCAGGGCTGTTACTGTAAGGGATATGTCTGGATCCACTTTTTGCTTGAAGTCGAAGTTTCCTTCATACTTGATATTGAATGCCCCAGATTGTCCAACTATGTTTTCCTTGTCATGCTGTATTAGCTTTAGAAATTGCTTGTATATTTTTCCCTCGTTGTCGCAGATTACAGTCATGGAGAAGTCTGGGTCATAGGTGAAGTTCTTGAACACCTCCACTGGCATTGTATCGAAGTACACCTGTTCGTAGTTGCCCCTAACTGTAGGAAGGTCTATGGAGGCAAGACTGAATTCAATTGAGTCATCCTCTAAAAGGTCAATGTCATTCCAACCAAAAAGAGTCATCGAAACATTGAACCTAGCTGCAGTTATATGCCCCAGCTCTTTTCTTTTCCTAATAAATTGTTGAATGCTTCCCATTTGTCAGACGCTACCTTTATCTAATTACACTTTTTGACAAAAGGTAATTAAACAATGTACCTAGAATGGAATTGCATTATGATTCAAAGAATTAGCGAACTTGACCAATATTACACCCTTTCAGGGCCATTTGAACAACCAACATCCCCCAGTTTTCAGGAGGATTTCCTTTCTTGTGACGAAGACAATGACCTTGTTATCAACCCAAATACCTGGCCATACCTTTCATCGCGCATCCTCTTTGAAGTCTCCAGGGCCCCTGCTGCTGAAAACGGGGACGTTTTACAGACAAATGAGGTGGTATCATACTACAAGTCCTATAGGGTGGGTGCTGACCTAATAGCTTTGCTGGCCGTGTCTGAGACTAAAAAATACTTCATCGAGAATCCATTTGACCTTGGAGTAAAGGGGCCGGGCTGGGCTTGTCCTGGTGGCGACCACATGCGTTATCCAGACGAAGATGGAAACAGGGTGGTAAATGCCTATTGCAAGATGGAGTTTCATGCTCCAACGACATTCCATAACAAGGTATACATGCATGATGGACTAAGTGTTGAAGGAGACGCATACTTCAAAAAGACAATTAATGGAACCTGCATGAAGGCGTTGTGGGCCGACCTTGCTGAAACTTATAGGTCAGATGCTGACTA
>JAEEGL014607762.1_pt1 | contig 10153 bp, 8 predicted proteins | sample 9134231 | NCBI WGS metagenome assembly JAEEGL01 (sample SAMN16246548, study PRJNA631951) | gut metagenome | biome: gut microbiome; feature: rumen; material: fiber-attached | host: Bos | place: Iran: Karaj | collected 2018-10
AGCCAATTCTAGTCAAAAACATTAAACAAGCTCCATTTCATATTTTTATTAAAAAGTCAAAAAGTGACCTTATATAATAATATTATTATTTATCATGATTATTCATTATAAAGGTATGCTTTTTTAAAAAAAGTTATTAAAAATTGGATTACAATTGTTAAAAATAATCAAAAAAATATACATGAACAAAAATCCGCATCAGATTAATTAAATAATGTCAAATTAACAGTTAGAATAGAAATCGGAAGATTTTTTATGGATTGTGATATATTAAGCATTGAAACTTACAATTAAAATTTTAAATTAACAAAATAAATGTAGTTTTGACTTCAAAAAGTCATAATATAACTGATTTAACCATTTAAGATATAATTACCAAACAGATCAAAGAGAACAGGAATATGATAGATTATTGAAATTACTGCAATTATGAAAACCATGCTCAATCCAAAATTTCTATATACCTTCCTGGAGGACACAGGTGCAAAAATCTTAATTCCCGCAGGCGTGAATGAATCAAGGACGATATGGGAGAATATGCCTAAAAACAAACTTAAAACGATTTCAATATAGGAAATCTCAACCGCCGGAAGAATGAAAAGGCCAATGAAAAATAATGGAAGAAAAACCATGAGCAATTTCCTGTTTAGGAATAGGAAACTTAAAAGAGCAATCAGAATAGCCATCATCAGATACCGATTGTCTATGACCGTTACCTCCAAAATCAGCTGACTTGCCCATATTAGAACCAATGCAACTGCGGCGGTCAGTGTCAGAACGCCAAAAATCGAATGCGTAAAACTTCTGTGTTCCGAAAAATAAAATGTTACTCCTAAAAAAACAATAATCAAACCAATATAATAAGGTAATTTAAGGATATAAAGTGAAATGAACACTATTAATCCTAAAATAATTATCTTATAGACATTGTCCTTTTTGAACTTATGGTCAAAATCGGGAATATTTGCGCCGACCAATGTTAAAGCGATTGTTAGAGGATTGTGAAAAAACATCAGTGAGAGTACGAGTGCAAATATTGAATGTCCCTTGTATGAAGACAATTAAATCACCTTGGTTAAAAATAGATTTTGCATATTTAAAAGGTTAACCAGAGAGCATTTGAAAAGTAATTATATACCGAAATAATCCAAAAAGCTTATCATCTGGGCATATGACTTTTCCACTGTTCCTTTACCTATCTTTTTAAATGGACAAACAACCTCTCCTGTGATGGCCGGAACACCATTAAGATTGCAGACATCCTCAACGGCGCCCTTATAGGATGAGCCTGCAAAATCAAAAGACAAAACATCACAGCCTGTGTCCTGTGCAATGTAGTTTGCAATCAGATAGCTTTCCGGAGACGGAGACTTTGATGAAAAGATGGATTCAATGCCCGGATTTGAATTGAGGGAAGTTGAATGGAAATCGCCGACAAAACTAATGCCCAAATCTTCAACGGCTTGAACAATCAGATTGCTCACTGAGTCATTAATATGGGCCGATCGGTTCAAATCCATTGTGTTGAATGTTCTCCTGTTGTCCATAGTGGCTTTCGGCGCCGCGAATGGAATGAAATACAGGGTATGGTTCAAGTCCCTATGCAACATCTCATTCAATAGTCTGACATTGGCAACCTGAGGAGGCAATTCGTTTCCATGAATTCCTGATAAAATCAGCATGCTGTTGCCCTTATCGCCTAATTTAAAAATAGGAGTGCCGTGAACACATTTTTCAAGTATGAATTGAGTGAATCTGTTAAGTTCCAGACGGTCAAAAAGGACCTTATTTCGTGAAATGTAACCCCCTGAAAAATCAGAGATGTAGGCCATTTCAAGATTGCCAAATTCCTCAATTTTTTTGAAAAGCATAATTAAATATACAGTAAAACTCTTATTTAAAAATAAGTATGAAAATGAAGAAATATATTAAAAACCTCATTAGGCTCATAAATTATGAAAGGGACGCTGAAATTGATTTGATGACCCATGAAATCAGCACAATGTCAGGCCAGAGAAGGGAAGAGCTTGGAAGAGCCATCAATAAAGTCAAGGGTAAAAGTTTGGGCAAGGAATTGGGCCTGCAGATTGTCCAGTTCGGAAGATCAGAAGTAATCGATACCGAAATATCAGTTGGAGACATGGTTTTAATCAGTACGGATAACCCCTTAAGAAGCGACCTGACAGGCACTGTGACTGAAAAGGGTGCCCGATTCATTAAAGTCGCTTTTGACAAACGTGTCCCCAAATGGGCAATCAAAAAGAAAGTGAGGATTGACCTATATGCAAACGACATCACCTTCAGACGGATGGAAGACAATCTGAAGCATTTGAGTTTAAAAGGCAAAAATGCATTGGAATATATTTTAAACGACAGAAATCCAAAGAAAAATAGGGAAGTTCCCTATATTTCATATATAGACGAAAATCTTAATGAATCACAGAAAAATGCGATTGAAAATGCCTTATCCTGTGAAAATTTCTTCTTGATTCATGGTCCTTTTGGAACAGGAAAGACCAGAACCCTGGTGGAGCTGATTTCACAGGAAACCAGACAAAACCATAAGGTTTTGGCGACTGCAGAAAGCAATGCTGCAGTGGACAATATCCTGGAAAGATTAATGGAAAACAAGAAACTGAATCTTACAAGGCTCGGCCATCCTCAAAGAGTATCCAAACACAATATCACACAGACATTGGCTTATAAAGTTGAGAATCACAAGCTGAACAAAAAAATCAAGAGAATCTATCAGAAAATCGATAATCTGATTGAAAAGCGTAAAGTTCACACAAGGCCCTCACCGCAATACCGAAGAGGTTTCAGCGACTATGAAATCCTATATAACGCTTCAAAAGGAAAGGGCGGTCGCGGAATAAGTGCCGAAAAGATGAAATCAATGGCCAAATGGATAGAACTTAACCAGGAAATAGATGAAGCCCATGATGAGATTAAAAGAATTGAAAATCGCATGATTAGGGAGATTGTGGATTCAAGCGATGTGATACTTGCTACCAACTCCTCCTCCGCTCTTGAATCAATAGCAAGGGTCAAATTCGATGTTGCGATTATTGATGAGGCTTCACAGGCCACAATCCCTAGCGTCCTGATACCTATAGCGAAAGCCCATAGGTTCATCCTTGCAGGGGACCACAAGCAATTGCCTCCGACAATCATAAGCGACAGGGCGGGAGAGCTGTCAAAGACCCTGTTTGAAGAGCTGATCCGCATGTATCCATTCAAATCACAATTATTGAACATCCAATACCGTATGAACAGCCTTCTCATGAAGTTTCCAAATGAGGAATTTTACAATAACGGCCTGAAAAGCGACTCAAGCGTTGATGACATAACAATCAACGATATCCTGGGAAGCGGCCATGATGAGGAGGCGCTGCTTTTCATTGATACATCTGATGTCGACAGGGATGGGGAAACCCACATAAGGGATTCCAAATCCATCATAAACATGCTGGAAGCAGAAACCAGCGTAAGCATTGTCCGCGACTATATAGATGCAGGAATCGGCGAGGACGATATCGGAATCATAAGCCCATATGCCGACCAGGTGAAGGTCATTCAGGAGATGACTCCGGTTGAAGTCAAAACCGTCGACGGATTTCAGGGAAGGGAAAAGGAAATCATCATCATTTCCACTGTCAGAAGCAATGAAAATGGAAATATAGGATTTTTAAAAGATTTAAGAAGATTGAATGTTGCAATAACACGTGCCAAACGTAAATTGATTATAATCGGCAATAAAAACACTCTGATTGCGAATCCGACTTATGAAAGGCTGATAAATTTTTGTGAAGAGAGAGGCTTATTGGTAAAAATTTAGGCATACCTAAACTTTTATATACTATAACGACAAACATATTACATGAGCAAGAAAGTATTGAAGAATACTTTTTACTCTTGAACTCTTAATTGAGATTTTTATTTTAACCCCTACCATAATAATCAACCTCGATTAAGTCCCTCAATTAAGAGTTTTCTTCTGCCACTTTTTTTAAATTATAAATAGTATTAAAGACATAATAATTACTATAAAACTTATTTTCATTATATGGTGATTAAATGACTGATAAAGTAGTTTTAGCATTTAGTGGAGGACTAGACACCTCCGTTTGTGTTAAATTGTTAGAAGAAGAATATGATGTAGAAGTAGTTACTGCATGTGTGGATGTAGGGCAAGGCGAAGAAGAAATGGAAAAAGCAAAAACAATGGCCGAAAAAATCGGTGGATTAAAACACTACAACATTGACGCCAAAGAAGAATTTGCTAACGAATACATCGCACGTGGAATCAAAGCAAATGCTGAATACGAAGGATACCCATTAAGTACCGCTCTTGCAAGACCGTTAATCGGTTTGAAAATTGTTGAAGTGGCACTAAAAGAAGGGGCAACCGCAATTGCACACGGCTGTACCGGAAAAGGAAACGACCAATTCAGATTTGAAGCAGTTATCCGTGCAATGTCCGATTTAGATATCATTGCACCAATCAGAGAAATGAACTTAACAAGAACCGAAGAACAGGAATATGCTAAATCCAAAGGCATTGAGTTAAGTTATGATAAGATTTACAGTATTGACGAAAACATTTGGGGAAGAGCAATTGAAGGGGACGTCTTAGAAGACCCTGCAAACGAACCTCCTGAAGACATCTACGAATGGACCAAATCCTGGGAAGACGCTAACGACGAACCTGAAAAAGTGTCCATCGAATTCGAAGAAGGTATTCCTGTAGCAATAAACGGCGAAATGATGCCTTTAATTGACTTGGTTGCAAAAGCCAATGAAATTGCAGGAAACAATGCTATCGGAAGAGTAGATACCATTGAAAACAGAATGATCGGTATCAAAAGTAGGGAAATATATGAAACCCCTGGTGCAAAATTGTTGATTGCAGCTCACCAAGCTTTAGAAGAATTAGTCTTGACAACTGACGAATTAAGATTTGCAGAATACATGTCAGGACTTTATGCAGACTTAGTCTACCGCGCTCTCTGGCAAGAACCATTAAGAGAAGACTTAGACCAAGCAATTGACAAAATGCAGGAAAGAGTAAGCGGAGAAGTTGTAATGAAACTCTTTAAAGGATCCATCCAACCAATCATAAGAAAATCTCCATTCAGCTTACACAGCATTGAACAAATCACCTTTGAAGACAAAGAAACCGACCAAAGGGAAATTGAAGGTATGATCAAATACCACGGTCTTCAAGCTGCAAACTTCCAAAAATTAAACAGATAGCTTTTTAGCTATCCTTTACTTCTTTTTTTAATATTATGAGAAAAATAGGCATATTGCAAAAAATTATTGATGATTCAGACAATATCGTGTTTTTTGGCGGAGCCGGCGTTTCTACAGAAAGCGGAATACCTGACTTCCGGTCTGAAAGCGGAATTTTCAAAAGTCTGGAAAAATACGGGGACACTCCGGAAAACCTCGTTTCCCACACCTATTATATGGACCATACCGAAGAGTTTTTCGAATATTACAAGGACAATCTTGTCTTTAAGGATGCCGAACCCAATCCTGCCCATATGAAACTGGCTGAACTTGAAAAGGCCAGAAAATTGAAGGCAGTGATTACTCAAAACATTGATGGACTCCATCAAAAGGCCGGCAGTAAGGAAGTCCTTGAACTTCACGGAAGCATTCACAGAAACTATTGCCAGATTTGTCAAAAGGAATATGGTCTGGATTACATTTTAGAAAGCGATTCAATCCCAAGATGCGAATGCGGAGGCATCGTCAAGCCTGATGTCGTGCTATACGAGGAACCGTTGAATAACGCCATCCTAAGCTTTGCTATCGATTATATCTCACATGCTGATACCTTGATAATCGGAGGAACTTCACTTGTCGTTTATCCTGCCGCAGGATTGATCAATTACTTCAACGGGAAATATTTGGTGTTGATTAACAAAAGCGAAACACCTTATGACGACCTTGCAAGCCTAGTCATCAATGAGGCCATCGGAGAGACATTGTCCCAAATCAAAATCTAGAGATTCAGGAATCAATTCAATTCCATCCAGCTGGTTATCGCATCTATAGACGAGAATTTCAACGCCCGCATCATAGGCATCGTTTAAAGTTTGGCTGAATACAGGATCATTGTCCCAGTTCGGCCTGAAGAATTTTCCGATCGGATGCTGTATCAGGAAGAATACAACACATCTCTTTCCATCTTTTTTAAGCTTTATCAATTCCTTAAGGTGCTTTGCGCCACGTTCTGTAGGTGCATCCGGAAATCTTGCCTCACCATCGATTATTAAGGTTACTCCCTTGACTTCAACATAGCAATCGTCATCCCCATTAGCCAAGTAGATGTCGATTCTTGAGTTGTCGACTGTCTTTTCCCGTTGGTGATAGTCATAACCTGAAAGCTCCTCAATTTTCCCATCGATAATGGCATCATAAACAATTTTGTTGGCTTCTTGAGAAAAAAGAGAGACAAGAACGCCCTTATTCTCTACAAAATGAAGTGAAAATTTGGTTTTGCGGTTCGGGTTGTCGGACGGCTTGAGCCAGACAAAGGCATCTTCAACCAGCAGCTCCTTGCAGCGTCCAGTATTCGGCACATGTGCGATTTCAATCTCCCCATCTACCTCGACTTCTGCGATGAACCTGTTTGGACGATTCTTGAAAATACCCTTAACATAATCCATCTTTAATCACGTTGCCAATGTATGATACCAAATCTGTTGCTGAAAATCCGTTTCCTTTCACATCAAATGCCCTTTCGCCGGCAAGGCCATTAATGAAAACTCCAAGACATGCACTGTCAAATGAGTTCAACCCTTGCGCAAGCAAGCTGGCGCTGATTCCTGCAAGAGCATCGCCTGTTCCTCCAACTGTCATGCCAGCATTGCCGGACTTGTTGATTCTAAAACGGGTGCCTGACAGTATCAGGTCATATTTGCCTTTTACAAGCACGGTTGCCTTGATTTGGCGGGTAATCTGCTGGAATTGTGTGATGTTTTCATCAACCTTATTGAAGTCATATGAGTCAATGTCCAGCTTCAAATCATCATTGATATTGAAAAATGACTTGAACTCGAAGATATGCGGTGTCAATATGATGTCTTCACGGTTCTTGATTAGTGACAGTTCAACCTGCTTCAGGCTGTCTGCATCCAAAACGATAGGCTTTTTGATTTTTGTAACAAGAACGTTGAATAATTTTGAGGTTTCATCATCTATTCCAGCTCCGGGACCTATTAAAACAGCATCGACATTGTCTGCCATCTCCAATATCTCTTCGGAATGTTTTAGGGACAGCTTATCCCCTTCAAGGGATTTGACAATTAGGTCCGGGGATGTTGACTTGATGGCTTCGGCTGACTTTTCAGGAGTTGCAACATATACCAAATCGGCACCTGCTCCAATTGCCGCCATTCCTGCAATGGCCGGAGCGCCTGAATAGTCCTTGCTTCCCCCGACAATCAGCAATCTTCCGTTGTTGCCCTTATGTGAATTTTCATCCCTGTTCTTAAGCCTCAAAAAGTCCCCATAACTGACGAAATATTCTGCTTCAAACGGAATTCCAATGTCTGCAGTCACAAGGCCTCCCACAAGTTCCTCTTCGGCATCCCTTACTCCTGTTTTGATTTTGTGGAAGCTGATTGTATAATCCGGAACGACGGCCAAATCGTTTACCTCACCTGTCAGCGGATCCATTCCTGACGGCACATCCACACTGATTTTTATGCCGCTTGACTGGTTGATTATCTCGATGGCCCTTTTGACATTGGTCTGCAGGTTTCCCTTAATTCCTGTTCCCAAAAGCCCGTCAACGATGACATACTCGAAATTGGTGCTTTTTGCAACTTCAGTATTGTTAATGTCTTCAAGAGTCTTTAGGTTGTAGATATTCAGACGTGACAAGCGCGGCTTCATGTTCTGCAGGATTTCAAAGTTCACTTTAGCCTCTGTTGAGCGGATGTTGTCCTTAAGCATGTAAATGTCGACATCATAGCCTCTGTTGAGCAAGTATCTTGCTGCGACAAAACCGTCACCGCCATTTCCTCCGGAACCTGTGAAAATAACGACCTTAACCGGTTTGGAGAATGTGTAAACAGCAATTTTACCTACTTCCTCCGCTAAAGACTTTCCAGCAGATTCCATTAAACATAATCTGGATAAACCTAAATATTCACAATTATAATCTGTAACCATCATATCAATAGGATGCAAAAAAATCACCTTATAACTTAAAATATACAAAGTTAATATAAATATAATTATCTTAAGTTAAGGAAAAATCATATGAAAGAACTAATACTGAAAATTTTAACAAGATTGCCCGAAAAATACGTAGGCACTGGGCTGGTATCAATCATAATACTCTTTATTTATGGAGTTGCAGGCTCCCATTTCATAATGGGATTGAATTTTGTCGATTCCGTTTACTATTCAGTCATTACCATGGCAACAGTGGGATATGGAGACTACATTCCCCACACAGGAATCCAGAAAATATTTGCAACAACATTGGCGCTTGCCGGAGTTGCATTGCTTGCGTATGTATTCAACGTCATATTAACAAATTTCCAGGAAAGAATGAGCGAATATTCAAAAGGAGCTAGAAAAATGACAGCTATTGAAAGAATGGAAGACTACTATATTATTTGCGGTTACGGAAGAGTGGGAAAAGTAGTCTTCAAAGAATTGATTCAGAGAAATCAGAATGTGATTGTAATTGAGAAAGACAAGGAAAAATGCGAATCCCTTGAAAAAAACGACAATGTAATTGTCATAAATAAAGATGCTATTGAAGATGACTTGGTGGCCAAATTAGCAGGGGACAGATGCAGAAGCGTCATAATCTGTACAGGAGATGACGTGGACAACCTGTTTATTGTCTTAACCGTAAGAGAGGCAAATCCTGATGCATGGATCGTTACAAGAGCCAGTAAAATTGACAACGTGAAAAGGCTTAAAAACGCCGGTGCGGACAAAATCGTATCCCCTGAGATTATCGGAGGACAGGACTTATACTTCCAATCAACCAAGCCTCATATCTTGAAGGTAACCGTAAGACACACTGTAGATGAGATGTATGATGAGTTTAAGATAATCTCCAGCAGAGGCTGTACATTGGAAACCATTGAATATCATCTTCCGGGAATTGAAACACCATTAATCAGGTCAATTCACACAATGAACCTTTCAGATGGGAAAAAATACATTAATTACCTAAGCACTCATGATGATCAAAGGCAGGCACTGGAAAATCTATATAAAATCGTGAACAACGTACATTCACACTTGATTTCCGGACCTGACAAAGCTACTTTTGATAAATTAATAAAGGACATGGAAAAACAGGAAGAGATCATAGGCATTAACCTGACCAATGAGGAAATAGCTAAAATCACATCAAAAGAAATCGAATAGTGAAATTAGATTACGTTGATTGTGCCTTTAGCTGAAACATAATATTTGAGATTTCCAGAATATATCTTAACTGCATATGTTCCATTAGTGAGGCCTGATGTGGAGAGCTTGGCCACTCCATTTGAATCTGTCCTGAGTGTGTAAACCTTATCCAATATTTTTACTTTAATTAGAAGGCTTGGAATTGCCTTATCGGTCTTCTTATTCATGACAGTTATGTCAAATGTTTTGGATTCATTGACTGATTTGGTTAATGCAGGGGCTTTGACAACAGTCAATATTTTCAGTTTGTCAATGCTTCCGAACTTGTAGGTTCCAAGGTATTTTGAATATGGGGTTTGAGGCAGTTTATATTTTGATACGAACTTGCTTCCGAAGTAAATGTTATCCCTCAAATATGCTGTTGAGCTTCTTCCCAGCAGCTTTCCGTTATCATTTGAAGCATAGACCTTTACCGCTGATGTTGTCTTGCCTTCAACAGTTGTCGCTTTCCAATGGAATGCTGTTATTCCCCTTCTGTTGACGCCGAATGGGTCTGTTCCGGCAATCTTTATAGCGGCATCTTTAGGATTGTCGCTGAATTTTGACCAAGTACTGTGCCTAAAGCAGGACTTTCCGTTTGGAACGGACAAATATTCCCCTGGCTTCAATACTCCTTTATATATACCGCTTCCCCAAACAAGAGCATAATTGCCTCTTGGAGATTTGATTGCATAATGGCCCAATCCTAAAATCCGTTCAT
>JAEEGL014890464.1_pt1 | contig 10153 bp, 8 predicted proteins | sample 9134231 | NCBI WGS metagenome assembly JAEEGL01 (sample SAMN16246548, study PRJNA631951) | gut metagenome | biome: gut microbiome; feature: rumen; material: fiber-attached | host: Bos | place: Iran: Karaj | collected 2018-10
AGTATCTATATCAAAATACACATAATAATTATTTGATAAAACTCTTAATACATCCTTATTATGTTCTTGTTTATATAAATAATATAATTGCTTAGCATAAGGAAGTATTAATATATCATCTAATGAAACGAAATTAGGTGAATATTTTTCAATAATATATTCTTTTAATTTATCATTAGATAAATCATATATTTCTTTTTTGATATTATCAAATATCCAATAATCATATCTAATCATTTGATAAATAGAATCTATCATTTTATAATCAAGATTTATTTTATCAATTAAAAAGTCCTTATATATTTCTGGATCACTAGTATTATTAATTGCTAAAACAAATAACTTTTCATATTTTTGATTTGTAATATATGCAAGAATTGTAAATAACATATCATTTGATTTAGATTGATATTCATTATCATCAATTAAATCAAAAATATAATCCTTATTATGAAGTCTATTTAAGATGACATTAATTCTTGGGTATCCATCTAAATCATCTAATATAGCCTTTGTATGCTTATTAAAATAAATCATGGCAATGATTATTTCTAGCTTTTTATTATCATAAATATTTTCTATATCTGGTAAGCATTCTTCTATTTCTTTTAAATCACATTGATTTAGAAATAATCCAAAATCATTTATAGTTTGAAGTCCTACTCTAGTTGATAGTTTTGGTCTTATTTCATTTACATAATTTAAAAAGCCACTATTAATTTTTGGCTTTAAATTTGATAATTTATTTGATAATTCAATTAATACAGCCGCCACATGTTTGCAATTTGGACTATTTACAGGGCATGTACAATTTGATCTAAAGCCCTTTTTACTAAATGTGACAGTAACACGATATTTTTGAAGTTGTGAGCCATTTACCATAGCGGATAGATTAGAATCCATTAGTGCTATCTTTTCTATTCTTTTTTGTTTTACTATATCTTGAGCTCTTTCAATAGATACTTGAGGTAACATTTCATAAAATTCATTTGATTTAATGATATTAATTACATTATCACTAATCTTAGTTAGATCATAAAAATTCTCTTTAACTTCTTTTCCATTTTCATATAAAACAGTAAAGGTGTCTAAAAATGCATCTGTAATCATACCAATTCCATTTTCAATGGAAAATACATAATCATTTACATCCATTTTTAGACACCTCCTTTATTTAAAATGGTAAATCGTCTTCTATTTCTTCTCTTAAAACTTTTATTCTATTACCATTTGATTTAATATTTTGTTTTGGTTTTGTAATCTTTTTAGTTTCCTTAGCTTTAGGCTTTATAATTTCTTTTTTTGTAGTATTAACACTTAAAAAGTAAGTATTTTTAATATCTTCAGTAATATTAAATTCACTAAATTCATTTTTGAAAAAATCAATTGATTTACTATAGCCATAGCTTCTAACATCAAAATCAGGATATGTTTTTATTAATGATTCACATACTAAAGACATTTGACATTTACCATTATTAGCATCTAATACTTGATGAGTAAATTTCTTAACCTTTTCTAAAGGCAAAATATTTGTCTTTGATTCATTAAATTTAGTAATTAAATTTTCAATATAGATGAATTTAGTGCAAGATGCTCTATATGATTCAGGGGAATTACTCTTACCAATACCAATTACTTCCTTACCCATACTTCTCCATTCGCGGCAAAGTGGAGTGTAATCAGAATCTGATGCAATTATTATAATTCCATCAATATATGATTTTTCATATAGAATTTTCATTCCCTCAATTACTAATGAAATATCTAATGAATTCTTACCCTTAGTAAAATTCATTGTTTGAATACAGCTAATGGCGTGCTTTTGAATTACAGGCATCCAGCTTTTAGTTTGGAATGTTGTAAAATCACCAATTAGATATCTTATTGGAGTATCACCATATTTAGATATTTCTTGAAATATCTCATCTAATGCAGGCTTCGCATTTTCCGAATCAATTAATAATGCATATTTCATTTTATATTACTTCTCTTTCTTAAATAAAGCTTTAAAGCTTTGAGGAACCTTAGCCTCAAATCTTAAAATATTACCATCAAGTGGATTTTTAATTTCTAAAACTGAGGCATGAAGTCCAAGTCTTTTTAATGGGTTTTTATTATATCCATATTTTTCATCAAAAACAATTGGATGTCCTAGATGATTCATATGAACTCTAATTTGATTCTTTCTTCCGGTATCAATTAATACCTTTAATAAAGAATATTCATTATTCTCATTAATAACCTTGTATTTAGTAATTGCCTTTTGACCACTTTTATCAGGTGATACATAAACAAGGTTATTTTTATTTTCTTTTAAATAAGTTTGAATTGTATCTTCCTTTTTAGGCATTCTACCTTCAACTACTGCATAATATTCTCTAGTTACAACATAATCATTCCAATTTAATCTTAAAATAGAATGAACCTTAGGATTTTTAGCAAATATTAAAACACCAGAGGTTTCTTTATCAATTCTATGAACGATATAGCATCTATTCTTTTTATCTTGTTGTTCTAAATATTTAGAAACATATAGATAAGCAGATTCTAAATCATTATCAGATTCTACAGATAATAAACCAGCAGGTTTATCAATGGCGATAAAGTCATTATCTTCATAAATTATTTCTATTCTTGGCGGTCTTTTCTTATGCTCAGTCTTTTTATTATTATCTCTAATTGGAGTTTTAGAAATCTTAATTTCATCTTCTCTTCCAAGCATAAAATTAAATTGAGTAACGACATTACCATTAACTAATACCTGATGATTAGATAAAATGTTTTTTACATTATTTCTAGATGTATTCATTTTTTCAAGCAAGAAAGATAATAATTCTTCACTTTTTCTTGCTTTAAAACTAGCAGTATAAACTATCTTTTCTTTTGTTTCTTTATTTGGTTTCACCTGCAAAAGCCTCCACTGCATTTATAGCCTTAAGCCATTTATTATAATCAATTTCATAAATTGTATTAGTTGGCTTATAGGTCTTTTTTAATTTATAATGACTCTTTATATCATCTAGTGATTTAAACATTTTCTTATTTAAGCCAACTAAATAATAAACACCTAATGATGTTGCCTCACTTACAGATAATGTATTTATTATACAGCCAAACAAATCAGATTGTGTCTGCATTAAAATTGAATTTAATGAAGCACCACCATCGGCTGATACATTTTTAATCTTAGCACTAATATCAGCCTCCATTATTCTAAATACATCATAATTTAAATAAGCAACACCTAATATAGTCGCAAATGCTAAATCACGCTTTGTTGTCGCACGAGTAAGACCTAAAAATGCTCCTCTTGCCTCACTTTGCCAATATGGAGCTCCAAGTCCTGTTAAAGCAGGAACGAAAATAACACCATTTGATTTTAAAGAACTAAATTCCTTATCATTTAAATTTTTAACAATTTCTAAATTATCTCTAATAAATTTAAATGCCGCACCAGCAACAAAGACACTACCTTCTAAAGCATAAGCTAAATTATCACCTATCTTATAGCCAATAGTTGTTAATAATCCATTATTACTCTTCTTTGGCTTAAAACCAGTATTTAATAACATGAAGCTTCCAGTACCATATGTTATCTTAAGATCATTTTCATTAAAGCATGTATGACCAATTAAAGATGATTCTTGGTCACCTGCAACACCACAGATTTCTAAATTTAATATGTTTGCAATTCTTTCTTCTTTTACAAATCCAAATGATGAATCACAATTTAATACCTTAGGAAGAATTGATTTATTAATTCCAAAGATATCCAATAATTCATTATCCCAATCTAAGGTATGAATATTAAATAACATTGTTCTTGAAGCATTTGTTATATCAGTATAATGATTTCCAGTTAATTTATAAATTAACCATGAATCAATAGTGCCAAATAATAAATTACCTTCATCCATTAATTTTTTTACACCTTCAACATTGTCTAAAATCCATTTGATCTTAGACGCAGAAAAATAAGGATTAATAATTAAACCAGTCTTTTCATTAATTACTGATTCTAAATTCTTATTCTTTAAATCTTCACAAATTGAAGATGATTGACCTGATTGCCAGCATATAGCATTATAAACAGGAAGTCCTGTTCTTTTGTCCCATAATACCGTTGTTTCTCGCTGATTAGTAATACCTAAACCCAAGATATCAGAATAATCAACATTTATTTCTTTTAAAGCAGTTGATATTAATTCGACACAGTCCTCATAAATAGTTAAAGGGTTATGTTCTACATAACCATTTTTAGGATATAATTGCTCAAATTCTTTTGAGCAGCTATAAATAATATTAGCACGTTCATCAAAAATAATTACTCTAGATGAAGTTGTTCCTTGATCAAATGTAATAATATATTTACTCATATTACCATTCTCCTTTTAAAGTATATCGTCTGCCTCACCACGGCCAAATTCATCTACTTCATAATTTCTATGTGGAAGCTTTCTAGCATAATCACAGCTTCTAGCATAAACAATCTTTAATTCATCATCTACTGAGAAATTACTCTTACAAATTGTTACACCATAAGAAACATTAAATCTATCATTTTTAAGTTTCTCACCAAATTTCTTAAAATCTTCTACGACACCATTTACAATTCTATTTATTTCTTCTTGAACTGTAATATATAAAATTGCCACAAACTTTTGACCATCATATCTAGCAACGATACCACGTCCCTTTAAGGCTCCAAATACGATATCTGCAAATTCAGATAAAACCTGGTCACCAGTTGTATAGCCATATTTGAAATTAATATAACCTAAATCAACAATATCGAATAATACAATTGATAAACCATTATTAGTTCTTACATTACAGTTAGTTTGTAAATAATCCATTAAGAACTTTCTATTGTAACATGGAGTAAGTGAATCATAGTGATTCATTCTTTCTAATCTCTTATTTAATTCAATGTATTCGTTATTTTTATTTTCATAATTATAAATGACGATGTTTATAGTTAAACAAATTGTTATTGTTGTAATTAAACCAGAAACCAAACCGGATATTAGCATTGATACAGATCCGGCTTTAGCAACTACCTCATTATAATAATCAGGGTAAACAAATCCAACAGCTAAAACAATTACATAAATTGAAGCTAGCATTGATAAAATTGCTATTTTAGCTCTTCCCTTATATACAATAGACGCTGAATAGATACCAAGTACTAAATAAGCAATAGCTGAGATTCTATATGAAAAATATAAATATGGAAATTCTATGGCAGCTATTAAAAATGCAACTACATAGATAGCAACATCATATTTTTTTGTAATTCTTGCAAATAAAGTGGCTATTAACAAAAGTAGAGTAAATGCAATACAAACAATTGTAGTTGTAGATAAACCAAAAATAAAAACATTTGATACTGCCCCAATAATATTAGCAATTAAGGCTGTAATATCAAAAATTAAATACAACTTTTGTCTTGTATCATCTCTATAAAATTCTTTATCAAGAGTATCTTCCATAAAAATCACGTCCTTAATTAATTATACTATATATAATTAATCATAAAAAGAAAAAATTAAGGATTGTACCCTTAATTTTATCTTAATAACTATTATTTCTTCTTATTCTTCTTAGCGATTGAATATCCAAATTTACCTAAATATTCACCTAAGGCATAATATTCACCATGTGAATATGATATTAACCCTGCCTTATCTAGATTAAATCTACCTTTTTCATCTAGTAATTCCTTATCGACAGTTACACCTAAAATATCAGCTAAAATCATATGATGAGAATGTTTAACATTAGAATCACTAAAATCTATGATTTTATTTACTCTACATTCGATAGATACAGGAGATTCTAAAATAGATGGTGCCTTAACAAATCTAGATTCTAATTTTGTTAGCTTAGTATCTTTAAATTTGTCGACATCTCTTCCACTTTTAACACCACAATAATCACAAGCATAAGTCAAATCTTTAGTTACTAAATTAACTACAAATTCTTTTGTTTCCTTAATGATATTATAGCTATATCTTTCAGGTCTTAATGAAATATATAACATAGGTGGATTTGTACAAACATTACCACACCAAGCTACTGTCACAATATTTGATTTTTCCATATTTCCTAAGCTAATCATAACTGAGGGAACAGGATTTAGCATATTGCCGCCTTTAAAATATTCTTTCATCTAAACACCTATTTTTCATTAACAATTGTAACATCCAATTGATTATAAGGGATTTGAATATTATTAGCATCTAATGCCTTCTTAAATTCCTTTAATAAATACCAATTAACTGTCCAATAATCAGGTCTACTAACCCATACTCTTACATATATTTCAACAGATGAATCAGCATATTCCCCAATTTCTGCAAATGGAGCTGGTGAATTATAAACTAAATCACATTCTCTACAAACATCAAGTAATACTCTCTTAGCTAAATCTAAATCACAATCATAATGTACAGACATCTTAATATCTAATCTTCTATCATCCTTAACAGATGCGTTAACAATAACATTATTAGCTAAGCTACCATTTGGAATATAAATAACCTTATTATCTGGAGCGACTATTGTTGTATAAAATAATTTAATATCTTCAACAGTACCACTTTGACCATTAGATGTAATAAAATCACCTAATTTAAATGGTCTCATTATTACTATAATTACACCACCTGCAAAATTAGATAATGTACCTTGTACTGCAAGTGAAATACCAACACCTAATGATGCAACTAAAGCAGTTAAGGATGCAGTTTCAATACCAACATATCCAATTAATGCTAAAACAACCAATAACTTTAAAGCAATTCTTGCAGTTTGTACTAATACTTTAGATAAAGTTGCATCTGCCTTTTTCTTAGTTAATCTCTTATAGATTCTTTTACATAAGAAATTTATAACCTTAAATGCAATTACTAAGATAACTAATGAAATTATTAATCTAATACCAGTAGTTGTACACCAATTTACAATTGTATCTAAAACCTTCTGCCAATCAATCGAAACATTTTCTTGAACATTTTGTTCAGCTTGATCTATTATTTCTTCTGCTAACAAAATTTTATCAGAAAAGGACATAAATACTTCCTCCTTTTTTAAAGAATTCAAAACATAATAATTATAACATTTAAAATAATATTTTAAATATTTTATTAAATATTTTTAAATATTATGCTTTATATCCTGCTTGATTGATGTTTTCTTTAATCTTTTCAATATCAAAATCATCACCTGTTACAGTAACATTTTTCTTATCTAAATCAACCTTAGCTTCCTTAACTCCATTTACCTTTAAGCATGCCTCTTCTACATGCTTAGCACAGTGCATACACATCATTCCTTCAACATTAATTACAACATTTTTCATATTATTTTCTCCTTCATTTTTTATTTCAATATTATTGTTTTTCTTTTTATTTGCCTTAAATAAATTAATAGATAAAGCAGTTAAAACTACACTTACACTAGATATTGACATCGCAATAGAACCATAGATTGGTGTAATCTTAAATCCATTTACATAATATAAGAATCCTGTAGCTAAAATTACACAAATAAAATTATAAAAGAAAGCCCAAAAAAGACATAATTTAATTGTATTTAAGACTCTTTTTGATAATCTAATTACATTTGAAATATCATTTAAATCATTATGTAATAATACAATATCTGATGAATTAATCGCAACATCACTACCATTTCCTATAGCAATTGCGATATCGGAATTAGTTAATGCTAAAGCATCATTAACTCCATCTCCTACCATCGCAACTAATCCATCGGCATGCTTTTCTTTTATTTCATTTATGATTCTTCCTTTATCTATTGGTAAAACCTCTGAAATTACCTCACTAATACCAACATCTGATGCGATTTTTTCACCACTTCTTTTATTATCGCCTGTAAGCATTATTGTTCTAATACCCATTTTATTCAAATTAGAAATAGCATCTTTTGAACCATCCTTTGGCATATCCTTTAAAGCAATAATACCTAATAATTTGTTATTATCAGTAATAATTAAAACAGTTTTACCCATTTCTTCTAATTCTTTAATTTTATTTTTATATTCTAAATCAAGTTCATTATTTCTATCATTTCCAATAAAGTATTTATGATTATTATAATTTGCCTCTAAGCCTTTACCTTCTATTGCATTTACATTACCATAATCTTCTACTTTAGCCTTATCTTTTGTATATTCAATAATAGCTTTAGCTAAAGGATGAGAACTCTTAATTTCAATATTATATAGAATTGAATATAAATCGGAATTATCTATATTTATAAAATCAGTAACAATAGGCTTTCCTATTGTAATAGTACCTGTCTTATCAAATACTACTGTTTTAATTTTAGAAGTATTTTCTAATATCTCTCCATTTTTTATAATTAAGCCAAGGGATGCACCCTTACCAGTACCAACCATAATCGCAACAGGGGTAGCTAGCCCTAAAGCACATGGACAGGCAATTACTACTACTGTTATTGCAAAATTTAAAGCAAGTGAGAATGCATTTAAATCTAAATCAAGATTAACAGCTACTAATAAATTTATATTAAATGTTAATATAGCAATCACTAAAATAATAGGAACAAATATCTTAGATACCTTATCTGCGATTCTTGAAATTGGGGCTTTACTATTAGAAGCTTCTTCAACCAATTTAATAATCTTAGAAAATGAAGTATCTTCTCCAACCTGTAGTGCTTCTATTTTTAAATAACCTGATTCTAATATTGTAGATGAAAATAAGTTATCACCTAATTTCTTATATACAGGAATTGCCTCACCTGTAATATTAGCTTCATTAACAGATCCTTCTCCATCTAATACTTTCCCATCTACAGGAATGATATCTCCTGCCTTAACAATAACTATATCTCCTATTTTAACGTCTTTAGCATCAATTATTATTTCTTCATTATCTTTTAATATTCTAGCTTTAGTAGGTGCCATATTTACTAAAGCCTCAATTGCCTTAGTTGTTTTCTTTTTAGATAAACCCTCTAAATATTTGCCAAATGAAACTAATACTAATATCATACCAGCAGATTCAAAATATAGATCCTTATGATATATTTCAATATATTTTAAACCAGTTGAATCATTTAAATAATAGCCATATGAAATCATAAATAAAGAAAATATTCCATATAATAGAGAGGCAGTAGCGCCAATAGCTATTAATGTATCCATATTAGGTTCTAATTTAATTAATCTTTTAAACCCTCTTTCAAAATATCCTCTATAAATAAATACAATAGGTAAAACTAAAATAAATTGGATTAATGCAAATCCCATTTTATTTTCTTTCATATCAATGATATCAGGAAGTGGAAATCCCCACATCATATTTCCCATAGATACATACATTAATAAAATTAAAATAATAGAACTAATTATTAAATTTCTTAGTGAGTGATCTTTTGATTCTATTTTTATAGATGTGTTTTTATTTTCATCTTCTATATATGCCTTATATCCAGCATTATCTACTGATTTTTCAATATCACCATCTTTATATGATTCATCAACCTCAACAGTCATATTATTATTTAATAAATTTACTTGACATGATATTACACCATTCACCTTTTTAGTGGCATTTTCAACATGAGCCTGACACGCAGCACATGTCATACCTTCAATATCAAATTTCTTCTTCATTATTGAAATCTCCTTACAAGCTCACTTATCTCATCAACGATTGAATAGTCGCCTTTTTCAATATGTTCTATTAAGCATGAATGCATATGATTATCTAAAATGATATTAGAAATAGCTCTAACTGATTTTTCTACTGCGAGTAATTGAGTTAAAATATCCCCACAATATCTATCATCTTCAATCATTGTCTTTATCCCATTTAATTGACCAGATATTCTATTTATTCTAGTAATTAAGTTTTTCTTTTCATCTTCACTTCTTTTTTTAGTTTTTACTTCGCACATTTCACAACTCATGTTAGCACCTCAATCCATCTCTATTTTATACCCCTGGGGGGTATATGTCAACTAAAAAAATAGCCTAACATATTGCTAGGCTATAAAAGATGAATATTTAAAATAAACGATGTGTTATATATAAGCTTTAAAATAATCGATGTGTAAGCTTTAAAGTAAAAGATGTGTAATGTTAATAAAAGAAAAA
>JAEEGL015257179.1_pt1 | contig 10153 bp, 8 predicted proteins | sample 9134231 | NCBI WGS metagenome assembly JAEEGL01 (sample SAMN16246548, study PRJNA631951) | gut metagenome | biome: gut microbiome; feature: rumen; material: fiber-attached | host: Bos | place: Iran: Karaj | collected 2018-10
AATCTCAGCAAACGCAATATTACGGTGTCCACCTGCGGGCTTCCAAATCGGATCCGGCAGTTTGCGGACGAAGGAACCGGGGTATCGCTGGCGATCTCGCTGCACGCTCCGAACGATGAGATCCGCAAAAAGATCATGCGGGTCGCGGAAGGCGTGCCGATGGAGAAGCTGATGGACGCGGTGCGTTACTATCAGGCAAAAACGTCGGATCGTGTGACGTTTGAATACATTTTGATCGACGGGATCAACGATTCGGATGACAACGCGCGGGAGCTCGCGGAGCTTTTGAAGGGCATGCTGAGCCACGTGAACGTTATCCCGGTCAACCCGGTCAGGGAATGCGGATTCGAGCGGCCTTCGGAGGCGCGGATCCGTCGTTTCATGGCGGTGTTGGAAGAGAAGGGCGTCAATGTGACAAGACGCCGCGAAATGGGGAAGAATATCGACGCTGCCTGCGGTCAGCTGCGGGCCAGAGCCGGGATCTCCCGTGATTAAGTGGATTCCAGAAAGGGAGGAGTGTTGCCTTTTATGTATGAAGGAATGATCGATCGGATCAAGGCTTCAGCGCTGACTGACAAAGGGATCGTCAGGTCGATGAACCAGGATCAGGTCTTCTGTACGACCGAATCGGTCGGAATCCTGCCGAATCTTTTTATCGTGGCCGACGGAATGGGCGGTCATAAAGCGGGCGATCTCGCTTCCCTTGAAGCGGTGCGCTTCTTTGTGCGGGATATACGGGAGCATTCGAGCCAGGCGGACGATGTGATCCTCCTGATGAAGACAACGCTGGAGCGAACCAACAAATATGTCTATTACATGGCGCAGGAATCTCCGGATTACCGCGGAATGGGGACGACGTTCGTCGCGGCTACGATCATCGGCCGCAAACTGTATGTGCTGAATGTAGGCGACAGCCGGCTCTATGTCGTGAACAGAGCGGGCGAAATGCCTGTTAAGCTGACGAAAGTCACCGAAGACCATTCGATCGTGGAAATGCTGCTCAAGCGCGGCATGATCACGGAGGAAGAAGCGCGGAATCACCCGCAGAAGAACATGATCACGCGGGCGATCGGAATCGATGAGAGGGTAGAGATCGATGATTTCGCGGTGGATACCAGGGATCTGACACAGATCCTGATCTGCTCGGACGGCTTGACCAACATGGTGGCCGACCGGGATATACTGGGCGTTTTGACCAACGGCAAAAAATCAGATGAGAAATGCCGTGAGCTCGTGAATATGGCGAACGCCAACGGGGGGAAGGACAATGTCAGTGTCGTCGTGATCGATATCGATGTTGTCGGAGAGGAGAAGAGCAATGCTTGAGCCTGGAAGAGTACTGGGGCGCCGTTACGAGATCATTCAGGAGATCGGTTCGGGCGGCATGGCCAATGTATATAAAGCACGTGACAATAAACTGAATCGTTTGGTTGCCATCAAGGTCCTGAAGCAGGAGATGGCGCTGGACGATACGATCCATGAAAAATTCCGCAAGGAAGCGTTGGCAGCGGGAAGCCTGAATCATCCGAATATCGTTTCGGTGTACGACATGGGGCACGAGCTTGGCAGCGATTACATCGTCATGGAGCTGATCGAGGGTATCACCCTGAAGGAATACATTAAGCGCCGGGATACGATGAGCTGCGAGGAAGTGCTGAAGATCAGCATCAAGATCGCGGACGCGCTGAAGGCCGCTCATCAGAACGGGATCATCCACCGTGACATCAAGCCGCAGAACATCATGGTAACGCCGCAGGGCGACGTGAAGGTCACCGACTTCGGTATCGCGAAGGCCGCGACCTCCGGCACCTCCACGGCAACCGGCGAGACGCTCGGTTCGGTCCATTATCTCTCTCCTGAGCAGGCCAGAGGGGCCGAGGTCGACGCCAGATCCGACCTGTACTCGCTTGGTATTACGATGTACGAGATGGCGACCAAGGAGCTGCCGTTCGTGGCGGACACGCCGGTGGCGGTCGCGATGATGCAGCTGCATGATCCGTTCCCGAATCCCATGACCAAAGCCCCGCATCTGTGGGACGGCCTGTGTGACATTATTATCAAGCTGACGCAGAAAAAACCGGAGCTTCGCTATCAGAGCGCGGATGCTTTGATGATCGATATGAAGCGGCTGTACCGGAACCATAATTACCGTATTTCCGCGGGCGTGCCGAGCATCATGATCGACAAGACCGACCCGAACGCGGCCAAGCTGGCAGCGATCGAGCGGCAGCGCCACGAAGCGCGCAAAGAACAGCTCATGCGTGAGCGGGAAGAACGTGCCCGGGAAAAGAAGAAAAAGCGCAACTGGATCATCGCGGTCAGCTGCCTGAGCGTTCTGCTCGTGATCCTGCTGGCGATCCTGATTACAGCCCTGCTGCGCTCCGTCAATCATCGGAACGATAATACGTCCTCTTCTGTTCCGACCGAAACTTCCAGCATTCCCGAGGAAACGCAGTCCACACCGGAAGAGAGCGGCGAAACGTCCGTCCTGAAGACGGTCGGCAGCTATGTGGGCATGAAGTACGAAGAAGCCCAGACCAAGGTGCGCGCGGATGGTTTCTATCTGAATGTGGAAGCGGTCAGCGATGATTCCGCGGATGTCGGAACGGTCGTGAGACAGTCTCCCGCGGAAGGCGAGACGGTCGGTGACAACATGACGGTCACGCTTTATGTCAGCTCGGGACCGGAGGCAGTTCTGGTGAAGGTTCCGGATATTACCAATCGCTCTGAGGCGGACGCGCAAAAGCTTCTTGACGAAGCCGGACTGGAGACCGGTCAGATCACGACGGAATACAGTGATACGGTACCGGAAGGCTACGTTGTGAGCCAGAAGACCGAAGCCGGCACGGAGGTCGAGGAAGGTTCTTCGATCGATTTTACGATCTCTCTTGGCGCGGAAGAGTCCAAGGCGGAAACGAAGGCCGGGACCTACACGATCGCGAACCCGTTTACCGACGGCAGCGGCAGTGGACATCTGAAGGTGTACGCAGTAGATGGAGACGCCAATAAAACGGCCATCTATGATAATTCGGTCAGCTATTCCATCTTCTACTCTCTGGGCGGCTCCATCAAGGTCAACTACCCTGCGGGAACGGTACTGATCGAAGTCTATCTGGATGACAACCTGGTCACTACCGAGCAGATCCGGTAAGATCGTAGATGGATAGAAAAGGCATTGTGATCGCCGGGATCGGCGGTAATTATGATGTGTTCGTTTCCGGCGGGGAGACGGTCCGCGTGAAGGCGCGGGGCGTTTTCCGTAAGGAGAAGATCAGCCCGCTGATCGGAGATCGGGTCGTGGTGACGGACGAAGGATTTCTCAGTGATATCCTTCCCCGCAGGAACCAGATGATCCGGCCTGCGGCGGCGAATATCGACCAGATCCTGATCGTGTTTGCGCTGCGGGATCCCGATCCGCATTTCGGACTGCTGGATCGTTTTCTGGCCGAAGCGGCCAAACAGAAGATCCCGGCACGGATCGCTTTCAATAAGACCGATCTGCTGGATCCTGACGAGGATGAGCTGCTTGTCAGCGCGGCAGAAAGCTATCGGAAAGCGGGATATCCCGTTTTCCTGCTGGAAGCCAGATCCGAGGAGGAAGGTCCTTTCAATCAGCTGAGCGAGGTGCGCAGCTGCCTGAGCGGAAAGGTAACAGTCCTGGCAGGGCCCTCCGGTGTCGGAAAGTCTTCGCTTATCAACGCACTGATCGGCGCGGATCAGGAAGTCGGCGAGCTGAGCGAGAAGATCGCGCGTGGCAAAAACACCACCAGGCATGCCAGACTCCTTCCGGTCATGCTGGACGGCGAAGTCGCGGAGGCCTCCGATCTGGGAAGCTGGATCGCGGATACGCCCGGGTTTACTTCGTTCTATACGCAGAGCATCGAAGCGGAGGAGCTGGATCAGTTCTATCCGGAGTTTCTGCCGCATCTGGGGCAGTGCTATTATCAGGACTGCCGGCATATCTCGGAACCTGCCTGCGCGGTACGCGAGGCGGTGGAGACGGGAGAGATCACGCGGCTTCGCTACGATAACTATCGGGAGCTGTATCAGGAGCTGAAGCAGTTTCGCAAGGAACATCCGATCTATCAAAAGTAATGGAAAACGGGCAGCGCAAAAGCGTCTGACCGAAGGAGGCAGTATGAATGCACCGAGAATTGCGCCCTCTATCCTGGCAGCGGATTTCGGCAATCTGAGAGCGGAGATCGAAAGTGTGGAAGCCGCGGGCTGCGGTCTTTTGCATCTGGATGTCATGGATGGGCGGTTCGTTCCGAATATCACCTTCGGACCCGGCACCGTCGCGGCGATCCGCAAGACCGTCAAAATGCCGTTTGATATCCACCTGATGATAGAAGAACCGGAGAACCTGTTCCCGGCGTTTCTGAAAGCGGAAGGCGGAGTGAAGGGGAGCATGATCTCCGTGCATCTGGAGGCCTGTCCGCATCTTCACAGGACGATCGAGAAGATCCATCTTCTTTCCGATACCCTCGGAGCGGGCGTGGCGCTGAATCCGGCTACACCGGTCAGCATGCTCGAAGACGTCATCGGTGATCTGGATATGGTCCTTCTGATGACGGTCGATCCCGGTTTCGGCGGACAGTCGCTCATCGAAAGCTGCCTTGAGAAAGTGGAGCAGGTGCGCGAGCTGGCAGCGCGAAAGAATACGAATGTGCTGATCGAGCTGGACGGCGGGGTCAAGCTCTCCAACATGGAAAAAGCCGCGGGCGCGGATATTCTCGTGATGGGTTCGGCGATCTTCAAGAACGGCGACGCCACGGGAGCCGCTGAGCGTTTTAAGGAAGCGCAGGCTCTGTTTGAAAAACTTCACAAATGATCCGTTTCCGCGGGCGATGAGCCTGTGAGAAATTTTTAAAAATTTCTCTTGCATTCATTGATTCAATCTGTTAGAATATCCGTGCTGTGTTTTTGAGGAAGAGGGTTTGGAAGCCGTTTATCATACACAGGATGATGTTGAAGGAGGTTTTAGACATGGCAAAGTGTGACATCTGTCAGAAAGAAGTGCTGTTTGGCAACAAAGTCAGCCATTCTCATAGAAGATCCAATCGTGCTTGGAAGCCGAATATCCGTACTGTGAAAGCGGTCGTTGACGGAACGCCCAAGACCATTCATGTCTGCACGACTTGCTTAAAGTCGGGCAAGGTAACGCGTGCCTGAGATCTTTCTATCAACATGCTGCAGAAGAAAAAATAAGGCGGTAATGTAGACATCTACGTTATCGCCTTCATTTTTGCTTTGGGATTGCCGGCCTTTTGCGGCGGAGCGCGCGTTTCCGAAAGCGGGATGTTTTTTGTAAGATTTCGGGTTTTGGTTGTGTTATGGAAGAAACTCGTGTATAATATTATAGGATGTGCTTAAAATCCCGTAATATGTCCAAAACAGTGTATAAGGAGGAATCCACAGTGGCTGTAAAATATACAACGCAGTATGGCACGGTCTCGATCGATGAAGAAGTCATCGCCAAATGTGCCGGAATGGCAGCGCTGGAGTGCTACGGCGTGGTCGGTATGGCGCAGACCGGTATGAAAGACGGCCTGGCGCAGCTTCTGACCGGCGATACGATCACGAAGGGCATCAAGGTCACCGGCACGGACGAGGGAACTACCATTGAATTTCATATTATCGTGGAATATGGAACCAATATCTCCACGATCGCGGATAACCTGATGAGCAATGTCAAGTACAGCGTCAAGGAGATGCTGGGGATCGATGTGGATGACATCAGTGTGTTCGTTGAAGGTATTCGTACCGAGCAGGCATAAGAAAGACTTGATGGATCTTGGAGGATAGAGACTTGAATACGATTAGCGGGCAGAAATATCGCCAGATGCTGGTAGCAGGCGCCAATATGCTTGAAAAGAGCAAGCAGATGGTCAATGACATGAATGTTTTCCCGGTTCCTGACGGAGACACCGGTACCAACATGTCTCTGACGGTTACTTCTGCCGTAAAGGAAGTTCTTGCGGTTGGGTCGGAATCGGTGACCGATATCAGCAAGGCGCTTTCTTCCGGAGCGCTTCGCGGGGCACGAGGCAATTCGGGAGTCATTCTTTCGCAGCTTTTCAGAGGCCTGTACAAGGGCGTTAAGGGCAGTGAAGTCCTGACGGCCGCTCTGCTGGCCCAGGCGATGCAGCGCGGTGTTGAGACCGCGTACAAAGCGGTTCAGAAACCGAAGGAAGGTACGATCCTGACGGTAGCCAAGGAAGCCGCCCTGAAGGCGATGGAAGTGGCAGTCGTTACCGATGATGTCATCGAAATGATGGCCGAAGTCGTCAAGGCAGCCGAGACAGCGCTGGAGAATACGCCGAATCTGCTGCCGGTGCTGAAGGAAGCCGGTGTCGTGGATTCCGGCGGACAGGGCCTTCTGCTGATCTACCGCGGATATCTCGAGGCACTCCGCCGCGAGGACGATACGATCGATCCGGTCATCGCGCTCAGCGAGAGCGGCGAGGCGGCCAAAGAGGAGGAGAAAAAGGTCTCCTACTGTGTGGAACTGATCGTGGAAGTGAAGGATCCGGAGACGGCCAAGGTGGCGATGGAAGAGTCCCTTAAGTCGATCGGGACCGGTGTTATCGTCATGACGGAAGGCAGAACCATTAAGCTTCATGTCCACACCGAGAATCCGGGCGCAGCGCTTGCGAAGGCTACCGAGCTTGGCGCGGTCAACTTCACGAAAGTGGAGAACATGGAGATCTCCCATCAGCATGTTCTGAAACTGCAGGATGCGACGAAAAAGAAGGAGCCTCAGAAGGACGTCGGCTTTATCTCCGTGGCAGCCGGCAAAGGCCTGAAGAACATCTTTAAAGAGCTGGGCGTTGACTACGTGATCAGCGGCGGCCAGACGATGAACCCGAGCACCGAGGACATTCTGAAGGCAGCGGGCGAAGTCAACGCGAAAGAGATCTACGTTCTCCCCAACAACAAGAACATCATTCTGGCAGCGCAGCAGGCAGCCGCCATTATCAAGGAAAAGGTCCTTCATGTTATCTCGACCAAGAGCATCCCGCAGGGGATCGCAGCCATGATCGGCTACATGCCGGGCGAGAGTGTGGAAACGAACACCGAGAGCATGAACGAGTCTGTCAGTGCCGTGGTCTCCGGCGCGGTCACCTACGCGATCCGCGACACCCGTATGGGCGAGTTTGAGATCAAGGAGAACGACATTCTGGCGCTTAAGAGCGGCGACCTCTGCAAGGTAGGTCGTGACCTGATGGAGACGACAAGTGAACTTCTCGAAGAGATGATCACGGACGAGACGAGCATTCTGACGATCTTCTACGGCGAAGATGCCTCTCCGGAACAGGCGGAGGCGCTGCGCGCGAAGGTCAGCGAGGCTTATCCCGGCATCGAGGTCGAAGTGCAGGAAGGCGACCAGCCGATCTACTATTTCCTGCTTTCCGCGGAATAAGACCGCGGGAATTGCCCAATACATACGATTCACTAGGAAATCCCGGCTCTGCGTTTTGCAAAGCCGGGATACTGATATCATGGAAGATTTGAGAAAGATTCCGCTGACGGCGCTGAAGGGGATCGGGAACAGCCGGGCGGAGCTGTTTTTCCGTGTCGGCGTCGAAAACACGGCGGATCTTTTGGAATACTATCCTCGAAGCTATCTGGACGAGCGCACACGCGTTCCTATCAAGGACGTGAAGGAAGACGAAGAGGTGATCATCCGCGCCAAGCTGATCTCCGAGCCGAAGAACTTCCACAAGGGGCGCTTTACGATCACCAACGCAAGGATCGAGGACGAGAGCGGGGCATTGGCCGTTGTCTGGTTCAATCAGCCTTACCTCATGAAAAGTCTGGTGGTCGGAGGAGAGTATCTCTTTAAGGGAAAGGTCAAACGGAACTACAACCGCAAACAGTTGACAGCTCCCCGGATCCAGCGGATCTCGGAAGACATGGGACCGGGCTTGATGCCGGTCTACCCGCTCGGGGGCGGTCTGACCCAGAAAATGGTGAGGGGCGCAATTTCGCAGGCACTTGCGATGCTGGATAATGACTGTGACTATCTGCCGGTCTCCTACCGCCAGGGCAAGATGGGCCGCGCGGAGGCGATCCGCACGATGCATTTGCCGGAAAGCTTCGAAGCGGCGGAGACAGCCAGAAACCGTCTCGCATTCGATGAATTGTTTATCCAGCAGATGGCGCTTCGAAAAACGCGCATGGGACAGGAGTCCCAGCGCGTTGGCGTCGTGCTTCCGGGAGACGAAAAGAAGGAAGAAGCGTTTCTGCACTCGCTGCCTTTTCGGTTAACAGGGGCGCAGGATCGTTCCTGGAGAGAGATCGCTTCGGATCTTTCTTCCGATAAAGCCATGATGCGGCTCTTGCAGGGCGACGTTGGTTCCGGTAAGACCATGGTGGCGCTGCTGTCGATCTACCGGACATTTTTAAGCGGCTTCCAGAGTGCGCTGATGGTGCCGACCGAAGTGCTGGCCAGACAGCATCTGGAGGAAGCCATCAAACTGCTGACACCTTTAGGCGTGAAGGTCGCGCTGCTGACCGGCAGTATCCTCGGAAAAGAGCGCAAAGGCGTACTGGAGGGATTGGCGGACGGCAGCATCGATGTGGTGATCGGAACACACGCGCTGATCTCCGATCCGGTCGTCTACGCACATCTCGGACTCGTGATCACCGATGAACAGCATCGGTTTGGTGTCAGACAGCGTCTGGCGCTGAGCGAAAAAGGCGAGGCGGCCAACGTTTTGGTCATGACGGCGACGCCGATCCCGCGGACGCTGGCCATGATCCTGTACGGCGATATGGATATTTCGGTTATCGACGAAATGCCGCCGGGCAGGATCCCGATCCGGACCTTCAAGGTTGACCGCACCTATGAGGAGCGGCTTTACGGATTCATGCGCCGGCAGGTCAAAGAGGGCCATCAGGTGTACGTGATCTGCCCGATGGTGGAAGAAGAAAAAGACAGCACGGACGAAGACGAGGACGGCTGGGAAGGCGCTAAGGAGCCTTCGCGGAGCGAAGAGGATGGAATGAATCTGCGCTCTGCGGTGGTCTATGCGGATTTTCTGCAGCGGATCGTTTTTCCGGATCTGAAGGTCGGACTGCTTCACGGACAGATGCGGCCTTCGGAAAAAGAGGCTGCCATGTCGGCCTTTGAACGGGGAGAGACGAATATCCTGGTTTCCACCACGGTCGTTGAGGTCGGTGTCAACGTGCAGAACGCCACGCTCATGGTCATCGAAAACGCGGAGCGGTTCGGCCTCGCGCAGCTGCACCAGCTGAGAGGGCGAGTAGGACGAGGCGGAGACGAATCGTACTGCGTACTCGTCAGCGACGCGAAGCAGACGCTGACGCAAAGGCGCCTGAAAACGCTCGTGGACAGCACGGACGGTTTTTATATCGCCGAGGAGGACCTGCGCCTGAGGGGCGCGGGCGATATGTTCGGGCTAAGACAGCACGGACTCCCGGACTTCAAGGTTGCCGACCTGTACCGCGATACAGCACTTCTGAGGGAGGCGCAGGCATTGACCGAAACCGTCATGAGCGCCGATCCGATGCTGGTGCAATTGGAGCATAGAGCTCTGAAGATGGAGCTGGAACGATTTATGGATAGAGCGACGAGCGAAATTTATTAACAATCTGTTTCAAACGCTTCATTTTTGTTTCGAGAATCTTGACTTTCGTAAATTATCCTATAAAATATTACGAAGGAGCATTATTATGACACGTGTGATCGGAGGATTCCTGAAAGGCCGAAAACTGAGTACGCCTGAAGGAATGGACACCCGTCCGACGATGGATCGAACGAAGGAAGCTTTGTTCGGATCGATCCAGTTTGACGTCCCGGGAAGCCGGTTTCTCGACCCGTTTGCCGGAAGCGGCGGGACCGGGATCGAAGCGCTCGCGGGGGGAGCTGTCTCACCGGATCTGGCGGAGACGGATGCACGTGCCTGCCGTGTGATCCGGCAGAATCTGCGGGATCTCGGGATCGATGATCGCTCCCGCCTTTGGACCCAGGACGCAGAAAAGGCCCTTGTTTTGTTGGAAGGGAGTCAGCGACAGTTCGATATCATCTTCATGGATCCGCCTGATCATCAGGGCTGGGAAGAGAAGATCGGAGCGCTGATCGCCGAAAGCACATTGCTTGCGGACGGCGGCATGCTGATCATCGAAT
>JAEEGL015942190.1_pt1 | contig 10153 bp, 10 predicted proteins | sample 9134231 | NCBI WGS metagenome assembly JAEEGL01 (sample SAMN16246548, study PRJNA631951) | gut metagenome | biome: gut microbiome; feature: rumen; material: fiber-attached | host: Bos | place: Iran: Karaj | collected 2018-10
ACAGGATCATCCTCGGTACCGGCGTATATGCGGGAAACGCACCGAAGGCGTTCAGCGAATTCGTCGATGCCAACAAGGACAAGCTCTCCAACGCAAGCCTCTTCGTGACCTGCCTCTACAACGACGACAAGGGAGCGAAACAGCTCGAGAAGCTCGCTCAGAGATACGGGATCGCCGATGCCATCTTCTTCGACGGTGTGAAGAAACAGATCGGTGTGGAAGGTTCCAAGTTCGAAGAGTACATCAAGACTCTGTGATACGATGGATTCCACGATACTGATCGCCGTGATCGCAGTCTACGCTGTGCTGAATCTGATCTCGCTCTGCATGTATTTCAGCGACAAGAAGAAGGCAATCAAGGGCGAATGGAGAACGACCGAGAATGCGTTGCTCATCTCGGCCCTGTTCGGACCGTTCGGGGCCACTGCGGGGATGCATCTGGCACATCACAAGACCAACAAGATAAAATTCAAACTGGTCTACCTGTTCCTGATCATCCACATCGCAGTGATCGCTGTACTGATCATCAGACCGTTCTGATCACTCGTCAAGATGGTACAGCTTCCTGACATCAGTCTCGATGCCGGGCTCGCCCAGCAATACGACGCGGCTGTCAGGTTTCTCCTTTATTATCTGCTTATCTGTCAGCTCTCCGAGCTGCTGCGAGAATTCCTTTATCTCCTGGAACGAGGGCATGTTCTCGTTGTGCAGCCTCATGCGCGAGCTTCCTACGAAGACGTAACCCTTTGGTTCGATCAGATCGGGCTGACCGATGTTGTCCAGCTTGGCGTATTCATCGACCCACCCCAGATTCATATCCTTGACCAGCGTGTGGCGTATGACCGTCCTCGTATCCAGGGACGGAAGCAGTTCCAGCGTCTGCATTATCTTCTGCCAGCCGTCGGAGATCTTGGGTCTGCATGTCCTCTTGTACACCTCTTCGTTGGGTGCCGCCACGGTGATGTACAGCTGTCTCGGCAGCACATCCAGTTCCGCAAGTCTTTCGGGATATGTCCCGTTGGTGACAAGGAAGGTCATCATCTTCCTCGAATGGCATTCCTTGAGGAAATCAGACAGGTAAGGGTAGGTGATGGGTTCCCCTGCGAGCGATATGGCGACCTGATTGGGTTCACGTGCTTCGGCATACATCTCCTTGGAGACCCTGCTGTCGCCGTTGAATCCGGTGATGAGGCTGCGCTGCATCTCTATCAGATGATCGAGCATGTCCTTCGGCTCTGCCCAATCCTTCACCTCGAAGTCGTTGTTCTGCACTCTCCAGCAGAACTGGCACATGTGGGAACATTCATTGATGGCAGGCGTCATCTGAAGACACCTGTGGCTTTGGATGCCGTAGAAATCCTGCTTGTAGCATGTCCTTCCGCGGACCATAGACTCCTTCATCCAGTGACAGAGTTTCACTGCTGCATGGTCATTGTAGATGCGGTACTGTTGCTTGATCAGCAGGTTCTTGTAATTCTCATCCATCCAGACACCTCAGAATTCGAAGAGACTCTTCTGTCCCTTAGGTTTGGCCGCAGGTTTCTCGGCAGGAGGTTCCTCGTTCTTCACGACGGGTTTCGGCTCGGCCTTCTTCACAGGTTTCACTACTTCAGGATTCGCTGCCGCGACTGCCTCCTTGACTGCCTTGTCGTCCATCTTGGTGTTCATGAGGAATGCCAATTCCTCAGCGTCCAATTCGACGTCCCTGATCATCGTGACCCTGAGTTCGGGATCCCTCATCAGCATCAGTTTCAGCGATGGCAGCACATCCCCCGCCACCCTCTTGGTTGATGTATGCGTATAATCGGCCAGCTTCTGGCAGACGGATGATTTCATGGCCCTGACGCCTTTCGATCTCGACATCTTCATCAGATAGCTGGGGAATTTGAACCATGTCCCGGAATATCTGTCGGACATCTTTGCGGTACAGACACCTGCGGTCATCGTATCGTTGGCGTATGACCACAGACCGTAGTACTGGCGGCGGCTCACCCTTCCCAGGAAGATGTCTGCCCTGGAGAGCATGTTGTATCCGCGTGTCAGATCGCCGTGGTTGGTGTACTGATAGGGCATGTTCTCATCCAGCCACAGCAATACCGTATTGGGATCCTCGTCTATCTCCCTGAGAAGTTTCCTCGAGCCCATCGCGTCGGATTTCTTGAAGATCATGATCATCAGATCGTCCATTCCCTTCTTCACCGCACGGCCGGACAGTTCGACGGTATCTTCGAACCTTATCTCCTGCTTGCCCATGGACAGCGACTCGAGGTCCCTGACAGCCGCACGGATGTCGCCGTTGGCGTTCTCCGCTATGGATTTGACGGCATCGTCGGTGATCGAGATCCCTTCTGCGACAGCGATCCTCTTGATCGCCTTCGACAGTGAGATCGCGGACGGTTTGATGTATTTGATCTGTATCGTGTCCGTCTTTATTGCAGATGATTTCCTGCTGAGACCGTAGAAATCGTTGACTATCAGTATCACAGGCTGTTTTGTGGATTTGATCAGTTCATTGATCGCGGGCATGGCTCCCCTGTCGGCATTTCCGAACAGACTGTCCGCCTCGTCCAGGATGATGAGCTTCCTTCCGCCTTCCGAAGTGCTGAGGTAACCGCCGTCGTCGCTGAAGGTATTGGAATAAGCCCCTCTCAGTGCGACAGAACGGATCGCATCGCCGGTACGCTGGTCCGATGCGTTCATCTCGATGAGACCCCAGCCCATGTCATTCGCCAAGGCCTCTGCGGATGTCGTCTTGCCGATACCTGGCGAACCTATGAGGACAACCGCTCTTTTGGACGGCGTACCCTTGTTCCAAGAATCCGCCCAAGCCTTCAGCTCGTTAACGGCTTTCGGATTGCCGATCACTTCCGAGAGTGTTTTCGGCCTGTACTTCTCCGTCCAATCCTGAGACACGCACCTATGATGGCGAGTATCAAATTAAATGTTTGGAGAATGGACGCGGAGGCTGAAAATTCCGTCTGTTGAAACGACGTCTGCGGATGCACCGTAAATCTCGGAAATGCGTTCGGAAGTCAGCACATCCTCCTTCTTCCCGTCGGCCGCGATAAGTCCGTCCTTGATGGCAACGACCCTCCCGATACCTTCCGGTATGTCCTCCAGTCTGTGGGTGACCATAATCACTGAGATCCCTTTCGAGATCAGACCGCCGATCATCCTTGTGAAAGAGAACGAGGCCACGGGATCGAGGGAATTGGTCGGTTCGTCGAGTATCAGAACTGCAGGGTCGGGCATGAGCGCACGTGCGATGATCACCGCTCTTCTCTCACCCTGCGACAGAGAACCGAATTCCCTCTTGGGCGAGAGGCCGAGTCCGACCAGTTCCATCATGTTGGACATCCTTTCGGCCATCTCCCTCGTGACCGTATGCGTTGGATAGATGGCATCGCTGCCGAACATCCCCGTGAGTATAACTTCGCCTATGCTCTTACCCGGGTCGAAGAATCTCTCGTCATCCGTGGATACCGATGATATCCTCTTCCTCAGTTCGAAAATGTCCCAATCCTTCTTTCCGAGAATGGTCAGTGATGATTGTGCCAGCTCGTCATAATACGGCGATATCTCCTTCCTCAGCAGCATCGATAATGTGGTCTTTCCGGAACCGTTCCTCCCTATGACGGCGATGCTCTCGCCCTCATCGACGGAGAGATCCACAGGACCGAGTATCCTATTCCCGTCCCTGACGACGGACACATTGGATAAGGAGAACAGACTGCCCATATTCACCTTGCTTTGTTGAGCTCATTCTGGAGCTTCTCGATCTCCGCATCCAGTGCCCACTTCCTCTCGAAGTCCATGAACGGCACCCTTGCCCTCTCGTCCTTGGCATCGGCAAGTGCCTTGGTGAGCCTCTCGTACTCGTCGGCATGCTCTGCCCAATAACCGTCCTTCATGGACTTTTGTTTGGCAGAGAATGATGACGAGAGCCTCTGTACCTCAGAGGAGTACACATCGCGGACCTTCTTCAATTCATCATACAGGCCGAAGTCGTTGTATTCCTTCAGGAACTGTTCGAACTGCATGAAGATACGGTCGGACATATCGAAACAGAGTTCGCACGTACGGAGCTTGGATCCCTCATCCTTGGAATCCAGAGATGAATAGATATCCTTCATCACTTCCGCGAACGTCATGAACTCATCCATCATGCGCTCGATCTCGTATCCGAGCGATTCGATATCGTGGGTCGCCCTGGTGGGGACGGTCATCCCCGTGCAAATGTCGAACCTCTCGAGTGCGAAGAGTATCCCCTCATCATGTTCCTGGGATCTGTCGTATACCCTGACATTGTTGTCTATGTCACGCTCAAGCTTTGAACCGCATTTGTTACAGAAACCGAATATTCTGCCCTCATTGAAAGAGCACATGTTGCTGCATTTCGGACACTTGATGGCAGTGACGGACATGTTCGGTGAATGGGCAATTCTGGATATAATAACGTCGCAGTATCGCAAAAGCTACCTTTTTAGTTATATAATCAAAAATCGATAACAATCGTATGAAGATCACATTGGTACAGTCCAGAGGTCTGGTCAACGACCCTACTGTCAACTTTTTCAAGGCAAGGATGAGGATCAACAACGTCGATTCCGACATCTTCGTACTCCCGGAGATGTTCTGCAGCGGATATGTGGACACCGAGGAGAAGATGAGGATAAAGGACCTGGACAGCAAGATAGTTCAGAAGCTCTCCGAACTCTCTGTCCAGAGAGGATGTGCCATCATCTGCGGATGCCCTGTGAAGGAAGGCGATGACATATACAACTGTGCCATGGTCATCAACGGCAAGGAGATAACGCCGTACAAGAAGATGATCCTCTCCGACGACGGTGCCTTCGACGAGACGAAGGTCTTCAAGACCGGCAACCAGCCCATGATCGTCGACCACATGGGACTGAACATCGGGATATCGATCGGATACGATCTCCTTTCGCCCGAACTATACAAGTACTACGCCGAGAACGATGTTGATCTTCTGATATGCATCTCGGCATTCAACGAGAAACAGATGGACAGGTTCGACAAGATCGTGAAATCCAGAGCGGCTGAGAACTGTCTTCCTGTGATCCTTTGCAACATGGTCGGTCCCGACTGCGGACAGAACCTGATCGGAAGGAGCAAGTTCATCGGACCCGACGGTTCGATCATCGAAGGATGCACCGAGAGCAGCGACGTCAGGGTGCTGAACGTCGATGTCGATATGCTAAAGGAGTCGAAGAAGAACAGGAAGATCCTGCCCGACCTCAAATTCGGCGAATGCGTCAAGGTCAAGAGCGAATCTGGTAACGGTACCGGAGCTCCCAAGTGCCCTGTGTTCGGATGAAACCTTATTAACCGGCCGTCCTATGGCGGCCCGGTGATATCATCATAGATGGACTCTTCGAGATCCTGATGCTCCTTTGTTTCGCATGCGCTTGGCCTTTCTCAATCTACAAACTGTACAGGACCAGATCCACCAAGGGCAAGAGCATAGTGTTCTCCATGGTCGTGCTCCTGGGATACGTATTCGGTATCATCAACAAGTTCATCATGGATGACATCAACTACGTCCTGTTCTTCTACTTCTTCGATCTGGCACTTGTCGTTGTGGACTCTTTGCTGTATCTGCGCAACCGCATCTACGAATCGAAGACGGCAGCGGAAGCATGATCACATCATGTATCTCGGCATCTCATCCACATTCCTGGATTCATGCTTCTCGTAATAGCCTATGAGCTCCCCGTCACTGTCGCGGAGAGCGACCATATAGAAGTCCATGTTCCTCTTGGGATTGTAGAACGTGTGGATGATGTTGTTCTCCTTGCTCTTGGAGAACCATCTGACGACCATATCGATCTTCTCCGATGAGACCTTGGAGTGGCAGTCGAAGATCAGGAGACCTATCAGCTTCTCCCCTCCCCTGTCGGAATACTCTTCAACTGCGGCCGGATTCATGTAGATTATCTCGTTGGCAAGATTGCAGATCACGACTGCCTGATCATCCTGATCGATGATGCTCTTGAAGAAAGGCGACAGGTCTTCCATGCGGAGATATCCGAATGATGAAAAATAAAATGATGCCCCGGTCTCCCGGGGCGTATTGTTTCAGAACAATCCGAAGACGAGATCCGAGTATGCAACAGTATCCTGGAGCGGGATACCGGCCATGATGCAGGCCTGTGCATACATTATGTTCACGAGATCCGCTGCCTTCTTCTCATCCTTCGCGTCGTAGGCCTTCTTCAGGGCCTCGAATGCAGGATGGGATGCATTCACTTCGAGGACACGTGTGGCCTTCAGCTTCTCCTCTTCCGGTCCGGGGATCTCCTGGAAGTACTTCTCCATCTCGAGTGTGATGTGTCCCTCCGTCGTCAAAAGAACGGCGTGGTTCTTCAGCTTGTGCGATACTCTGACAGTGGATACCTTTCCGTCGAGGACCTTGGCTGCGAAGTTGAGGACGTCCTTTGCTTCCTCCTCCTTCTCCTGTGCCTCCTTCTTCTCCTCTTCGGACTCAAGACCCAGATCATCGGATGTGACGTTGCGGATCTTCTTCTCCTTGTACTCCATCAGGGTCTTCATAACGAACTCGTCGACATCCTCGGTCATACAGAGGATATCATAACCCTTGTCGCGGACCTGTTCGGTCTGCGGGAGGTTCTTCGCCTGATCTATCGTATCAGCGGTGACATAGTAGATGTCCTTCTGTCCCTCAGGCATCGATTCGATGTACTGGTCCAGCGAGATCTCCTTGTCCTGGGATGATGAATAGAACATCAGCAGGTCGCTGAGGAGATCCCTGTTAGCACCGTATTCCTCGACGATACCGTACTTGATCTGACGTCCGAAGCTCTTGTAGAACTCCTTGTAAGTCTCTGGTTCTTCCTTCATCAGACGCTGGAGTTCCGCTTTCACCTTCTTCTTCAGGTTGGATGCGATGGATTTCAGCTGTGCATCGTGCTGGAGGACCTCACGCGATATGTTCAGAGAGAAGTCCTGGGAATCCACGACTCCCTTCACGAAACGGAAGCAGTACGGAAGGATGTCCGCACATTTGTCCATGATCAGGACACCGTTTGAGTAGAGCTGCAGACCGGGCTGGTAATCCCTGGAATAGAAGTCGTAAGGTGCCCTCTTGGGGATGAACAGCATCGCCTTGTAGCTCACCAATCCCTCGGCGTTCACACGGATGACCGAAACAGGATCCTCGTAATCGTGGAACTTGGTCTTGTAGAACTCCTTGCATTTCTCGTCGGGAGCGGCCTTCTTGGTCTTCTGCCAGATGGGGACCATGCTGTTGATCACTTCGTCAACAGTGTTTGTGACGTATTCCCTCTTCGGCTCGCCTTTATCGTCCTTCTCGCCGGTCTCCTTCCACTCTCCCTTCTCCACATCCATGTGGATAGGCCAGTGGATGTAATCGGAGTATGTCCTGATGAGCTCCTGTATCCTGTATGATTCGAGGAACTCGCAGTAATCCTCCTCTTCCGTGTCGGGCTTGATATGCATGATGATGTCAGTACCGACCGAATCCCTCTGTGCCTCGGTTATCGAATAACCGTCCGCACCGGAGCTCTCCCACTGGAATGCCTCGTCGGAACCGTATGCCTTCGAGATCACGGTAACCTTATCGGATACCATGAATGCCGAGTAGAACCCTACACCGAACTGTCCGATGATGGTGTCCGCACCTTTCTTCTCCTCGTTGATGGTCTTGAAGTCCAATGAACCGCTGTGCGCGATGACTCCGAGATTGGACTCCATCTCATCCTTCGTCATTCCGATACCGTTGTCTGAAACGGTTATGGTGCGTGCATCCTTGTCGATCCTGACGGATATCTTGAAGTCCTTCTTGGAAAGACCAGTGGATTCCGTCATGGATTTGAAGTTCATCTTGTCGATCGCATCCGATGCGTTCGATATGATCTCACGGAGGAAGATCTCCTTGTGAGTGTAGATAGAATTGATCATAAGGTCCAAGAGACGTTTAGATTCCGCTTTGAATTGTTTCTTAGCCATCTTTTTACCTCTGGTTCGGTTTGAATGGTCACTAAGAGTTTGTTCTTCTATATAAAAATTGTTCATTTACCGAATATCGGTGCGCTGCTGGGAAGAAATGAAAAATAAGGATTAAGAGGGGTTTGGAACCCCTCGTTTATCACTGTTTGCCGCTCCAGGATGTGATTCCGCTGGTATCGAGACCTTCGAAGTCACAGTTCTCAAGAACGAACACCGGTTCTTCGATACCCTCCTTCTTCTGCTTGAAGTAATCCTTGAAGACAGGGATGACATACCTGAAGAGGAAGAACAGTGCCGTGATGTTCAGGATACCCATGATAGCCATGAAGACATCCATGAGGTCCCAGACCATGTCGATGGGGATGATACATGCGACCAGTGCAACGATGACGACTCCGACACGGAGGATCTTGACGTTGCCCTCATCATCCTTGATGAACCTGAGGTTCGCTTCGGACATGGAGTAGTATGCGATCAGCGAGCTGAACGCGAACACGAACATGAAGATTGCAAGCACCCAAGTGATCCACTCTCCGCCGAATGCGTTCATCATGGATTCCTGGACGACCCACATCTTTCCGGGCCTGTCGCCTGCGCTCATATCCCAGATGACATCCCACTGCCTGATGCCTCCTGCGAGGTTGGGCAGACAGGTGAGGACCATGAATGCTGTGATAGAACAGACGACGACGGTATCGATGAGGACACCGACGGACTGGATGAGACCCTGGCGGACAGGGTGTGAGACGTGTGACTGCGCTGCAACGTTAGGCACCGAACCGATACCAGCTTCGTTGGAGAAGACACCTCTCTTAAGACCCCACATGATACAGCTTCCGGTGAATCCTGCGAAGACCTTGTCGAAGTCGAATGCGTTGCCGAAAATCTCTCCGATGGCCCAGCCGAAGTTCTCGATACCGATGATGATACCGATGATACCGATCAGGAGCCAGATAACGACCATGATGGGCACGATGAACTGCGATGCCTTGGCGACACGCCTGATTCCTCCGAATACGAGGAATGCAGTAAGTCCTGCGAAGAGGAATGCAAAGATGAACTTCACTGCATCATAGTTGTCCTTGAAGACCTCCATGGTGGTGAATGCATCCGCGGACTGTGCAGCCTGGGTTCCGACGAATCCGACACCGTAGGTGATGATAATCATGACCGCGATGACGATTGCGAACTTCCTGTTCTTCAGACCGTTCATGATGTAGTATGCGGGACCTCCGTGGAAGTTACCGTCCACCTTCTTCTCTTTGAAGATCTGTGCGAGGGTACACTCAACGAAGGACGTGGCTGCACCGAGGAGTGCGAAGATCCACATCCAGAAGACTGCACCGGCACCACCCATGATGATGGCGGCGGTGACTCCTGCGATGTTACCTACACCGACACGTGCACCCATACTGACGCAGAATGCCTGGAACGATGAGATCATATGGCGTGCTTTGCCTTCGCTCTCATCTACCTGGATTGCTGCTGGTTTCAAAAGCTTGACCTGTTCCGGCAGCGTCGTCACCTGCATACCCTTGAACTTTACCAAGAACAAGATGCCTGCAGCGATGATGAAGACGAAGGCCAGATACCAGAGATATGTATCGGGATAATCACAGATCCATTTATCCACTGGACCGAGTGCATCCGCGATATCTTTGTTCAAATCCGAAAGCCAACTCATGTAATCACTGACTATCGCCGGGTTTCTTACGATTTTCGAAAGCCCCGGCCACGTTCCACTGTAAAGCATTTTATTTAATAAAGGTTCTCTTTTAGACAGATAGCATATTTATTTGTCTTAAATCAGACATAACTTTTGAAAGTGCCATAACTGACCATTCAGTTTGACTGTTATTGAACACATAAAAGTTGTTCGTGTTCAATATATTACATCTGACAGCTCAAAAATCGTTCATTTTTCGCCATTTTTTATGAAAATTCGATATTCGCAAGCCGTTAAAATATTCTTATCGTAATATTCGACACGTGTTCAAATCGCCATGATTTTATATACAGAACTATAACACCCGTCCAGTGATAGAATGGAATCTGTCAACCAAAGACAACAGCAATGGATCTATGCCGTCATAATCGGTATAATCAACATCATCATAGGTGTCCTTCTGGTCATCTTCAA
>JAEEGL016675818.1_pt1 | contig 10153 bp, 8 predicted proteins | sample 9134231 | NCBI WGS metagenome assembly JAEEGL01 (sample SAMN16246548, study PRJNA631951) | gut metagenome | biome: gut microbiome; feature: rumen; material: fiber-attached | host: Bos | place: Iran: Karaj | collected 2018-10
AGGGAGTTTTTGAACAAAAAGCACTTCGGCAGCGAATACGTCCGCCCCGAAGAGGCGATCAAAGGCATCCTCGAAGGAGGCGGCATACCCGTCCTCGCGCACCCCGCGTACGGAAACGGAGATCAGTTGATCCTCGGCGTCGATATGGAGCGCCGTCTTGAAAAACTTGTCTCATACGGTCTTCTCGGCATTGAGGCATATTACTCGGGGTTTACCGCAAAGCTGAGGCGCGATATGATAAGCTTTGCCGAGAGATACGACCTTTACGTAACGGCGGGGAGCGACTACCACGGAAAAAACAAGCTCGTCGCGCTCGGCGATACGGGTCTTCCCGCCGATCGGGCCGGCTGGCCGGAGGGGCTTCTCCGGTTTCAGCGCGATGCCGCGGGCCTTTGATACGGATGATACGGAAAAAGGGGGCAGGGGAATGCAACAGAAAGCGAATTTCCAGACCATCGGGAGACTGATGCTCCGGCTATTGCCGGTGCAGGTGCTCCTTGCGGCCGTGGGAGCCGTCAACGGGATCGTCTCCAGCTTCTTTGCGAGCAATTTCGTCGGCGTGGACGCGATGAGCGCCGTCGGACTCTACAGCCCGCTCAATATGCTGTTTTCCGCCATCAGCATGATGCTGGTCGGCGGCTCCTCGATCCTCTGCGGCAAATACATGGGCCAGAACGAGCAGGAGAAGATGCAGAGCGTCTTTTCCGCCAGTCTGGCGCTGACCTCGCTGATCGGCGCCGCCTTCGCGCTGCTGTTTGTGTTTCTCGCGGTCTTTGATTTCACCGGCTTTATGACGCAGGACGCCGTCGTGCGCCCGCTTTTCAACCGCTTTCTGCTCGGCCAGGCGGTCGGCGTTGTCCCGTTTCTGGTCGGCAGCCAGCTGCCCGCCTTCCTCGCGATCGAAAACAGGGAAAGGCGCACCACGATCGCGAGCCTCGTCTATATCGCGGTCAATGTGGCGCTCAATTTCCTCTTCGTGCAGGTGATGCAGCTCGAGGCCTTCGGACTGGCGCTCGCCTCCTCGCTGGGGCTGTGGGTCTTTCTCGCCGTACAGGCGCAGTACTATGCTTCCGGCCAGTCGTTCTTCCGCTTTTCCTCAAGAGCGCTCGACTGGCGGGAGGGCGGCTTGATCCTTTCCGTCGGGCTGCCGGGCGCCGCGAACAACGGCTACCAGACGGTCCGCGGCATCGTCGTCAACCGTCTGCTCGAGGCGTTTGTCGGCGTCGTCGGCATCTCGGCGTTTGCCGCGGCGGATAATCTGCTGCGCATCTTCTGGGCCATCCCGTTCGGGATGCTGGCCGTCTCCCGCCTGCTGATCAGCGTCAGCATCGGCGAGGAGGACAGGCAGAGCCTCACCGACGTCATGCGCGTGATGTTCCGCCGGTATCTGCCCCTGATGGGCGCGGTCTGCGCCTGCATCATCCTCCTGTCCGAGCCGCTGACGCGGCTGTTTTTCCGCGACCCTGCCCAGCCCGTCTATATGATGACGGTCTGGGGCCTTCGCATCCTGCCGCTCTGCATGCCGCTGAGCATCATCTGCATCCATTTCATCGCCTACGGACAGGCGAGCGGCAAGCAGGGGCTCGTTCATCTGCTTTCCCTGTTGGACGGCGTCGTCTGCGTGGTCGGCTTCACGGCCCTTCTGATTCGCGCGATCGGGATGAACAGCCTGTACATCGCCAATGTGCTCAACGGCGTCGTCTGTGTTCTGGTGATCGTCGGGTATGCCTGCATCCGGCAGGGGCATTTCCCGCGCACGATGGATGAGCTGATGGTGGTTCCCGCCGATTTCGGCGCTGCCCAGGAGGATCGCCTCGATCTCGGCTGCCGCAGCATGGAGGACGTCGTCACGATCGCCGAGCGGGTGCAGGCCTTCTGCATCTCCCGCGGGATCGATGCGCGCCGCTCGTACCTCTCGGGCCTCGCGATGGAGGAAATGGCGGGCAATATCGTCAGCCACGGCTTTTCAAAGGACAAAAAACCGCATTCGGTCGATGTGCGCGTCGTCTACAAGGCCGGCGACGTCGTGCTGCGCCTGCGCGACGACTGCGTTCCCTTCGATCCCGGCGAGCGGCTGAAGCTCACAGGGGAGGACGACCCCCTGCGGAATATCGGCATCCGGATGATCTACCGCCTTGCGGACGACATCGATTACCGCATTCTTCTCGGGCTCAACGTCCTGACGATCCGGATCGGCACAGCGGCACAGGAGGCTCGCGATGAAAAAGCTGTTTGACGAGATCCCGCGGATCGAGAGCGGGCGCCTTCTGCTGCGGCGGCTCGAGGAAACGGACGGCGACAGCCTTCGGGAGCTGACGGGCGACGCCGGCGTATACCGCTATCTGCCGACGTTTCTTGAGGAGCAGAACGAGCCGGATTTCGGCCGGCTGCTGCAGCGGCTCTACGGCCCCTGCTTCGAGGGAAAGGAATCGCTGATCCTCGGCGTCTTCCTGCGGGATGACGGCGCCTTCTGCGGCCTTGCGGAATACTACGGCTATCAGGCGTCGGCGCACAATGTCCGCATCGGCTGCCGGCTGGTGCGGTGCTGCTGGGGGCTGGGGATCGCCACCGAAGTCGTTTCGATGCTGGTGGATTACGCCGTCTCCGAGACGGATATCAGGAGCGTCTCGGCCAGCACGATGGTGGAAAACGCCGCCTCGGCGCATGTGCTCGAGAAAAACGGCTTTCTCAGAACGGCGCACGCCGTGCCGGAAGACTGGGGCTACCCCGAGCCGACGGCGGAGGACAAATGGCTCCGCTGACAAATCCAAATCACAGAAAAACAGCACCGCGTTCCCGGTTTCGGGGAGCGCGGTGCTGCTTTTGTTCGGGGAAGGGCATCAATCGTCGTTTCCGCCGTCTGTCCACCGCCACTGGGTGACGACGGAGCCATCCTCCTCGGAATGGGTCTCGTCGCTGCTTTCCTGCGGCTGCAGGCCCTGGGTGGATTCGGATTCCTCCACTTCCTCCTCGGGATCGCCTGCGAATCGGTGGGAGAGGCAGAGCTGCGGCAGATTCGCGGCGTTGTACCAGCCGACGCCGCGGTTGGTCTCGTTGCCGGTCTCGGGGTTGACGACGCTGCAGAAGCTCTCGTTGAAGAGGTTGCCGGAGGTGCGGCAGTAGGCGAGCTGCACGACGTTCGCGCTGTTGCCGAAGGTGAAGGGCTTCACCTCCAGCCCTTCGTGGACGTGGGACATGATCGTCTTCCAGATGAGCGGCGGGGGATAGTAGTGTCCGGCGTAGTTGATCGTTTCCAGCTCGTCGTAGCCGAGCCAGCAGGCGCCGACGTAATACGGCGTCACGCCGATGAACCACTGGTTCTCGTCGTTCTGCGAGGTACCGGTCTTGCCGGCGATCGGCATGGCGTTGAATTTCGCGGGCGTGCCGGTGCCGGGGTAGGAATCGGTGACGCGCTGCATCAGCTGGTTCATGATCGTCGCGGTCTCGAGCGAGATCACGCGGCGCGGGATGACCTTGTTCTCGAGGACGAGGTTGCCCTCGGCGTCCTCGACTCTTGTGTAGGAATGCGGCGCGTAGTAGAGGCCGCCGTTTCCGAACATCTGGTAGGCCGCCGCCATTTCGAGCGGCGTGACGCCCTCCGTCAGCGCGCCGATGGCCATCGGGGCGAGGTCGGCGTCGCTCGGCAGGAGCGTCGTAAAGCCGAGCTGATTGACCATGAAGTCATAGGCGACGCGCGGCGTCAGCAGCTGCATCGTCTTGACGGCGACGGTGTTCGTCGAGCGCTGGATCGCCTCGACGACAGGCATGCGGCCGAGGTAGGTGTTGTTCGAGTTCTTCGGCCAGAGGGAGGTCGGATCGTTCGGGTTGAGCTGGATCGGGCTGTCCTCGATGATCGTGGAGTAATTGACGATGCCGTATTCGACCGCGAGGGAATAGACGGAGAGCGGCTTGATCGAGGAGCCGGGCTGGCGCTTCGCGCTGGTCGCGCGGTTGAACAGGCGCGCGCCGGTCTTTTCGCGGTTGGAGCCGACGATCGCCTTGATCTCGCCCTGCAGATCGAGGATGACGAAGGCGGATTCCGGATACTCGGCGTTGTTGATGGCGGGGAAGGTCTCGGGGGTGAGATAGGCTTCCTCCAGATACGCCTGCATCTCGGGATCGACCGTCGTATAGATGCGCAGACCGGCCGTGCGCAGCGCGGTGAGCGCGCCGCTCTCGGTGTAGCCCGCCTTTTCGACGAGGTCGTTGAGCACCTCCTCATAGACGGTATCGATGAACCAGTTCTGCACCTCGCCGATCGATTCGGTGTAGGTCTCGGTCTCGAATTTCATCTCCGGCGCGACGGCTCTGTCATACTGCGCGTCGGTCAGCATCGGCGTGCCGTCGGGACGCGTCTGCTCGTGCATGTTGTCGAGCACGTAGAGCTGGCGCTTGCGGTTGTTGTCCGGATGCTGGAACGGATTCCACTTCGAGGGGTTCTGCGTGATCGCGATGATCGAGGCGCATTCCGCAGGCGTCAGCTGGCTGACGTCCTTGCCGAAGTAGACGTTCGCGGCGGACTGCACGCCGTTCGTGCCGTTGCCGAGCGCGATCGTGTTGAGGTAGGTCTCGAGGATCTGCTCTTTTGAATAGTTCTTCTCGAGGTTGATCGCGCGGAAGATCTCGCGGATCTTGCGGTCGACGCGGAAATCGTTGTCATCGGTGACGTTCTTGACGACCTGCTGCGTGATCGTCGAGCCGCCGTAATAGTCGGTCGCGACCGGATTGAGGTAGTTGAGCGTCGCGCCGATCGTGCGGCGCAGATCGATGCCGGAATGCGACCAGAAGCGCATGTCCTCCGTCGCGACGGCGGCGTCCTTCATCGACTGCGGGATCTGGTCGTAGTCGACCCAGATGCGGTTTTCGCTGTTCTGCACGCGCTGCAACTCGATCTCCTCGCCGGTTTCGGGGTCCTGGGCGTAGATGATCGTCGTGTAGCTCATCGCGGCGGCGTCGAGCACGATCTTGTCGCTCGAATCGAGCGTATTGAGCACGTAGACCGTCAGCACGCAGGCGACGATGCAGCCCGTGATGATGCCGATCATGATGAAAATCGCGATGATGCGCCCGATCATGCGCAGAAGGCCGAAGCGGCGGCGGGGCTTTTTGCGCTGCCGCGGGGCGGCGGATTCGGTGGGCATGTCGATTCCCCCTTTAAAAAAAAAACAGATTCTGTCGGTAATGTGCGTGATTTTGAGAGTTTTGCCGCATCGCGCAGAAAAAAGAACCCATCCGCACAATGCAGTATAAAACAGTATAACACAAAACATGCCGTTTGTGTATCCCTTTTCGCGATGTATCGCCGAAGGCGCCGCTGCGCATACTATGCGCAGAGAAAAGGCGGTGATCGGGATGAAAAAACAGTTGGCGGCAGTCCTGGCGCTCGCGCTGGCAGGGCTGCTCGGATATGCGGTGGGGACGGCCGCGGCGCCCGCCGAAAGCGGGGAAAGCGCGCCCATTGAAGCCGCGGCGGAGGCGAAGGAAATCCCCGTGCCGCTCTACCGGCTGGGGGCGAGCGGCGGCAGACTGGCTGTTTTCCTCCCCGGGAAGAGCGAGCCGGAGCTGGTCTTTGACGTATGGCTGCACCATCTGCCGGACGTGGATCGCGAGCGCCTGCAGCAGGGGATCGAGGTTTTCGACGAGGAGACGCTTCTCGCGCTGATCGAGGACTATACGAGCTGAAAACCGGCGCTTTGCAATCCTTTTTTGAAAAAATAACAGCGTCTGTAATTATTTTTGCTGAAAAAACTTTGAAATGTCATTGAAATTTTATCGAAAAAGGATGATTTTCTCTTGCGCAGCCCCTATAATAGAGACACAAACAAAAATTGAATGTGAGCCGAACGAAAACAGACTCGCATTCAAAATACCTCCTAAATAATGGGGAAAACCGCTGGTGAGCAGCCCAGCGGTTTTTTCTATGTCTGAAAAAAGGAATGCTCACCGGCGGTTGAGGCATCGCAAACCGCGGTAAACGCGGTTTGCTCAGATGTGACGCGCGCACGAGAACCATAGCTTGCGGTATGCCGAAGAAATCGCCCGCGCACGCGAATGGTGAGCAGCCCGACGGTTTTTTCTATTTCTAAGAAAACGTACTCACCAGCGGTTGAGGCATCGCAAATCGCGATGAACGCGGTTTGCTCAGAGGAAACGCGCGCACGAGAGCCGAAGGCTGCCGCATGCCGAAGAAATCGCCCGCGCACGCGGGTGGTGAGCAGTTCGATTCTTTTAAATCTTGTTCTCCTATTTCAGTGTCCAAAGCTTCACTCCTGTTTCTTTAGCAAGTTTTTTAGCATTCGTTGTAAAATCTGAGTTTGAGATTACAATGGCATAATCAGCTTGATAGTATTGCTTACCGGCAAATACCTCTTGCACGGCTTTAACGCCGATATGTGACTTGTTTCGCTTGCATTGAATAGCATAAGTTGAACCATTTAGAATTGCGATGATATCAACACCATAATCTCCACTGGCCTTTGTCATCCGAATTTCATGAAAACCTTTTTGACGCAGTATATTGGCGACATATTGTTCGAATTCGGCCCCTGTCAAGTTATCCAGTTCCTTAACAATTGTTTGGCTTGTTTGGCGCTCCATATGTCCTAATAGAAAGAATAGCAAAGCGCCTCCAACGATTAACTTGAAAGCAGCATGAATAATAATTTTCATCTGTTCGGATGCGACTTTTGCAATATGAATAATTAAACTTGTATGCTCGGATGCGACTTTTGCAATCGATACGATATCAGCTAAACCAAAACATAATAACCCGACACAAAACAGAACACGAATCAGAACTCTTTTGCTTCGATTTGGATCCATTTGTATAACTCCTGACAATACATAAGAAGATGAGCTGAACAACATAAGCAATAATACGTTTCACATTGTTTTCCCTATAGATAATCATAAAAGCATACTATTGATATGTCAATAATGGATTCAATGGCCCAAAGCAGTAATGCATCTTTGACTAGCACTGTTCATTTCTTAATATCTATACAATGTTGACAAAGCAAGACTATTTTGATTCTACATAATGATTGTTTTTTCCTCATCATTGTTGTAGAATGTAGACAACCTGAACACAACAAGGCGGTTTTCCGTCTGCGAAGGAGGGCTTTCCATGGCGAGAAAGGACGGCCGGCTGCTTGACAGCCGTGACGCCATGCACCTCGCGGCGCCCTACGTCATGCAAAAGCGCTACGACGCCCTCAACATGGTCACGATCGACCTGCCGATGGAGCCGATGCGCGCGTATCTCAACGCCGCGCGGCATGAGCATCCGGGCCTGAGCTACCTCGGCCTCGTTCTGACGGCATACACGCGCGCGGTCGCGAAATATCCCGCGCTCAAGCGCTTCGTCGTCAACCGCCGCATCTACTGCGGCAACCGCTTCTCGGTGAGCATGGTCGTGCTGCGCCCCGGTGTGGACAGCACGATGGACAAGCTCGTTTTCGACGAGCGCGACACGGTCTTCGACGTGAACCGCCGCCTCGGGGAGTTCATCGCGCGCAACCGCAACGCGCAGGAGGAAAACAAGCTCGACGCCCTGCTCGCGTTTCTCGTGCGCCATCCGATCCTGATCGGCTCGATCATCAACTTTCTGATGTGGCTCGACCGCCACGGCATGCTGCCGCAGTCCGTCATGGAGGCGAGCCCCTTTCACGCGAATCTGCTGATCTCGAACCTCGCGAGCATCCGCCTGCCGCAGATCTACCACCATATCTATGATTTCGGCACGATCAGCGTCGCGGTCACGATGGGCGTTCCCGTCAAACGCGTGGAATCCGATCACGGGACGTTTGTCGAGCGCGAATATCTGCCGCTCGGCATCGTGATGGACGAGCGCATCGCGGACGGGCAGTATTTCGGCCAGGTGCTGCGCTATATCCGCCATTTGCTCACCCATCCGCAGGAGCTCGAGCAGCCGCCCGAGGAGGTCGCTGCCGACCCGACCAGATAAGCGAATCCCGAACGCCGGAGCCGCACAGGCGCCGGCTCTTTTGCTGTTTTTGGGAAAAACAGAGCGGGCGCGCCGTGATTGCAGACGGCGCGATTTCATGGTAAAATATAATATACTGCAAAAACCGAAACGGGACAGAAAGGATGCTGCACCATGCGTATGTATGATATCATCCGCAAGAAGCGGGACGGCGGGACGCTTTCCCGCGCTCAGATCGCCGCCTTTGTGCGCGGCGTGACGGACGGCTCGATCCCCGATTACCAGACGGCCGCACTGCTCATGGCAATCTATTTCAACGGCCTGACCGATGAGGAAACCGCGATCCTCACCGACGAGATGGCGCATTCCGGAGATATGGTCGATCTCTCGCCGATCGACGGCGTCAAGGTCGATAAGCATTCCACCGGCGGCGTCGGCGACAAGACGACGCTGATCGTCGCGCCGATCGTCGCGGCCTGCGGCGTACGCGTCGCGAAGATGTCGGGCCGCGGCCTGGGCCACACCGGCGGCACGATCGACAAGCTCGAATCGATTCCGGGCTTTTGCACCTCGCTTTCCAACGAGCGGTTTTTCGCCGTTGTGCGCGAGACGGGCGCGGCGGTCGTCGGGCAGACGGGCAATCTCGCCCCCGCGGACAAGAAGCTCTACGCCCTGCGCGACGTGACGGCGACGGTGGAGAACACCGGCCTGATCGCCGCCTCGATCATGAGCAAAAAGCTCGCCGCCGGCGCCGACGCGATCGTGCTCGACGTCAAGACGGGCAGCGGCGCCTTTATGAAGACGGTCGAGGATTCCGAAAAGCTCGCCGCGGCGATGGTCGCGATCGGCGAGCACACCGGTCGGCGCACCGTCGCGCTCATCACGGATATGGACCGCCCGCTCGGCTTTGCGATCGGCAATTCCCTCGAGGTGATCGAGGCGGTCGAAACGCTGCAGGGCCGCGGCCCCGCCGATCTGACGGAGGTCTGCCTCGAACTCGCGGCGAACATGCTCGCCCTCGGCGGGAAAGGCGAGATCGGCGCCTGCCGCGCGCTCGCCCGCGAGACGCTCGAGAGCGGCCGCGCCTTCGATGCCTTCTGCCGGATGGTCGAGGCGCAGGGCGGCGACAGCGCCTGTCTGAAGGACACCGGAAAATTCGAGAGGGCCGCGATCGCGCATGAGGTGCGCGCGGAGCGCGCCGGCTGGTTCGCCGCGATGGATACCGAGGCGGTGGGCGAATGCTCCGTCGTGCTCGGCGCGGGCCGCGAGACGAAGGACAGCCCGATCGATTTTGCGGCGGGCATCCGCCTCGTCAAAAAGCCCGGCGATCGAATCAAAGCGGGCGACGTGCTCGCGGTGCTTTATACGAACGACCCCGCGGCGGCGGAGCCTGCGGAAAAGCGCTTCCTTGCGGCGGTGCGCATCGGGGATGAGGAGCCCGCGGCCGTGCCGCTCATCCACGCGCGGGTGGACGTCAACGGCGTGGAGATGTTCTGAAATCCCATAGAAAAAGCAGGCGGCGGAGCAGGAATGCTCCGCCGCTTTTGCGTATTTGTCATTCGTGAAGCTCGATCGGAAGGCCGTCCGGATCGGAAAAGAACGTCATACGCCCACCGGTGAATTCATCCGTCCGGATGGGTTCGCACTCGATGCCCTTTTCCCGCAATTCCCGCACGGCGGCTTCCACATCCTTGACGCGAAAGGCCAGATGGCGCAGGCCGCGGGCCTCTGGACGCGTCACGCGCGGCGGGGAAGCGGGCTCGACGAAAATTTCGAGCTCGACAGCGTCCGAAACGCGCAGATCGAGCTTTCTGTCGCCCCGCTCCGGGCGGAGATTATCCCGGAGGACCGTGAAGCCGAGCTTGTCAACGTAGAATTCCTTTGCCTTTTCATAGCTTGAAACAATGATCGCGATGTGGTGGATGTCGGAAAGCCGCATGGTGTCCTCCGATCTGTCAGGCCTCGGGCCCGGGGCGCTTGATCCTGTTCTCCTGCCGCCGCACAAGGACGTGGAGCAGGCAGTCCGCCAGCAGCGCGAGCCCCAGCGCGTCGGTATAATAGCCCGCGGGCTTTTCCTCCACGAGCAGCAGCGCGATGCCGAAAACGAAGGAGAGCACGCCCTCGGCGAGATACATCCAGAAGCGCAGCCGCTGTCCGCGGCTCTTCTGCAGATGCGCGGCGGAAAGGTACGCCCAGATGAGCGCGAGG